>Ga0114919_10002965_pt1 | contig 13709 bp, 13 predicted proteins | sample BlataG_FD_88682 | JGI IMG/M metagenome (GOLD analysis project Ga0114919, IMG submission 88682) | Deep subsurface microbial communities from Black Sea to uncover new lineages of life (NeLLi) - Black_00105 metaG | ecosystem: Environmental > Aquatic > Marine > Oceanic > Sediment | place: Atlantic... | reverse complement strand
TCTTAAAAATGTACTTAGCCCCGCAATTTATTGCGCGGGTAGTTTAGCCACCAAATTTATTTGGGGGTCAGAGGGTAGGGTGCGATACTTGTGCTTCGTTGCGAAGCTAACTTCGCAGACTAGTGTTCTGTCACGCATAAAGATTTGGGTAAAGAGACATCAATTTGATTCGGGCTTTTTCGACTGTGAACTGCCAATTGACGCCTCGTTGTTTTTCGTTGCTGGAATCGGCCCAAGCTGACGTTTCGGCACGGAGCATTTCGATGTTTTCGATCCGACGCCCCGAAACGGACTGCCGGGTCATTGAACTCAATTCGTTTTCCGCAATGTTCAACCAACTGCCGTGTTTCGGCGTGTAGTGAAATTCGACCCGTCGCACAAGTTCGCGGGCAATTTTCGCCTCGAACGCCTCGTAAAAAGCACCCCGCGTATGCGTGTTCAAATTATCACAAACCAGCATCACCTTCTCGGCGTCCGCATAACGAGTGCGAAGAAGTTCTTCCATCTCCAACGCCCAATCAACCTTCGTGCGCCGTGGGCGGGCACTAACCTTACGCCATCCCGACAACGGCTCGGCAAACATAAAAATACAGGCCGTTCCCGCTCGTTCGTATTCGTAATCGACCCGCCGGGGATGTTCACTCGTCGCGGCAATCGGCTCCCGTGTTTCCTTTGTTAACTGTACCGGCTGCTCGTCCATGCAAACGACCGGAAACGCCGCGTCATACGGCTGAGCATAGATTTCCAGCACGTCTTCCATGCATGCGGCAAACTCGGCGTTGGCGTCCGGTGGGATGACCCAATATTGAATTTTTCGCTTCGTCATACCGTTTTTTTTAGTGTTCTGCGAACCGTTTCATAACTGATCGAATCTACAATTTCCAGTTTGACGACCTGGTCGGCTAACAATCGCAGTGTCCAGTTGGCAAATCCGGCGGGTGGCTTGCCCAGCCTCAATGCGATGATTTCCGCTTCCTGTTTCCCATCAAGAATTTTTGGCCTGGGCGGCGTTTCGCGTTTTTTCCGGTTTAACACGGCGTCGAGGCCTTCGGTGACGAGTCGTCTTCGGACATTTTCGATGGTTTGCGTTCGGCAGAACAACGCCTCGGCGATTTTAGCATCGGACCAGTTCAGTCCGTTGATATCCGCCTTAAGCAGGATATTTGCACGCCGCACTTTTTGGGATGTTCCCTTCAGTTTTTTTACGATGTCTCGCAGACAACTCCGTTCTTCCTCCGAAAGCCGAACAATATACTTTTTGACCATGAGTAATCCTCCATAATAATTAAGGTCATGGAGAATTATCGGAAATATTCACCCAAATCTTTAATTATGACAGAACACTAGCCCTTCAATTCAAGAAGCAAAATTCTCATTTAAAGCTATGAAAACCGAGAAAAAAGACCAACGGATTTGCAACTCAATAGATCGTGACATTTGCTAATAAAAAACTAAAAAATCGTTCTCACAGCTTAAATAATGCGGTACCTTTTAAAGTGAAAGTATCCAAACTTATGCCCAAATTGACGAACTTTTAGACGAACTTTAATCATAAAAGGGTGTTCTTCAACCAAATGAAAAAATGAAAGTTGTTAATTCTAAAACACTTACAGCAATACGCCCGGCAGGATTCGAACCTGCGACCTTCGGTTTAGGAAACCGACGCTCTATCCTACTGAGCTACGAGCGCATAATAGCACAAAGTCTGCTCTGAAATAGGTAAGGGCGGTTCGCGAACCGCCCCTACATACTTTACACTCCAGGTTCTAATATTGCAAGAAAATCAGATTTTTGCTATACTGTCTTTTCGACGACAGGGTCAAAATAATGGAAAAAAAGTCGGAACTGACAGAACAGAAGGTCGATTTTGCGCATCCTAACAGTGTGCAGGGAGACGCCAAAAAGGGGCAGAAGTCTTTGAAGGAACAACGAGAAACGCTTGCCGCTCGACTGAGGGCCGGTGACCGTGCGGCGGCAGCCGAGCTTGTTGATATGTACAACGAGCAGATATATTTGTATATGAGGAGACTTGGGCATAATCGCCAGGTCAGCGAAGACCTGACCCAGGAAAGTTTTCTCCAGGCGTGGCAACATGTAAGCCAGTTGAGAGACGGGAAGGCGTTAAATGGCTGGCTGTATCGTATCGCAAGTAATGTTTCAAAGCTGTACTGGCGGAGGCGCAAAGGCAAAGAGACGAGCAGTATCGAGGGTGTTGGCATCGATGCGCCAGAGGACAGCGAGGCTATGTGGGAGACAATTGGTCATTCCGAGCAGCTTGGCCGATTAAAAAATGCTGTGGCACGGCTGCCTGAAAAATTGAGACAGGCGGTTGTTTTGCATTATATGGAACACTTAACTATCGCCGAAGCTGCCGAGGCGGCGGGTGTAAGGGAAGGCACTTTCAAAAGCAGGCTGAACAGGGCATTAACAGCTTTAAGAAAAGAGGTTATCTGAATGGTCCCAATTTTGTGGTCAATCGTAAAATGATGTCGCAGGAGACGGGAGAGTAGTAATGAGAGAAGAAAAGCTAAAAGAATTATTGAATGAGCTGACAGATGCAACGGCTGAACCGGTCCGTCCGGGTCTGGCGGCGGATATAAAGCAGCAAATACCGAGGCTTGTGCCGCATAAAGGCGGGACGGAGGCTGTGCATATTGTCATAAATGTAAGGATAAGCAGATTGGCCGCGGCGGCGGTGATAATAATGACGATACTTTTGTGTGCGAGCTTGTTTGGTGGTCGAGATTGGACAAGCGACGGCATAGTTAACGGTATAAGAGAGTCTCTGGCGTGGTTGGGGGCCGGCAGGGCCGACGTGTTAGCGGTCAAGTTAAGATATGAGGATTTGGTTCGACAGGGCAAGCACGTTGTGTATTATGGTGATAGCGTTGAGCCGGGAGATGGTAGTGCGGTGCTTCTGCAGCTGAAACTTCCCGACGGCAGGTACAGTGTAGTCTTCGGTGATGGGGGCACAAAGATAGTCAGTGCTGAAGAGTTGACAGAACTGCTAAGCCGGATGGTGCTGAGGAAAAGGAAATAAACGGTATTGCGGGCAGGCAAAAAAAAAAACATTTTTTTGCTTGCGTTTTGGATGAATGTGTGGTAAAATACTCTGCTTGTAGAAATATCTTAAAAGTATAGGGAAAGGGCATTGTTATGGATAAACGAAAGGGTTTTACGTTAATAGAACTTCTGGTGGTAATAGCTATTATTGCGTTATTGATGGCGTTATTGATGCCGGCATTAGAGCGAGCCAGGGAGCAGGGCAGGCGTGTGGTTTGTCTTGGGAATCTGAAGCAGTTGATGCTTGCATGGGATTTTTATAATGATGATAACGAGGGCAAAATTGTTAATGGTGATACAGAGGAGTACGCTGTCGATCCGACTAATCCCTGCTGGGTACGTAAGGATTGGCAGGCGAATGCTACTATTGATGAGAAAATACAAGCTATCAAAAATGGGGCACTGTTTCCATACGTCAAGAACCTGGAGGTTTATAGCTGTCCGACCCTTCTGGCCGGAAACGTGCGAACGTATGCTATGGCTGATTCTATGAATTGTAAAGGCTGGGACAGCGACCGAGTGAGAATTAAACATGAAAATGAGATTCGCAGGCCACATTACAGGATTACTTTTCTTGATGATGGCGGAACTGCAGGGGCTGCGTTGGGTGGGTGGACTTTATATAGTATTTATTCTTCAGGGAACGACAAATGGATATGGTGGGACCCACCTCCAATCCGACACGGTGACGGGACGAATTTTGCTTTTGCAGATGGACATGTTGAATACTGGAAGTGGGAAGACCCGCGTACCATAGCGTTTGGCTTGTTGATGAAGGCCTGGTCTGAGGTACAGCAGGACAATCCGGATCTTCGCAAAAGCGAGATTGGTGTATGGGGCTTATAGTAGACTATACAGTACAGTCACAGTCATAAGTCTGTCTGTTTTGCGGTATGGACCAAAAAGGCGCTTTTTTGCTTGAATTGGGGGCAGGCTGCGTGGTATAATAACACTGGTTTTTAAGAAGGTATTTCAAAGGCACAATGAAAGAGTATTATTATGGCCGGGCGAAAGGCTTTTACGTTAATTGAACTTTTGGTTGTAATAGCCATTATAGCGTTGTTGATGGCGTTATTGATGCCGGCATTAGAGCGGGTCAGGGAGCAGGGAAAGCGGACGGTTTGTCTTAACAATCTGAGGCAGTTGATGCTTGCCTGGAATTTGTATGCGGATGATAATGACGGCAGAATTGTTCGCGGCGATGTCCGCGAGCACGATGGCGACCATCCTGATGAGATTCCCTGGGTAGAGAAAGACTGGCCCCAAGCGAATCTCACCGACGATGAGATGATACAAGCTATCAAAGCCGGAGCATTGTTTCAATACACCAGGAACATAAACCTTTACAAGTGCCCGAACGCTTTATTTGGAGAGTGGCGGACGTACTCTGCGGTTGATGCCATGAATGCTGACGATTTCGATGGCGGACCGGTGCTCAAACACAGGACGGAGATTCGCCAGCCAGCCTACAGGTGTGTTTTTATTGAAAACAGCGGGGCCACTCCGATGGGCGGCTGGAGCATATATTACACGAGGCCGGCCTGGCGGGATGAGCCTCCCAACCGTCACGGTGATGGCGGTACCCTGGGCTTTGCAGATGGTCACAGTGAGTACTGGAAATGCAAGGACCTGCTCACGCATACATACAATAATTTCAACACCGGAATATGGAAGGCTAAAGATTTTTGGGATAGTCTGGATATACCCAGGATGCAGAGGGCTGCCTGGGGGGAATTAGGGTATTAGGCCATAGGACATCGCTGCTGCCTTGGCGTTATTATTTGTGGTTATTGGTTCTAAAAAGGCCCAGCCGAAAGGCTGGGTTTTTTATTGTCCTGCGGTTGAGGCCAGGCCGGTCCTGCTAATAGATAATAGCGGTTGCTTCTTCAATCTTTTTGATGATTTCAGTGGTATCGTCAGAGTTGGTTATATAGCCGTCAAAGCCCTTCTGGAGCAGGGCGGCTGACTCAGAGCTGCTTAAGCGGTTCGCAAGGGCAACAATTTTGATGGTCTGCAAATCCTCATTGGAACGGATGCTTTTGCATAGTCCTGTTGCATTTATTCCTTCAGCCAGGAGGTTGACCAATAGGACGTGGGGTGCAAACTTCTGAGCGATTACGCCGGTCTCAAAATTGCTATTTGCGGTTTGTACTTCGTAATCGGCCTTTGTTTGCAAAGTATCAGCGAGGGCCGAGGCTGCCTGGTCGTCGCTGTGAACTATCAGTACCCGAATTTTACCGGCAGGAAGAGTTGGTGGAGGCATATTATGCGTTTTCATAAAGCGAAGCAGCTCGCTGACCGGTATTCGCCGGTCCTTGCTGCCTGGTATGCGATAACCCTTGAGCTGTCCGGTATCAAACCACTTTGAGACCGTTCTCGGAGCGACGTTACAAATCTTGGCCACATCGCCTGTGGTCAATACATTTTTCCCTTTTGCCATTTTTTGGTTCCCAACTATGGATTTAAACCGTAGTTTTAATCGGCCTTAAACCGGGCGCTGTTTAACATAAGAACAGCAATTTCCGACTGAGCAGCAAATAATCGGTTGTCTTTGTAAGACTACGTCCTATAAGTGCTTATGGTTTCTATAGAAGAGATGATATCGGAAATTATTGGTCGGTAGCACGATGGATGCGTTCTGATTACTCGAGGTTGCCCCGAGCCATCCCCAAATCCTTCGGCCCTTCGGCTCCTTCGATAGAACTTCCTTCGGCTGCTTCGACTTAGCTCAGTATAAAAAAGCTCAGGGCAGGCAGGACAGGATTTGAGGCTGCGATGCGCTATGGAGCAACAAATCAATGTTACCCAGAATCTGACTTATTTCTTATTTGAACCATCCCGAAAAATCTTTGATTTATGAGGGGCGAACGGTATAATTTATTCTTTCAGAATTAGCCCTGCGTTTTTTTTATGAGGAGATTTTCTGATGCAGGTATATTTGTCTCGGCCGGATATCAGCGAAGAAGAAATCGAGGCAGTCAGTGCGGTGCTTCGGGGTCCGAATCTTTCTCTTGGTCCGAAACTGGCCGAATTCGAGGAAGCTTTCGCCAAGTACATCGGCCTCAAGCGGGCCGTTGGTGTCAATAGCGGAACGAGCGGCTTGTTTTTGTGTATGCCGGCACTGGGGATTGGGCAGGGCGATGAGGTCATTACGACGCCCTTTACTTTCATAGCTTCTGCTACCCCTATTATGATGGCAGACGCCAGCCCGGTCTTTGTTGATATTGACCCTGTAAGCTTGAATATCGACGCTGCAAAGCTCGAATCCGGGATTACCGACAGGACAAAAGCTATTTTGCCGGTAGAGGTTTTCGGCAACCCAGCCGGTATGGATAAGGTCCTTGAGATTGCTCAAAAACATAACCTGATGGTGGTTGAGGACAGTTGTGAAGCGCTGGGTTCAGCCTTGAATGGGAAAAAGGCCGGGACGTTCGGCAGGATGAGCGTGTTTGGCTTTTATCCCAACAAGCAGATAACCACCGGCGAAGGCGGAATGATTTTGACCGACGAGGACGATTTGGCGGATATGTGCGTATCGCTTCGCAATCAGGGTAGAGCCAGGAACGGCGGCTGGCTAAGCCACGAACGGTTGGGCTATAACTTTCGACTCAGTGATATCAATTGTGCGCTGGGCATTGTGCAGCTTTCAAGAGTTGAGCAGTTCAAGGCTAAACGCTGGCAGGTTGCAAAATGGTATCAGGAAATGTTAGCCGACGATGAAAGGCTGATAGTGCCTGCGGAGCCGGATGATTGCGATATAAGCTGGTTTGTCTTTGTCGTCCGGCTGGCAGAGAGGTTTACCCGGCAGCAGCGTGACAGTATTTTAGAAGCAATGAGAGGGCAAAAGATTCAGGTCAGCAATTATTTTACCCCGGTGCATCTGCAGCCGTTTATGGTCGAGCAGTTTGGGTACAAGCGAGGCGATTTTCCTGTTGCCGAATCGGTGTCCGAGAGGACTGTCGCTTTGCCGTTTTATAATAATCTGCCTCAGGACGAGGTGGCGATTGTCTGCAAAACCTTGAAAGAAATTTTAGATAAAAATTTGTAAGCCGTTTGACAAGGGCGATTTTTGTGTTAGAGTTTATTTGTGGGGGCAATCGCAAATGACGGGTGATTGTGTCCGATAAAAAAGGGCTTTCCCTGCGAGGAGCTCTGTTCCTATAATTGTGCAGGGATTAGTGGTTATAAATAAGATTGTTACGGCATCTTACTTGGCAAATACGGCTTTTTATCTTAAAATTTAATAGAAGGAGACATCAAAGGTCGGTGATGGAACGGCCGATAAAAGTCTTTCTTTTGGAAGGGAGAAACTTTTAATGAGGACCTGGAGAGGTAAATTTGTATTTTTGTTGGTAGTCTACTTTGCCGGTTTTGCAACTGCAATCTACACTTTGGCACCCGTGCCTGAGAACCGAACTCGCAACAAAAGCTATGCAAGTTCAGTGTTCAAATCGGACGGATTCGCACAATCTTTTAATTCTGCCATGCATAAGTGCGTCGATTTTGGTAAGGATGTCGCCTGCCGTACGGGCAAGCTCATAAAACAAAAGTATGATGACAGGCGGCGTTCGAAATAAGGGCTGAGCAGCAGCGGGGCTGCTCCCGGTGCAGTGTTCTTAATTGCTAACGCATATACATATAGGAGATGTAAATCTTTGAGAGGGGGGTGTAGTAACATTTGTTGGCCGTGGGCCTGACGGCCCACGGCCTTCAAAAAATTACGACCATTGGTCGCAACCTCTTCTTTAGAAACTCACCTCTACTGTCCGTTTCTTGTCCGAAGTCATCGATTGCACGTTCTTTAAGGTCTTTATCTTTCCCGTGTCCTGTTCACTTACCTTGACGGTGTACGTGCCGGTCTTGAATACCTTCGGGCGAAACGATGTGCCTTTGATGCGGATGGTGTAGACGATTTCTCCGTCGGCTTCGTCGATTACCTGTACGACCGGGTCTGTCATACCGTCGACCTTTATCGTCGGCAAATAGGCCACGGCCTTGCGTCCGTAGTTGTCCTGCTGCTTGATAGTCCTGGGCCAGTGGGGATATTGCCTGGCGGCCGGGTCTGCAATGTCGATGTTTCTGGGCCAGCATTCGACCGTGATTTCCCTGGTCTTTTTATTAAATTTGACAACTCCAAAACCAGCGGACCTGGTGGTCAGCTTGTCGTGGTTTTCCATTTCTCCGGGATTTGCAACGGCCAGCATGGTAATCTTGTTTCCGAAGCCATCGAGGAATTCGCCAAGGTATTCCGACATCCATTCTTCGCGGTTTTTGCCAGGCTCCAGAGGTGCCCACCAGCGCAAATAGAGATTGGCGATGGAGGGCACGCATAAGGAATATCCCGAATCATTCCATTCATCGACACCGTGGTGAATAATGGTCCCCAGGTGCTGGTCGCCTGCAATCATAAACGCAAATGCCTTGCGGATTTCTCTGAGGGCCTTGTTCCGCCCGGTCTGGGGCCAGCCGTTGGAATCCAGGTCTGCGTGCAGCCGATTGTTCCGGCTGCCGTGGAGGTGCGCGCCGCCGCAGAAAATCGTTTGAGAAAGCACGCATTTCATATCAGAGCCGCGCCAGTCGGTTGCCCATTCTTTGATGAACTTTAGCTGACGCTCGCCTAATAATTTTGCGCCGGGGACATCGATGCTCTTCGGGTCGTAATTGGGATTTGTAATATGGTCCGGCCGTGGCCCCTGCCGGGGGACAAGGCCCTGCGGACCTGACTTGAACTTGCGGTCCTCAATGATGGCAAAGCTCACCCTGCCCAGTGTCAGTGATGTGTAGTAGACGCCGATGCCACGCTGTATCGGAGTCGGGTCATAAGGGTCGGGCAGGTGGCTGGTCTGTGCGCGTTCGACCATTTTCACGTATTCAACGGGGGCCGCATATCCGCCATCATGACCGGCGCGAGTAGTTGATTTCTTTCCTCCCGCGCCCCACAAGTTGGCGTGACCTACATCATGGTCGTCGGGTATCGTAACCGTGGGGATGTTGCGAATAATTTCTCCGAAGTCTCTGCCGAATTTGAGCCAGTAGGCATAATGCCTGTGGTGGTCATAGACCTGGTCTCCGGAAAAGAACAGAAGGTCGGGTTTCAGCTTTTTGATATTCGCAACGATATCTGTTTTAGGTATGTCTCCGCCGTGGCCGGGATAGATTGAGTTGCCGGTAAATGCGGCGACGACAATCGTGTCTTTATCGACCGGGTCTTTGAGGATTGTGCCCGTATAATATGCGCTCTTGCCGTGAGCGACGCGGTATTCAATGTCTTTTGTGGAATCCCAATTCTCAACGCGGAAAGGGGCCGTCCAGCCATCCTCGATTACCTTAGCTTTTGCTATTTGCCTCCACTTTCTGCCTTTTTTGAGCTCCAGCCGGACACTCCTGTCCTCACCATCTTTTAGCGGATACAACTGCGCCGTCATCTTCAGGATGTTATCGTGGACTGTGTACAGCGCAAAGCAAATAACTTTATCTCTGGGCACTTCGGGGATTTTCAAGGCCTGGCCAAGGGCGGTACTCAATAGCAGGGTAGTTGCCAGCAATGTGATAAGTATTTTTGCACTCTTCATCTTTTACTCCTTGTCAAATCAGCTTTATCGGGGCAGATTCAAAAGAATCACCGTATTTATTAGATTGCTTCTGATAATATGCCATAATTGGCCAGAAGTTTCAAGCCTGAATTGTTAGTTTTACACTTGCGCAAAAAAAGGCCGAGCTAAACCAGCCCGGCCTCGTATTCTCTCTCGTTGTGCAATCCTTTTTACTTTCTCTGTTCATATTCCTCATTCGTGAGTATTGTCACTTCAACCTTATATTCCTTCCGGCCCGGAACCAATTCTATGGGCACTTCCGTCCACTTGTATTTTTTATACTTCTTTTTAATCTTCTCGACTTGCTCTTTGTTTAGAGTTTCATTCCAAACACCATCGCCGCCCCACATAACCAACTTTAGACTATCTACTTTGGGCACTTCTGTTAGCTTGCAATAGCCATTCTTGTCCGTTCTCTGGTTCAGTTTCTTATCTGCTCTCCATTGTGACGAAATAGAACCTGGAACTCCTCGCACTTCCACAGGGAAATATGGTAGTGGCTCGCCAGCGGTATTTTTAAGTTCGACATCTATTATAATCTCCGGCCGCTGAGCAACAATCTCCACCTCATATTCCACTTTTCCTTCTTCATAATCAATATCCACAACTTTATCGAGATAATACCGGTACTTTTTTCTTTGTTCTTTTCTAAGTCCAGGATCACCCCACCCATGGTAGTGAGACAATTCCGCCTTTACCTGAAGGTCCTGCGTCATTGGGCAACCAACCAGCCGGAATCTGCCCTGCTTATCCGTCCTTGTCCTGCACACTTTATAATAGTCCTTACCCTTAAACCTTACATATACCTCCCGTTCCACCAGCAACTGGCCGTAATTGTCCACCACCACTCCGCTTACAGTTAAACCTGCACGATACAACTGTAAGTCAAGTTCTTCATACTCTATTGGGCCTTTAGTACGGAAACTGGCAGTGTCGCTTACAAATCCTTCTGCTTCGGCGTGAATAACCACCTTTGTTCTTTTCCATAGTTGTAGAAGGTTATTGAGTTCATACCGGCCGTTTTCATCTGTTCGCACGATCCCTAATTCACCAGGACCGTCCCAGCGGAGAACACCTATGCTCGTAGGTGTTGAGTTACCAAACTTGTCTGCAGGTTCACATCTTAAAAGTTTAACTTTTGCGTTAGGTATTGGGGCTCCATCTACATCAGTAACTTGTCCAGCAATTGTCCCTGCAGGTTTCATCCTGAGAGTTATTCCATTAGCGCTTTTCAGGGTATGTCCATCATTATCAATATAGGCAACATCGTAAGGAATTTGGCCGCCTGGCTCGGCATTACCGTCGGGATCTCTAATTATCGACCATGCAATTTTGTCTGGAACGCCTTCAACAAAAGCCCTCAACAAAACTGGCAGCCACAAAGGTGCACCAACTCCTTCGGGGGGCAACTTAAAAGTGAAATGACCAGACTCATCTGTTATGGTTTGTTCTGAAAATCGGCCGGCCCTATCCGTTACATACACAATCGCATTTGTAACAGGCCGTTCATGTTCATCCAAAACCTTTCCAGACATTACGCCACGCTGCTTGCGAGGCAGTTCCGTAAATCCTTCAGGCACCACCATCTCAAAAACATCGTCCGAAATCGGTGCATAGTCAAATGTCGTCTCACCTTCTTTGGGCTCATCGGGATTCGGCTCACCTATCGGAGTAGCAGCTACTCGTAACAGCAGCATCGTATCCGCCTGGACCCACACTTTGCCTTCAAACTGCTCCTTATATTTCAGCTCATACACTATCACCTCTTCGGTGCTTTCACTGGTCATTTTTGCAAGCCTGTAGCCCTTCGGATTGGTGCCGCGAAATAATCTTATTGACTCAAACATATAATGCTCTGCAAGAGGCTCATAGGGCAGCAGCGAGTCAGAAAACTGAGCAGTCTTTTTCTCCTTGTCGATAGTTAGCCTGTCTTTGCCATTATCAATAATAATCCTGGAAGGGCTTTCCTCGCGGAGAAATTCCGGCTTTCTGAGCCACCATTTACTCTGGATCTTTGTGCCATCCGGCATAGTCATCGTACTAACGATATAAATGTTTTCCACTTCTCCCAACGCTTTGATTACCCTGGCCCATGCGGTAGTGCCATTAAAAGTGCTGATGCCAATTAAAACAGCCACAATTATCACCGCAGCAGCGGCTAATTTTGTGATTGGACTTTTCATAATAATTCTACATATTTCTTTTCGCCGGGTTGTCTGCTTTGCCAGAATGCGAAGCAGCTCTTGTTCAAGTTTCTCGCGATGGCTGGGGTCAGGAGTATCGTCGAACTTGATTTCACGAACGAATTTCTCAAATTCTTTTTCGTTATCGTCCATTTGCCTCACCTTCGATTTGCTACTTTTGTCCTTTATTTAATCCGTGCCATCTGTGCAATCCGTGGTTAAAATTTCTCTGTGACCTCTGTGTTCTCTGTGGCTGATTTTTCCTTTTATTTAATCTGTGAAATCTGTGGCTAATATCTTTCGTAGTTTGGCAAGTGCCCGTGCCAACTGGCTGCGGACCGTACCGGCACTACAGCCAAGCACCTCGGCAATTTCAGTTAATTTCAGATTTTCAAAAAAACGCAGTGTGATGATAGTCTGGTACCTTGGCTTCAAAACAAATACAGCTTCTCTTAAAAGAGTTAATTTCTCAGCCGATTCGTCGCGGTCGGCAACCTGGCTGCCGATTTGTTGGCGCGCGCCTTTGAGTAAATTATTCCTGCGAACAGTTTTTCTCAGATGGTCATTGACAGCGTTAGTTGCGATTTTATAAAGCCAGTTTCGAAACTGCTGCTCATTGCCCTTGAAGTAGCCAAGATTTTCAACAACTTTGAGGAAAACCTCAGCCGTAATATCTTCGGCAGTGTGCCTTTCAAAGAGCCGGTGTACACAATAGCGAAATACTGCATCATAATGCCTGCGATACAACCGCACAAACGCAGTAGGGTCGCTGCATACCTCAGCTATCATTTGGCCATCGTTAGCTGCTTTGCTATCGTTATCCAAGCTAATTATTCTCCGGAGCTTACAGGTACCAACTATCATCACTATTATAAATGCGCAACAGGTAAAAACGTGGCAAAAAAAATCAGAAATGGTATTATTCTGTTTTTTTGACGGGATTAACAGGATTTTTTTATCCCGTTTTTATCCTGTTATCTTGTCTAAAGACTGACGAGAATTATGAGCAAGTTGTACGGTTTGATATTTGATGTTGACGGTGTGATTGCCGACACCGAGGCGGTCAATGCAAGGGCTTCTATCAAGGTTTTTGAGGATTTGTTCGGCATAAAAGGAGTTAAGCGTCAGGATTTTGAAGCTGGTCTCGGCCGGGGGGCGGAAGAATACGTCAAAGCCGCTGCCGGAGTTCACGGCTTGGAACTGACCCAAGAGCAAGTCGAAAAAGCAACACAGTTGCGGCAGGAATATTTCCTCAGGATTCTAAACCAAGAACCTTTACCTCCATTCCCCGGCGTACTAAAATTGATGAACAAGGCGATGCTGAGTGAATATTTTGGAGTCGCCATTGCAACTTCCAGCACATTTGAAAAATCCAGTGCTGTTTTGAACGCTGCAAAGGTCCCATATCAGAAGATGGTTTATATAAAAGGCGACGATGTAAAAAATAAAAAGCCCGACCCTGAGCTTTTCCTGCTTGCTGCTGAACGTATGGGCATAGAGCCGGCCAATTGCGTTGTAATAGAAGATGCTCCCAACGGCGTCCAGGCCGCCAGGGCCGCCGGGGCAAAGTGTATAGCTGTAACAAACTCCACAGATGCAGCTAAACTTTCGGATGCCGATTTGGTTTGTAATTCTCTTGAGCAAATTGACCTCGATATGATTCAGGAACTGATCGACTCGACCTAACCGGTCTTTCGGTCATGCTGGACTACACAGAGAGATGACTGGAAACGAAATCGGCAGGATAGTTATGGAGAAGTGATAATTATGGCTGAACGTATCAATAAGGACGAGTTTGTACGCCGAGTTGCTAAACGTATGAAGGCTAACGAAACAACAGCTCAGGTTTGGGTCGAAGCTGTGCTCGATA
>Ga0114919_10002964_pt1 | contig 13709 bp, 9 predicted proteins | sample BlataG_FD_88682 | JGI IMG/M metagenome (GOLD analysis project Ga0114919, IMG submission 88682) | Deep subsurface microbial communities from Black Sea to uncover new lineages of life (NeLLi) - Black_00105 metaG | ecosystem: Environmental > Aquatic > Marine > Oceanic > Sediment | place: Atlantic... | reverse complement strand
TCATCACCGTTAACAGTCGCTGCCCCACCCTTCGCGACGCGTTCGTGCAGCCGCATTGAGTGCGATTCGGAAGCAGTCTGCGCGGTGGGCAGAACTCTGTCCGTGAGCCCGCTCTTTCTCAGCTTTTTTGCCGTTCCCGGGGCGTACAAGTCGGCGACTTAGGCTGAAAAGGGAGCGGAAATCGCCTCTTCGGTTGTTCCAGACGGGCAAGATGCTTGCGAAAGTGCCGTTGACCGTCCTAGCCTTCGGTGCAGCAAGTCTTTTTCTGGACGTTCTCCGCCCAATCGCGGGCATGCAGTGGCTGCTGCGGCTACCAGACCGGGAACTGCCATCGCGTCCAACCCGCCACTCAACCCGCTGGCAAGATAAAACGGTGGTATCGGTCAGGCGCGGCAGGTTGAAGGAGGTCCCTGAAAACGCTATCGTCCGTCGGTTTGCAAGCCCGCACGACGCGGCGTCTGTTCCTGGCCCGGAGGGCTAGCCATAACGCCCGCGTCCGTGCCCCGGGTCAACCGCTCTGTCGCTATTTCATCTTCGCTGGCCAACGGACACTCAAGAGCATTGACGTACACCGGGCACCTTCTTCTGACTGGTTCGACGGGGCTGCTGGGCTCCTACCTGCTACGCGACCTGCTGCTGGCGGAAACGCCCCTGGCCGTCCTGGTTCGTCGCAACCGGCGTCACTCCGCCAAGGCGCGGATCGCTGACCTCGTGGCTGGCTGGGAGCGGGCCCTTGGCCGCCGGCTGCCCCGACCGGTGGTCTTGGAGGGCGACCTGACCCAACCCGGCTGCGGCCTAGTCGATGAGGACCGGGCCTGGCTCACCCGCCACTGCGACCACCTGCTCAACAACGCGGCCAGCCTTACCTTTTTCAACGAAGACCGCGACGGCGAGCCCTGGAGCACCAATGTCAGCGGCACCCGTAACCTGCTCGATCTCACAAAAGCGACCGGTATCCGCAACTTTCAGCATGTTTCGACGGCGTACGTCTGCGGCCTGCGGAATGGTGTCATCGCCGAGACCGATCTGATCGTCGATCAGCCCTTTGGCAATGATTATGAACAGAGCAAGGCCGAAGCCGAGGCATCCGTGCGGGCGGCGGCCCACCTCGATACGGTCACCGTCTACCGGCCGTCGATTATTGTCGGAGACTCGAAGACCGGCTACACCTCGACCTACCACGGCTTCTTCGCTGGCCTGCGGCTCGGCCACACGCTGCTGACCCGGGTGCCAATCGGCTCGACCAGTGGCCTCGCCCTGTTGCGGCTGCTCGGCATCGCTGCGACCGCCAGCAAGAACTTCGTGCCGGTCGACTGGGTCTCAGCGGCTATTAGCCATGCCAGCGGCCAGCCAGAGGCTGTCGGCCAGACCTTGCACCTGACTCATCCGAACCCGATGTCGATGCAGACGGTGGCTGAAACGGTGCAAGAGGCGGTCGAGACCTACTCCGAGGCCGCCTCACCCGATGACCCGAACTGCTGCGATGAGGCCTGGTTTGCTGAGAACCTCAAGCACGAACTCCAAGTCTACGAGCATTACTTCCGGAATGATCCAGTTTTCGACCGGTCCACGACCGCACAGCTGACTGCGCATCTGCCGGTTCCCGAGCTCGACGACGACACCATGATGCGGATGGCGAAGTTTGCCATCGCGCACGAATTCGGCCGACAGCCGGTTGAATTTCCACCCTGCGACATTCCGGCGGGGCCGGTTGCGCCGCTCCTGCCGCCTGGGTGAACCCTGCGGCCAGTGGCCTGTCTGTGACGGTCGCGACAACCACTTGGATGCTTGGTCAGCATTCTGCTCCCGACCGGCCGATGGGTGAGGTGAGGGAGAGACATGTGGATGCCGTGGCCGGCCTTCCTGCTCTTCCAGGGAGAAGACAATGGCAAAAGACACCTGGCGAATCGTGACACAGGGACGCGATGGTGAGTTGATTGTGCACGACTTTGACACCGCTGAAGATATCCTGAAGACTCATCTGCAGATCGGCATTGATGACTGCAGCACCGACCTTGACCTGCGGGGTGCACCGGTGTTTCGATCGTTGATTGGCCCCATGCCTGAGGGCGACAACATCGTCCGCTATGAAACCCCCGAGGTCTTCGAGCAGCTCACCAAGGAATGGGCCCTGCCCCAGCCCAAGCGACGACGCAGCCGCAAGAAGGCCACGACAGAGGTGAAGGCGACCGATGGCTGAGACCATTTTCGCCAAGATCATCCGCCGTGAGATCCCGGCCAGGATCGAATATGAGGACGATCGCTGCCTGGCGTTTCATGACGTCGCCCCGCAGGCACCAGTCCATCTACTCGTGATTCCCAAAGAGCCGATCCCAAGTCTGGCGGCAGTTTCAGATGCCGACAGTCCCCTGCTTGGGCACCTCGTGCGGGTGGCAACGCAGTTGGCCGTGCAACTGGAACTCACAAACGGCTACCGGCTGGTGATCAACTGCGGGCCCGACGGCGGCCAGTCGGTTGACCACTTGCACATCCACCTGCTCGGCGGCCGACCGCTGGGCTGGCCGCCAGGCTGACCAGTTCGGAAGCACGGCCCATGAATTTGTCCGCACCGAATCAGCGGCCAGTCCCGCAGCTCGCTGGAAGCTGGGGGCGGAAGCGACCGGACAAGCAGCAAGAGTGACTGCGCTGCGGACGGACTGTGCCGGCTTGGGGGCGGCAAAAGTCTCGTCACGTCGGCCTTGCTGGGCCGAATGCTCCTCGAGCGTTCGCCGACCCCCTTCGCCTCGTCAAACGTGAACTCGCTGGCAGCCTCAGCCCTATCGCCACCAGCTCTGAACCCGATCAAAAAAACCGGGGGGCTGCTCTGCCGTCTTCTGGTCAGCAGTAGCCTCAGCCTCGCGGGCTGCCTGCTCGGTGAGGCGACGCGTTGCGGCATCTGCCTGCTCATCACTCACCGCCGTCTGCAAGAATCGGGGCCAGTAGCCGTCAACTGCAGCCAGCAGGCTGGCCGTCGCCCCGGTAGCAAGATCGTGTTCCATTTGGTCGAGCAGTGCCTCAATCTCAGCCCGCTGGGAATCTGCGAGCACCAGATCGAAGACCCGGAGTTCATCAATCTCCACCACACCAGGGCCAAGCATGTCAAATCGTAACCGGAGCGACTCATTGGGATCGGTCGGCAGGTCGCTTACCTGCAACACAAATCGCGTCCATTCGCCAGCCAGCGGTCGCCCCCCCGGAGCCGCGCCCACCGGAGCAAACCGGTAATACTCCTGCCCATCTCTCAGCCCCTCCACCGCAATTCGTAACGGTGGCTGTGGCGCTCCCTCCGGCAGCCGCAGCCAGACGGCCACACTCGCCCGGCCAGTAGCCGGTGGCGAGAACGGATTACTGCGGATGGTTGCCAGATCGCCGACAGATGAGAATCTGGCCGCCCAATTCTCAGCTTCAGGCTCAGCGGCAGGGCGCGCCGCTACCACCAATTCAAGTGTTCCCGCAGCCGGTGCCACCAGTTCCCAGCCGGTGATACCAGCACCAATTCCGGGCAGATCGAAGCCCGGGTTGTCGAGAACCGGAATCGCCGGAGGAGAAGCGATCACCCTTTCGCGATGCCGCAGGCTAGCCACCTGATCGGCAAGCAACTGAACCACATCTTCGTCGAAGCGGACGACAGCCCCTGTGGGCGGGACTGCTGGCGGCGGCCCCTCGACCCGAACCGTCCGCAGGCTTGCTGCCGGCAGAGTGACGCTTATCCCATTTTCACGAATGGGCAACACCTCACCGGTCGCGACATCGGTGGCAGCAGTCACCCTTTCTGGAGTTCGGATTTCGAGTCGAGCCGGTAGTCGACTGGCATTGCCGGCAAGGAGCAGCCACCCATCGCGGCCCGCCTGAAACCAGAGCGGGAAATCAACCGGCAGATCAGACAGCCGCTCAAGTTGCCCGGGCGGGATAGCCAGGAAACCCCTCCGGACGGTTCGGTCCGCGTCGTTAAGTCCGGCCCACCGCAGTGACTCGTCGAAGATAACTTCGGCATCCTGCATGGCCACCCCCTCGACCAACAGTCGCTGCCTCTCTGCCCCGCCCATCACAGCGTGAAAGCGTCCGGGACCAGCAAACTCATTCGTCCCGAACGGTCCATGGGGTATCAGTTCGTCGAGGGATAAAGGCTGCGACTGCTCCAGCAGCACCAACCCCCGGCGGCGGGCCCGCCGCTCCCAGGCAGCAACTGCCGCAGACCGATTGGTGGCCTTTACAGTCGCCTCAGCGGCAAGGGTGCCATTGACGACATGAAGCCGGCCGGCGACGTACACCGCATTGTCAGCGCGAGTCAACCGGCCAGGGTCGAGACCAAGTTCCCGTAGCAGGTCATCAGTTGGTGACTGGCCAGCAAGGTCGGGGGAGAATCGCTGACTCACTTCACCAGCAAACAGCAACGTTGTCGGCATGATGAAATAGCTTTGACCGGTGGTCTCCGCCACGATCGCCGCAAGCCGAGCATGCAGTGCCGCAACCTGTTCGGCCCGCCAACTCAGCCAGGCCTCTCGGAACGGCCCCTCCACGGCGGCGGCCCGGGCAGCATGGCGGTCAGGCCCGGCGGCAGTTGGCAGCTGGTCACCCAGCCCAGTCTCGCGGGCAAAACGGCTGAAGGTCCGATCGTCGAGTCCCCAGGCAAGGCCAGGAAGATGCAGCCAGCCGTCAGCGGGCAGTGTGACTGCGACCCCCTCAAGGCCGTTGGCATTTCCCAGCCGATTCATCAGTTCGCTCATGACCGCTGCGACGGCATCCTGAACCCGCGGATCGAGCACGTTGTAATGACGTCCAGCCGCAGTCGCTTCAGCGGCACGGGGCTGACCATCGCGGCCGATACAAACGAGGCCAGAGGCGGTGGCGGGATCTGCAAGCTGCTGTTCGAGACTGGGCAGCAACCCGTCAAACCGCAAGCTGGGCACCAACCCCAACCCCGCTGATCGACAGGCATGACGTACCAGCGTCAGCCGGTCGGCACCATTCCAGACCAGCGTCGGGTCATCCTGCTGACCATCCCAGCGAAGCCCTTCTGCCGTGGTTGCAGACTGCCAGAGTCCGGCACCGGCGGCGTACACCTCGACAGCAACCCCGTCCGCCAACTGCGTTGCCAGCCAGGCGGCCGAATGCCGGAGGTTGTTGTACCAGCCAACCCAGCCGTCCGACCCGCCACTCACGATCGTGCCGCCGCCGGGCCTGGTGACGGCATCAACCTGTCGCGGCAGGTGGGCATAAATCCGGCGGCCGGCAGGCCTCTCTCCGGCAGCTTTGTCATGGACCAACTGTCGAGGGCCGGCGAGCACACGGAGTTGACCGATCGTCGCCGGCTGGTTCTCCATTGGATTACTCAGCACGATCACCGGAGCGCGGCTTCGTGGCCAGAAGACGAACTGGTGCTGCCGGAGTTCCGGAGATTCACCAGCCAGCGGCCGGGGCACCTGGAATCCTCCGTCATAGCGAACCGCAACTGCGGTTCCATCAGCATTTGGCTCGAGCACCGAAACCCCGACGACCGCCTCCTGATCGCTGGGGTAGTCAATCTCAACCACATGGGGCAGACCGGGGACTGCCGCGGCAACAACCACCCCTTCCCAAGTCGGCGTTGTCCGGCTGCTTGCCGGCGGCAGCCGTAGCATCGCCCCAAGCGGGTGGGGCTCAACCGTTGAATCACCGGTTGCAAGCAGACCGCCAAAGGTGGGGACGAGCGAGTCGATTCCCGATACCTTGGGCAGCGATGGCAGGGCTACCTTCGGCAACCTCATCTTTGGGAGGTTCATCGTCGGCAGGCTGTCGGCGGCCCGCGTCAGCGAGGGCATCGGCATCGCTGGCAACGATAGCCGCCGCATGGCTGCAACTGACTCGGCAGCCTGCCCCGGCAGGCGACGCAGTCGTTCATGCAGCCTGGGGCTGCCAGGGTCAAGCCGATAGATGATCTGCCATGGCGTGGCTGCGGGGGCAACTGGCGAACCTGCCAAGTCGACCACTGGAAAATCGACCGTCCGCGACAACAGCGTGCGGGACCACCGCAAGCGGCCCCGTTCGATTGCCTCGATTGAAAGTTGATAGACGCCAGCCAACTCGGGAAGGTCAAAATCAAAATAGGCCGCCTGCCAGGCTTGCAGAGTCGGTGATTCATTCGAGCCTTCCGACGGCTCGGCCGGGGGCGTCAACGGCAGCGTGTGGGCCAAGAGCTCCTCGCCGGTCCGTTGGTCAGCCAACACCAGCCTGAGATCGATGCTGCCGAACCCGCTGGCCCGCGTGGGCAGCAGCGGATGAACCGTCAGCCGAACCGGCTGGCCAGTGGCCCAGATCTCCTCCCGGCTTTCCTGGCGTGGGCGGCGCCGCGGTTCCATCTGCAGCCGCAACAAAGCACCCGGGGCTGGCCCGATCGTCAGCCGGTTACCGCGGGCATCAAGCTGGTGCAGCACGTCGTCAATCAAAAGTGTGGCAACCGGCTGCTCAATCGTGACCCCTGGCTCGTCAGCGGTGGCGGTAGCTGGCCGCAGGTGCAACCGTAATCTGGCCGATTGCCAGTCGGCTATTCGCAACTCGACAGCCCCACCGGCCTGCGGCTGGTTGTCATTGAGGATGATTGCTGAACCATCCCGGTAGAGGCCACGCCCTGCCGACGCATCCGAACGAAGCAGACGCCAGTCAAGTTCGTCCGCCCCGGCCACACCTTCTCGGCCCTTCCAGGGCGATGCGGAGGGTCGGATCAGCTCAATCCGGCCCTGCCAGGCCCGCTGATCACCGCCGCCCCACTGCACGCGCAGGCTAACGGGAGGAGGCTGGGATGCCGCTTGCCCAGGAGCTGATGGTGCCAGCCAGACAACGACCGCCAGCACGGCAAGTCGCCACCAGCTGAGATAAACAGAAAAAACAGCGTGCATTGGGACAACGAGTGGAAGCGGGGGCCGGCCGGGGGCGGGATGGTATCGGCTCAACCGCAATGGAGCAAAACCAGATCCGCCACCAGTCGCTCCGTTACTCGTATCGGTCACTGGTGGCGTCGGGCCGTAACAACTCAGGCAGCGGTTTTTCCCAGCACTCGGCCTGGCGATCTAGGGAAACAAGGCAGCCGGCGAGTGCTGCGGCAACATCCTGAGACCGGTCGGCAACATCGGCCAGTTCGAAATAATCATCTGGTTTGGCGAACAGCCGGGGCGACTGATCGACAGGCTGCACCAGCGTCCAATCGTCGACAGCCACTGCCTGACCACCGGCTGAATGACTGTAGATCCGGTCGCGACCAGCAGTCCGCCAGGCTGCAGCCCCACCGTCAAACAAGGCTGCCAGGCTTTGACCGGCGGTCCTCCTGCCGCCCCCGCCATCAACATTCACAGCTCCACCAATCAGCTCAGCAGCCGTTGCCCCCAAGTCAGCCGGCAGCAGCAGACCGCCAAACCGCTGGGCGGCCTGGCGGCCCGCCGGATCGACGAGCACCGCCGGCACATGGGTCAGCTCGGCGAAGGGGGCCGGCTCACCATGGCCCACCCCAACCCGACCGTGCAGTCCCAGCGGCAGCCCCCGCAGCCCCATGAGCAAGACTCCCGCCCGCCGCCATCGCTGACTGGCTACCGCAAGCAGCCGGCCAACCCAGTCATCAAGATGGGCAAGCTCGCCGGCAAACGTCTGCCTTGCGGCCATAACCTGATCGGGATCGGTCTCAGCCGTGACCACAAAGTCTGGAATTGCTGCCGAATCATCCGGCGGAGGATCATCGGGATCGAAGCAGACCTCGCGATAGCCCTGCGGCGCGTCCCAGCCGCTGCCGAGACTGCCCAAATGGCACCACACCAGATCCGCCTCACCAGCGACCAGCGCCGCCTCGGCAGCTGTGAACACCCGCCCGCAGCCACTGGTCTCATCAGTTGCAGCTGTTCGCTCAGGCCGGCCGGCGGGTACCCTGAAAACGTCTACCCTCGGCCCTGCAGCCACTAGACCGCCAAAATGCTCGACGGCATCTGTCACAATTGCTGTCTTCCACCCCCGTGATTCTGCGGCCGCCAACAGCCCCGGCGATCGATTTCCCGCCTGTTCCGCAACCGGCAGATGGGCCTCAATCAGTTCCTGAAGCGTGTCGGTTGGATTGGTAGAGCGGACCAGCAGGCGGTCGCAGACCAGACCGGCGGCAGCCAGCCGACAGATGCTCGGTGTTGAAACCCAAGTGGCCCCCCACGGCCCGAGCAGCCAGGCCGGTAGCCGATCGACCGTCACCACCAGCCAGCCGTCGGGACACTCTGCTTGCCAGCCGGGGTGGGTTTCGTCCATGCTCTTGCTCACAGGCTCCTGCTCGACTGTCGGGCGATCCGCCAACGTCCTCCGGCCACATTTGCCGATGTCCGCATCCTACCGCACCGCCCCGACCGAGACCGACCGGATGCCACCGGGGATCCCCTACATCGTCGGCAACGAGGCTGCGGAGCGGTTTTCCTTCTACGGCATGAAGGCCATTCTCACGGTCTTCATGACCGAGCACCTGCTGAACAGCAGCGGCGAATTGGCTGTAATGTCGGCCGAGGACGCCAAGTTCTATGTCCACTCATTCGTCGTCGCCAGCTATCTCTTTCCCCTGATCGGTGCGATCCTGGCCGACTGGTTGTTCGGGAAATACCGCACCATTCTCTGGCTGTCGATCATTTACTGTTTGGGGCACCTCTCGCTCGCCCTCGACGAGACCCGGCTCGGCCTCGGCCTCGGGCTGGCACTCATCGCCATCGGCACCGGCGCAATCAAGCCTTGTGTGTCGGCCCACGTTGGCGACCAGTTTGGGGCGGCCAACCGCCACCTGCTCAGCCGTGTCTTCGGCTGGTTCTATTTGGCAATCAACCTCGGGGCGTTGGCCAGCACATTGCTGACGCCCATCCTGCTCAACGAAGACAGTTTCGCGGCAGTTTTTGGCGGATTGGCCACGCCGCTTGCCAAGGCCGGCGTCCGCCCGGGCCCTGCGCTCGCCTTCGGCGTGCCCGGGGTGCTCATGGCCCTGGCCACAATGGTCTTCTGGCTGGGCCGCAACAGCTTCATCCACGTGCCACCCCGCGGCAGGGCTTTCCTGCGCGAGGCCTGCAGCGGCGAGGGCCTGCAGGCCCTGGTTGGCCTGCTGCCCATCTATTGCTGCATCGCCGCCTTCTGGTGCCTCTTCGATCAGACCGCTAGCGCCTGGGTGCTGCAGGCCAAAGACATGAACATGCAGCTGTTCGGCACCACTTGGCTGCCGAGCCAACTGCAGGCGGTCAATCCCCTGTTCATCCTGCTGTTCGTGCCGCTGTTTTCCTATCTGATCTACCCGGCAATCGACCGTGTCTTTTCGTTGACGCCACTTCGCAAGATCGGCCTGGGAATGTTTCTTACCATCCCCGCCTTCGGCATCAGTGGCCTGATCCAGACCTGGATCGACAGCGGTGCCACCCCGTCGATTGGCTGGCAGGTATTTGCCTACGCCCTCCTGACCGCCGCCGAGGTGATGGTGAGCATCACCTGCCTTGAGTTCAGCTATACCCAGGCACCGCCGAGCATCAAATCGATTGTGATGAGCTGCTACCTCGCAAGCATCGCCCTCGGCAACGAATTCACTGCTGTGGTCAATGCGTTGATCAGCCGCCCCCCACTCAACCGCTGGCTTGAGGGGGCAAACTACTATTGGTTCTTCACCGGCGTGATGCTGGTGGCGGCTGTCGCCTACGTGGGCGTTGCCAGCAGGTACCGCGGCCGCAGTTTCCCGCCCCAGTCTTCCTAGTCCCCTCTGGAGTTTGTTCATGCCCATCGACGCGTTTTCCCCCGTGTCCCAAACGCCATTACTTACTCGTCGCAACTTCGGGCTGCTGGCCTTCGGCGGTCTGTTCGCCGCGTCACAGCCGCTGCTGGCCGACGACTCGACTACCGCCAAGGCTCCGCTATTCAGAATTTCTCTTGCCCAGTGGTCCCTCCATCGAGCCTTGTTTGATGGCACCATCAACAACCTCGACTTCCCGCGGGAGGCGAAGCGAACTTATGGCATCAATGCCGTCGAATATGTCAATCAGTTCTTTAAGGACAAGGCAAAGGATCTCGACTACCTCGGGCAACTCTCGCAACGGGCGGCCGATGAAGGCGTCGAGAACCTGCTGATCATGTGTGATCGTCTTGGCAAGCTCGGTGACCCCGACAATACGGCTCGTACGGCTGCGATCGAAAACCATTTCCCCTGGGTCGAGGCGGCCAAGCGGTTGGGCTGTCATTCCATCCGGGTCAACGCCTCCAGTGCCGGTAGCTTTGAGGAGCAGCAGAAACTGGCGGCCGACGGTCTCTCTCGACTCGGTGAGTACGCTGGCCAGCTTGAGCTCAACGTGATTGTCGAAAACCATGGCGGGCTGTCGAGCAATGGTGAGTGGCTGGCAGGCGTGATGAAACTGGTCGACCGGGCAAACGTTGGCACGTTGCCCGACTTCGGTAATTTTTACGACTATGACCGCTACCAGGGTGTGGAAGAACTCCTCCCCTTTGCCAAGGGAGTGAGCGCCAAGAGCCACGCCTTCGACACTGAAGGCAATGAAACCAAGACCGACTATCGCAGGATGCTGAAGCTGGTGATCGCTGCCGGCTACAACGGCTACGTCGGCATCGAGTATGAGGGCAAGGAGTTACCCGAGCCGGAGGGCATCAAGGCGACCAAACGGCTACTGGAAACAGTACGGGACGAACTCACCGTCTAGCAGCCGGCACCGCGGCGAGGTCGATGTCGACCACAACGGGAAAGTGGTCAGAGGCCTCGAGTCCACTGGCATGGCAAATAAAGGCCCGTCGCAACCCCTCTGCCAGCTGGCGGTCGAGCAGAATGTGGTCAATGAGCGTGAAGACGTCCTCAGGGTCGGCTGCAGCGTTCTCGTTGTAGTCCCAATGCGAGGAGTAGCGGTCGGCCACCCGCGGAATGGCGGCTGCGGCATTGACGAGTTCGTCCCCCGTCGTCGTCGGGTCGATGTCTCGCAAAGACCGAAGAACCGTCGTTTGCGTCTTTCGCACGGGGTCGGCCATCGGTACGTCGGGGTCATAATCGTTGATGTCACCGAGGACGATCGGCAGGTAGCCGCGGGGCAGCAGGTCGCGGCAGACAATCCGCCGGACAATTTCGACCTCGGCGGTCCGCTGGGCATTGGCGGCCGGATCACTCGGATTGCTCTTGAGGTGCAGTCCAACCAAGCCAAGCTTGCGTCCCGCCACCGAGAAGCAGCAGACCACATGCCGCTTAAGCACAGCGATCTCTTCGCGACTACTGCCGTCATCCTGCGGCTCAATGTACCGCTCGGCAGTCCAGGGCAACTCGGCTTCGCCCGCCAGCACCGCCGACCGCCGGGGCGTCTTTTCCGGCGCGAACAGCCGCACGCTTGAACCGTCTAACTGGTCGGGCTCAAGCCTGGAAAGCACGGCAACGTCGAAACCCGTGAACTGATCCCTGCCATCAACGTGGTAGGCCTGAAAGTCTCCCAGACCCTTTTCCTTCAGCATCGTCGCCAGCATCTCCACCGGTTCGGCAGAGGCGACTTCCGAAAGGACGAGGATATCAGGGTCGATCACCTCGATCACCGCGGCCACCCGTTCAAGATGCCGCTGCCTGCCCGGGTCGAACCGCTCCCGAGCAAACCGGCTCGACTCGCCTGGGACGGCGAGAGCCTCTGTGTTGAAGCAGGCGATCCGGACCACGGTCGACGGCACCCGAAGGCTGGCTGCCGGCAAGGGCGGCATCTCACCAGCGACCATCAATCCGCTTTGCCAGAGCAGCACTGCCACCGGCGTCATCGTCTGCAGCCAACGCCAAGCACGTTGACGACTTCCCTCAACCATGGGTAAAGTTCCTGCGGTTACTGGGGCTGTGATCTGGCAACGGGTCGCAGCCCCGCTCATTTTTACACCACCGCCCTCACAGCTAGAAGAAGTCCTGCTGCTCATGCCAACCGCCCTGCGCCAGCCGACCACCGACTCCCAACCAGAAGTTTCCCCTCCTCCACAACCCATCCGCCGGGCACCTCCTCGGCGTGGCAACCAACTTGGGCGGCTGATTCGCGTCGGTGAAACGTCGGTTGGCAACGGAATTTTCGCCCGCCGCGGGCTTAGGGCTGAACTGATCCTCGGGGAAATTCCGGGGGAAATCATGGATGACTACCCCGAGGACCCCAGTTATTGCATGGCCCTGCCGAGCGGCCGGCTGCTGGAACCGACGGCTCCACTACGGTTTTTGAATCACAGTTGCGATCCGAACTGTGAACTCTTCTATTGGGAGGACGAGGAGACAAACCAGCAGGAAGACCGCCTGTGGCTGCAAACCATCCGCCCGATCGCCCCCGGGGAACAGCTTCTGATCGACTACTGTTGGCCAGCCGACGCGGCGATTCCCTGCCGGTGCGGAGCGGCCAACTGCCGGGGATGGATCGTCGACCCGGACGAGCGACACCTGATTCCGGGCGTTCCCGCTGGCGACAGCTGAGCCTGCTGGCCGTTGTCGTCTGTTCGGCCCTAGCCGCATACGGCCTCAGTCAGATCCGGATCGATGACGACCTGCGGTCGCTGCTGCGGAGTGTTCGGCAGACCGGCTGGCAAGAAGCCGCCGCCACGACGGCAATCGACGAAGAGTTCGCCATCATCGATGCGGTCGGGGAACGCTTTGGCAGCCCTGACCGCGACTGCGTGGTTCGCATCAGCCGGCCTGAGGGCAGTCTGTTCCACGAGCCGACCCTGTCAGACCTCCGCCGGCTTGCCGGTGAGCTTGAGGAACTTCCCGTCGTCGCCAGTGTTCGCTCGATGTTCGATGTCCGCCGGCAGGGCATGATGGGGGCGGTCCTGCCGGTGATCCCCCGCACCGCAGGTCAGCTCGATGCCGGAGCCCTGCGGGCGGCCCATGATCGGGCGGTGGACCATCCGCTTGTCGGCGGGCAGTTGCTGTCAGCCGATGCCACCACCACTCTGCTGATTGTCCGGCTGGCGGCCGGGGCTGACCGGCCACCCCGCCTCGGCCCGGCGGTCGAGTCACTCCAGCGGCGGCTGCAACAAGCGGAAACCGCTGACCTTGAGATCCAACTGACGGGGCTGCCGGCACTCCGGCATCAGGCTGCCGCAGCCCTCCGCCGGGACATGCTGCTGTTTAACTCACTCGGCCTGATCTTGGCGATGGTACTGTCGGCCACCATCGCCCGCAGCATCCGCTCAACACTGGTCGCCTGCCTGCCGCCGGCGGTCGGGGCCGTCTGGGCCATGGGCCTGCTGGGGCTCTGCGGCGCACCGATCAACATCCTCACCAGTGTCGTGCCATCGCTGGCCCTCGTCGTTGGCACCTGCGACTCAATCCACTTCATTGAGGACATGCGGCGAAGCGTGCGGCGAGGTCTTGACCCGCTGGCAGCATCCACCGGAGCCGTCCGCCGGGTCGGCACCGCCTGCGGCCTCACAAGCCTCGTTACCGCCATCGGGTTTGCGTCGCTGGCGGCAGCTCGGATTGAAGCGGTCCGGACCTTCGGCATCGCGGCCGCAGCCGGTGCAATTGCCAGCTTTGCGGCCGTCACCCTGCTGACACCATTGTTGGCCTCAACCCGTTTCTGTCACGGGCTGCAGCTCGGCCATTCCTGGCGGCTGGCCAGCCGGGCCGCCGGAACACTTGCCGCATTTTCAATTCGCCGTGCGCGGCCGATCGCGGCAGCCGGCCTGGTCGGGACGCTGCTGCTGACGCTGCTGGGAATGGGCGTCGACGCCGACAACCG
>Ga0114919_10002963_pt1 | contig 13709 bp, 15 predicted proteins | sample BlataG_FD_88682 | JGI IMG/M metagenome (GOLD analysis project Ga0114919, IMG submission 88682) | Deep subsurface microbial communities from Black Sea to uncover new lineages of life (NeLLi) - Black_00105 metaG | ecosystem: Environmental > Aquatic > Marine > Oceanic > Sediment | place: Atlantic... | reverse complement strand
TTAGGGTCAATTTCAAGCAAAACATCTAAATAACAATTTTTTTAATTTTTAATTTTTAATTTTTAATTTTTAATTTTTAATTTTTAATTTTTAATTTTTAATTGTTTGTAAACCTCAAAACATTGAACTTAGCCCCGATGGCTATCGGGGCGATCTCATGATCCGCCTGGCGGAGAGTAAATTCCGATAAATACTAGATAGGATATGGAGTCTCTGGAAAAGTATTTTGATAAGTTTAGAAAAAATATTATTGGGATTGATCAGGAGTATGATACTCCTTATGGTAAGAAGAAAATAATATATAATGATTGGTTAGCAGGCGGACGTCTCTATGGTCCGATTGAGAAGAAAATCGCGGAAACATTTGGCCCTTTTGTAGCTAATACTCACACAGAAACCAGCGAAACGGGGAGCAGGATGACATTAAGTTACCTTCAGGCTCATCAATTAATAAAAAAACATGTAAATACCGGTCCCCGGGATGTGATCATTACTGCTGGTTCAGGTATGACGACCGTGATCAATAAGCTTCAGAGGATTCTGGGATTAAAAAGCTGCGGGAGATTACTCCATAAGGATTGTTTACAGGAAATGGATCAACCTGTTGTATTTGTAACTCACATGGAACACCATTCAAAAGTAGAACCAATGAATTCATTCATAAAGATGATAAGGGAGAGAGACAAAAGGAAGTACAAAGTTGGTTTACGTTAGAGTGACCCGGGATCCAACCTTTAATGGGTAATTATCATGAAGCTGATTGAAGTTAAACCCAAAAGACAAAGAAAAGAATTCTTAAAGGTTCCAAAAAAACTGTATAAAGATGATAATACCTGGGTTTGTCCGCTCGATAGTCAAATTGAAAATATTTTTGATCCGCAAAAAAATAGCAAATAAAACACGGTTCTTCTTTGTATTTTAATTTACAAAATATACCTTTGCAAGCCGAAAAAAACTGATTAGTAATAGAAAGACAAGAAAAATGAAAAAAGGAATTCATCCGGAAAATTACCGTTTGGTGGTATTTAAGGATATGTCGAACGGGCTTACTTTTATTACAAAATCGACTGCAAAATGTAAGGATAAGATTAAAATGGAGGACGGCAAAGAATATCCATTGATAAAACTGGAGATTTCCAATACATCGCATCCGTTTTATACCGGTAAAATGAAGCTTGTAGATACCGCAGGTCGGGTTGATAAATATATGAGTCGATATAAATCACATATGGAAAAGAAAAAGAAATAAACACTTAACTTAATTTAAAAGCTTCGGACTACCGGAGCTTTTTTTTTCTCTTATGAGCTTTTTGGCATGCCGATTGCTATCTTAATTTTTCAGGTCATTACTGACAGTTTGTCCTTTAAGTATGGTAAAAAGGAATATAGTGACGATAAAATGAACGATAAATTACTATTTGATTTAAGAGATATTTTTTCCCATGAATCACATGAAGATGGATCGGAAATTATTGCTTTAATTTCGGATGAAGAAGAGAATGAGTTAAAAAAGACTAAGATTCCGGAGACACTTCCAATCCTGCCATTGAAAAACACTGTTTTGTTCCCTGGTGTTGTAATACCGATAACAGTTGGAAGGGATAAGTCACTTGTTCTTGTTAAGGAAATCTATAAAAAAGATAGAATTATCGGCGCTTTGGCACAGAAAGATCCAAAGATTGAAGATCCAAAGTTAACGGATCTTTACAAGGTTGGCACCCTGGCTCAAATAATCAAGATCCTTGAAATGCCTGACGGGACAACCGCCGTGATCATCCAGGGCAAAAGAAGATTTAGCCTTGGGAAATTGATTTCTGAAAAACCTTATATTGTTGCCCAGGTGGATTCTCTCAAGGATATAAAACCAACAAAGAATAACGAGGAATTTAATGCCATCATTGAGTCATTAAGCGACCTTTCACTGAAAATTATTAAGCTTTCACCCAATATTCCCCCTGAAGCTTCATTTGCCATAAAAAACATCGAGAGCAATACATTCCTGATTAATTTCATTAGTTCCAATGCAAATGTTAATATCCAGAATAAGCAGAAATTACTGGAGGAAAATGATCTTGAAAAAAGGGGAATAAAACTTTTGGAATATCTGACCCATGAAGTGCAAATGCTGGAACTCAAGAATGACATACAAACCAAGGTTAAAGCGGATCTGGAAATACAACAAAGAGAATTCCTTCTGCACCAGCAAATGAAAACTATCCAGGATGAATTAGGTGGCAGCCCTTTTGATCAGGAAATTGAAGAATTCAGGAATAGGGCTAAAGCTAAAAAATGGAATGATGAAGTTGCCAAAACCTTCGGGAAGGAATTGGATAAATTACAAAGGTTAAATCCGGCAGCGGGAGAATATGCAGTTCAGTTGAATTATATTCAGACTTTATTGGACTTGCCCTGGGGTGAATATACCAAGGATAATTTTGATTTGAAACGGGCCCAGATTATTCTGGATGAAGATCATTTTGGCCTGGAAACAGTTAAAGACAGAATTCTTGAACACTTAGCCGTTCTGAAATTGAAAGGAGATCTCAAGTCACCTATTTTATGTTTGTATGGACCACCAGGTGTTGGAAAAACATCCCTGGGCAAATCGGTTGCCAGAGCACTCGACAGAAAATATGCCAGAATGTCGTTAGGAGGATTACATGATGAGGCAGAGATAAGAGGTCATCGAAAAACATACATAGGTGCCATGCCCGGGAGAATCATCCAGAACATTAAAAAAGCCAGATTTTCTAACCCTGTATTTATATTGGATGAAGTGGATAAAGTTGGAACCGATTTCAGAGGTGATCCTTCCTCGGCTTTACTTGAAGTTCTGGATCCGGAACAAAACAATACATTTTATGATAACTATCTGGAACTTGAATATGACCTCTCTAAAGTTTTGTTTATAGCAACAGCTAACATGGTCAACACGATTAACCCGGCTTTAAGAGACAGAATGGAAATGATTGAAATAAGTGGATATATTGTGGAAGAAAAGGTTGAGATTGCCAAACGACATCTAATACCGAAACAATTGGATGCGCATGGTCTTCAGGAAAAACATCTGCAATTTTCGAAAAAGGTTATTGAAGATATTGTTGAAAATTATACACGTGAATCAGGGGTGAGGGAGCTGGATAAAAAAATAGCCAAAATTGCCAGGGCTATTGCTAAAAAGATTGCCTTTGATTTTAATATTCAGGAAAGATTAACCATCGATGATATCCGGGAAATCCTTGGTCCCCCGGAATTTATTAAAGATATTTATACAGGAAATGAATTTGCGGGTGTGGTCACAGGATTGGCATGGACAGCTATAGGAGGGCAAATTTTATTTGTTGAAACCAGTTTGAGTAAAGGCAAGGGTAAATTAACCTTAACCGGTAATCTGGGTGAAGTTATGAAAGAATCGGCTGTAATTGCTCTGGAATTTCTAAAAGCACATACCGGGGAATTGAATTTATCTGATGATATTGCTGACAACTGGAACATTCATGTCCATATTCCTGAGGGAGCTATCCCAAAGGACGGACCTTCAGCAGGCATTACAATGGTAGCATCGATTGCATCTGCTTTTACTCAACGAAAAGTTAAGAAAAGCATAGCAATGACAGGCGAAATAACCCTTCGGGGTAAGATCCTGCCCGTCGGAGGGATCAAAGAGAAGATACTGGCTGCCAAGCGTGCCAATATAAAGGAAATAATACTCTCCATTGAAAATAAAAAGGATATAGAAAAGATAAATGAAATTTATCTGAAAGGTGTAAAATTTTATTATGTAGATAAAACTATGGACGTATTAAATTATGCACTGTTGAAACAAAAAGTAAAGAACCCAATAAAAATAGACTAAATGAGATCAAATGCCTCAAATGCCTAAAATGAACAAAAATGAACAAAAATGAAGAGGAAGTGAAAAGTGAACTAAAGTGACTAAAGTGAATATATGGAAAATAAGGAATTTGCACGAAAACTGGGAAAAAGAACACTTGAATTTGCTATTGCTATAATTACATGATGTCAGGTGCCTGTCTGCCTCAGGAAGATTTCCACCTGACATTGAATACCGGAGTAATTAAAATTTTGCCATATCATTAACTGGCGGATGGAAACCTGCCAGACGTCAGGCAGGCATCCGACAGCATCGTAACAGTATAGCGTATTTAACAGGGCAGGCAAAAACATCAAATTCTTCTAAAAACAACAGTATCATAGAACTTAGCCATAACTAATAACTAATAACCAATAACCAATAACCAATAACTTATTATAACTTTATCGAACATCAATAAAAAATTATGAAAATGGGAAGTGGTTTGTTTTTTGGACTTTTCCTAATATTGTTAGGATTTGCATTAATCGTAAAGTATGTTTTTAACCTGGATATTCCGGTGGTAAGGATACTTATCGCGTTATTATTCGTTTTTATCGGAATCAGAATGCTACTCGGAAAATCTGTCTTTCAGCGAATTCATGTGGATAATAATGATGTGATTTTTTCCGAATCGAGATTTGAAGGGAAGGATATGAATAAAAACGAGTATAACGTAATATTTGGAAAATCGGTATTTGATTTGCGAGATCTGGATTCAATACAACTTCACCGAACCATAGAATTCAATACAATTTTTGGGGCAACACTTGTGAAAATCAATCAGGAACTTCCGGTTAAGATTATTGCCGAAGGTGTGTTTGGGAGCGCCAGGTTACCGGGTAGAACTACTGCTGTATTTGGAAAAACAGAATACACCACCAAGGCATTTGATACGGAAAAAAAATATTTATTGATTAAGGCAGACGTGGTCTTCGGCGACTTTGAATTAAAAACATATTAATTGTTTTTTATGGAAAGAATTGCAATATTTCCGGGATCTTTTGATCCCTTTACCATAGGTCACGAATCAATTGTCAGAAGGGCATTTTCAATTTTTGATAAGATTTTTATCGCAATAGGCTATAATACCGATAAAAGAGGATTTTTCCCGTTAGAAAAAAGAATGGGGTGGATTAAACAGGTTTTTGAAAACGATCCTCAGGTTGTGGTAGATTACTATGAAGGGTTGACTGTTGATTTTTGCAGAAAAGTAAATGCAAAATATATACTGCGGGGATTAAGAACAGCTGCAGATTTTGAATATGAAAGAGCTATTGCTCAAATTAATAAAGCAATGTATCCCGGGCTTGAGACAGTCTTCTTACTAACTGCTCCTGAATATACACCTGTAACCTCTACTATTATTCGTGATATCATCAGACAGGGAGGCGATGCTACAAAATTTTTACCCAACAGTGTCGATTTGAAAACATTCAGAATTGAAGATCTTGAAAATGAATAATTGTAGGAAAAAAATACATTTCCTGCTGATTTTCTTAAGTTTTGGTTTTAGTTTCCTGAGTGCACAAACTGTAGTCATCAAAGGCAATGCTCCTGATTATCATGGAGATAAGATTATCTTTTATACTTTTTCCGACCAGATTACCCACCTTCAGGAAGAATTAGGAAGCTGCACGGTAAGTGAAACTGGTGATTTTCTTTGCACCTTTTTTCTCGATGAAACCCGGAAAATTTACACCAATCTTGGTGTTTATAACGGCTACCTGTATGTTGAACCAGGATTAACGTATGAGATTAAGCTTCCTCCCAAGGTGGAAAAAACCGGGGCTCAGTTGTTAAATCCTTATTTCACGGCTTCCGAAATTCACCTGGGTGTGGTGAATTATGAAAAAAAAGAACTTAACTATTTGATACGCACTTTTAATGATGCGTATGATCCGGTTTTAAACAGGTATGCTTTTTTAATTCAAGCTGAATCAGAAATTACTGATCTGGATTCAATGCTTAATAGTTTTCAAAAACTTTACAAGGATATTCAGCATTCCTATTTCAATAGTTATAAAAAATTCAGGTTGGAACTTTTAAAGCACATGACTTATACCGGCAAATCGGTAAGTATATCAAAGTCGGCTTGCCTTGGTTACGAAATTCTTTATAATAACCCGGCATACATGGATCTGTTCAATCAGATATTTTATAGGTTTTTTAACTATTTAATCCGGTCGCGGGAGAGTGATGTAATTTCTTATAATATTAATACGCAACAGAGCATCACCAGCTTAATGGAGACCGTTGGCAACACGGGTATGTTTTCAAATGATTCTATTGTGGAATTGGTGATCCTTAAAGGTATTTATGATGAATTGTATTCCAACACATTTTCAAAGGGAGCTCTTCTAACCGTTTTGGATTCTTTGTTGCAGACAACAAATATTCCTGAAAACAGAAAAATTGCTGAGAATATCAAGTATAAAGTAACAAAGTTAATGAAAGGTTATACGCCACCTGATTTTAAATTATTTACATTGGACAGTGTACAAATTGAACTTAATGATTTGAAAGGCAGGTATGTTTATCTGAATTTTTGTACTACTTTAAATTATACCTGTTTGAATCATTTTGAGATGTTGAAAAGGTTATTTCAAAATTACCATGAGTATTTGAATATTGTTACGATACTAGTCTGTGAAGATCCGGGAAAAGCAAGAAAATTTATCGAAGGAAAGGATTATGAATGGTTATTTCTTTGTATTGATAATCGCAGTAAGATATTGAGAGAGTATGATGTTAAAGCCTTACCAACCTATTTTCTGCTTGATTCTGAAGGGAAAATGATCATGTCACCTGCATTAAGCCCAACCGAGAATTTTGAAGAATATTTGAAAAGGCTACTGGCTGCTGATGGTAAATAATCATCCCGGTAAGCTTTCGTTCAATACATCCGCAATAGCTGGAAAGGTGTTGTTAAAGACCATTTTAATATTGTTGGGATCAATCCATACAGCTTCTGTAATGTCCTCCTGTAATTGTGGTTTAAGATTATTACCTTCCGAACAAGCCATTTCAAACCAATACGTTTTTTTTAACACTGCCTCAGAATCAAGTCTGTATGTATGATATGTTGGTTTAAGAGGGGATTTTATTTCAAGGTCCGGAATACCACACTCCTCACTTACCTCCCTTATGGCAGTTTCTTCAATATCCTCCCCTTTTTTTGCTTTTCCCTTAGGCAGGTCCCACTTCCCGCGGCGTTTGATGATCAGGATATTCCCTTTTCGATTTCTTACCAGGCCACCAGCTGCCTCAATATACCGAAAACATTTTTTAAATTCTTCCCATAAGAAAATCAGATCGATATGAAAGATCACCAAACGGTTCATGGCAGTATGTAGTTCAAAAAATTGCAGGATTTCAGATAATTCCTTTCTGTTATTAAATTTATAGAATAAACCATAATTTTGTTCAAAATCCTTTGTGAAATTATCTGTTAATTTAACTATCCTGTCTTGAAAAAAAACTTTATACATTTGTTACATGGAAAAAGTTGGTGAAATTATAGGCAAAAACTTATTGCAAATTAATGCAATTAAATTAGAACCCGCAAATCCTTTTACATGGGCATCCGGGTGGAAATCACCCATTTATTGTGATAATCGCAAAATCCTTTCCTATCCTGAAATCAGAAATTATATCAGAGATCAAATGGTAAAGATCATTCGTGATCGATATCCTGAAGTTGATGTAATTGCCGGAGTTGCTACCGGCGCAATTGCACAAGGAGTATTGGTTGCCCAGGAGTTAGGTTTGCCCTTTGTTTATGTGAGATCAAGTCAGAAACAGCACGGTTTGGAGAATCTTGTTGAAGGAGTTGTCAAACCAGGTCAAAAAGTAGTTGTTGTTGAGGATCTGATTTCTACAGGGAGTAGTAGTTTAAAAGCAGTTACTGCTTTGAGAATTGCAGGATGTGAGGTAAAAGGGCTGATAGCCATCTTTACATACGGATTTTCAGTTGCTGCCGAAAATTTTAAAAAGGCTAATTGTGAGTGGATCACTTTAAGTAACTTTAATATAATGATCGATATAGCCTGTAAATCCGGCTTTATTAAAAAAACCGAAATTGAAGCATTAAAAAGCTGGAAGGAAGATCCTGAGAACTGGAACCCCGCAGGTTTTGGTGATTAATTTATCATTAGCCCCGCCTTTTAAGGCGGGGTTTGAAAAGAAACCAACGCCCCTCCCTCGAAATTTGGGGAATTTTATTTTCAAATTTATAAAATTCCCCAAATTTCGAGGGGAGATAAATAGGCTAACTTTGTTCCCCGCCCTAAAGGACGGGGCTATTGATATTTTTTTTAATCTATAGTTTATGAATAATAGAGGTTAGGCATTATCCCTTTTAGGCATTTTTACGTAATGTCAGGTGGAAACACCTGACATTGAATACTGGAGTAATTAAAATTTTGCCATATCATTAACTGTCGGATGGAAACCTGCCAGACGTCAGGCAGGCATCCGACGGCATCGTAATAAACAATATTGACAAAAAGTGATCCCCGCCAGAAGCCGGGCAGGCCTTTAAAGAAATTCCGATACGCTAAAATATGACTGTATGACTAAGGTAGAAAGCAGAACAGGTAAAATTTCATTTTCTGAAACAAAGGTTTACCACTTACTTTCAGATTTCAATAATTTTGAAAAACTTTTACCTGCTGATAAAATAAAGAATTGGGAATCGACTGAAAATACTTGCAGGTTTTCCATAGAAGGCATCGGGGATGTCGGGCTGAAAATTGCTGAAAAGGAACCGTATAAATTGATAAAGATCAGTGGAGACAAACTGTCAAACGTTGAGTTCAACTTTTGGATACAGATCAAACAAGTTCAGGAAAATGATACAAGAATAAAATTGACCATTAAAGCCGATTTGAACCCAATGATGAGAATGGTTGCAGCAAAGCCCTTGCAGGAATTTGTAAATATTCTGGTAGATAGAATTGAACAGTTACAATTTTGATGATCTTTTTCTGCCAAAAAACAAAAGTTAATAAGTAAGGTTATGTATAAAAAACTTCATCGAAGGTATACCGTCTTATTTCATGATTATTTGTTTCAAGTACAATCACTCCATTATTCTCGACATCGATAATCCTTGCGATAAATTCGCTCTGTTCAGCTCTGTAAGCGGAAAGTATTTTATACCGGTATACATGGGAGAGGTAGTCTGTATTGATCTTTCCGATGTTTTTGCTTCTCAGCATTTCGTATCGAATCTTGATGGATTTGTTTAATTCGTAAAGGCATTCTTGCAGATCAAAATCTTTTCCTGATTGCAATTTCAAGGAGGTAGGATTAGGAACATTGCTGCTGAAACGAACCTGATTTACATTTAATCCTATTCCAACGATAGTATAGGCAAACCGGTTGCCTATAATGGAATTTTCAATTAAAATCCCTGCAATTTTGTCATTATTGATATAAATATCATTGGGCCATTTAATAAAAACATTAGTCAGGAATTTGCTTAAATAATCAAATAAAGCAATTGAAATTGTCTTGGAAAGAAGAAACTGTTCTTCGATTTTCATAAAAGCCGGATAAAGAATGAGGCTCATGGTAAGGTTTTTCCCTTTCTCACTTTCCCAGGTATTTTTATCGCGCCCCCTGCCATGAGTTTGCTCTTTTGCCCATATAATGGTGCCTTCAGGAGGTTCCTCCTGTTTTAGTAAATTGCAGGCATAGGTATTGGTTGATTCGGTTGTATCTAATTCTATTATTATGTTTGCCATTACGCCAGTTAATAGATTGAATAAGAATAGTGATTCCGGTTGTCCGTTTCATGAAAAAATCTTTTTATTTCCAAACAAATTGGCATTCCAATTGTAATCATGTAAAAGCACCAGATAAAATTACTGAGAATTCTGTAACTAAGTTCATAAATAAAAATTCATTACTTTTGTCCATATCATTTTACTGAATGCAAATAGAAAAAGCGGCTGATACCAGAAACCTTTTAAATACGATTATTGAGGGTATTCAAAGAAAAAAAGGAAACGAAATAGTAAAGATAAACTTAAGTGCGCTAAAAAATTCATTCTGTCCTTTTTTTATCGTATGTCACGGAAATTCGACCAAGCAGGTAAGTGCAATTGCTGATTCGGTTGAAGAACTGGTTCATGCGAACCTTAATCAGAAAATATGGCATAAGGAAGGCGTTGAAAATGCGCAATGGGTTCTTCTGGATTATTGTGATGTAATTGTACATATTTTCCTGAAAGAATCCAGGGATTTTTATAAACTTGAGGAATTATGGGCAGATGCTGAGATTGATTTGATTGAAGAGCAAGTTGTGAAAGGAAAAAAGCAGAAATGAGTGAAAAAAAAACAAATACCAATCCGGGTTCCAATCCGGGTAAACAACCTGTTAAAGGGGGGAAACCAAAATTTAGTCCATATTGGATATATGGTATAATAGCCATTGCAATTCTTGGAATTCAATTATTGTATAGTGGATCGCGTACAAAAAAAATCGACCTGGTCAGATTGGAACAAGAACTGGTTAAAAACAAGGATATAAAGAAAATTGTTGTAGTCAATGATGAGTCAGCAGAAATTTTTTTAACGGAAAATGCTGTCACATCCAATCGATACCCGGATATAAGCACAAAAGGTTTTGGGACACTTCCGGGAACCAGTCCCCATTATGTAATCAATATTCCTTCAGGCGAGTTCTTCATCGAGCAATTAAGGCTTGCGGAACAAAAATTTAATTATACCGATGCCGAGAAAATTAATGTGAGCTTTGACCGGCGAAGGAATTTTTTGGGTGATATCCTGGGATGGTTGCTCCCTTTAGCAATACTGATAGGTGTATGGTTGTTTATATTTCGCCGGATGGGTGCCGGTGCAGGTGGAGGTGGCGCCGGAGGTATTTTTAGTGTAGGAAAGTCTAAAGCCCGGATTTTTGATAAAGAGGCGGAAATAAGAACTGATTTCAGTGATGTGGCAGGGTTGGAAGAGGCTAAAATGGAGGTGAGAGAAATAGTCGACTTTCTTAAAAATCCTAAAAAGTATACTGATCTTGGTGGAAAGATCCCTAAAGGAGCATTGTTGATAGGACCTCCTGGTACTGGTAAAACATTGCTGGCGAAAGCGGTTGCCGGTGAGGCAAATGTTCCGTTTTTCTCCATTTCCGGTTCCGATTTCGTTGAAATGTTTGTAGGTGTAGGAGCATCCAGGGTTCGCGACCTGTTTAAGCAGGCTAAGGAAAAAGCCCCTTGTATTGTGTTTATTGATGAAATTGATGCCGTAGGAAGGGCAAGGGGAAGAAATCCGAATTTTGGTGCAAACGATGAAAGGGAAAATACCCTTAATCAGCTTTTAACCGAAATGGATGGCTTTGCTTCAAACATAGGTGTGATTATTCTGGCGGCGACAAACCGTGCCGATATTTTAGACAGGGCTCTGCTTAGGGCAGGAAGATTCGACCGGCAGATCCATGTGGAATTACCCGACTTGAATGAGAGAGTTGATATTTTTAAAGTTCACTTACGACCTCTTAAAATTGAAAAGAAATTAAATATAGAGTTCCTGGCAAAACAAACACCTGGGTTTTCAGGGGCAGATATTGCAAACGTATGTAATGAATCGGCTCTGATAGCTGCAAGAAAAAATAAGAAAATAGTCGAAAGACAGGATTTTCTTGATGCAGTTGACAGAATTATAGGAGGACTCGAAAGGAAGAATAAGATCATTTCATTTCAGGAAAAACGGACAATTGCTTATCATGAGGCAGGCCATGCAACGGTTAGCTGGTTATTGGAACATGCCAACCCCCTTGTTAAGGTAACCATTATTCCCAGAGGAAAATCGCTTGGAGCAGCCTGGTATTTGCCCGAAGAACGGCAGATAACTACTACCGAACAATTAATGGACGAAATGGCTGCCGCACTTGGAGGCAGGGCGGCTGAAGAGATTTTTTTTGGCAAAATTTCAACAGGCGCCCTGAATGATCTTGAAAAGGTTACCAAACAGGCCTATGCTATGATAAGCTATTTTGGCATGAGTGAGAAAATTGGAAATATAAGTTTCTATGATTCCACCGGTCAAAGTGATTTTGTTTTTAATAAACCCTATAGTGAAAAAACCGCAGAGCTGATCGATTCCGAAGTAAAACGCTTCGTTGAAAATTCTTATGAAAAAGCGAAAGAAATTTTAATGGGGCAGAAAAAAGGGCATAACGAATTAGCCGAATTGTTGTTGGAAAAAGAGGTTATTTTCAGTGAAGATCTTGAGAAAATTTTTGGTAAAAGAAAAGTTGCAGCTACTTTTGAAGAAGAAAAAAAGAAAAGCCTTGCTGTTAAAAAGGAAATGCCTGCCGCTAAAAGCAAAACCCAAAAGGAAAAACATGTAAGCCCTAAGGTGGTTGACGGCACAAACAAAAAGCCTGACACTAAATGATCGAATAAAAATTTAGCCGGGGAAAAATGGAAAAGGATTGGGTGATAGTTTATTCTACTAATCAGATATATTTGGCAGAAATTGCAAAACAAGTTCTTGCCGATAACGGGATGAATTCCATAATTATTAATAAAAAAGATTCTTCTTATAACGATTTTGGTGATATCGAGCTTTATGTAAACCGTGATTTTGTTAACAAAGCAAAGGCTTTAATTAAAGAAATAGAAAGTTGAATAATTTCTTAAGCCGGACAGTTACCGGATTTTTTATCGTTTTATTGATTATCGGCGGGATTTCCTTAAGTAGTATTTCCTTCTTTTTCTTATTTCTTTTCATTCTTATTGCCGGGATGTTTGAATTTTACAAAATGTCCCATATGGCAAAAGTACGACCACAAAAGTATTTCGGCGTTCTGATAGGAGGTTTGTTTTTTGTTATGAGTTTTTTGTATTCTGTCAAATTTCTAAACCAGAAATATTTTTACCTGTTTATCCCTCTTCTATTCCTGATTTTTATAAATGAATTGTATCTGAAGCAAAATCGCCCTTTCACTAATATTGCATATACATTTCTGGGACTCCTGTATGTAGCTCTTCCTCTGGCTCTTTTTAACTATTTTGTTTTCAGTTCTAACGGGGAACCTCTTTCTATACATGCTCCTTTTGAAAGCCTTGATGCAGTAAATTTTATATTTCAACCCACAGAACAAATTGTTTATTCTCCGCAAATCCTTCTTGGCTTTTTTATTTTATTCTGGGTGAGCGACACAGCAGCCTACCTTTTTGGTGTCTCATTTGGCAAGCACCGGTTATTCAAAAGAATCTCTCCCAGGAAATCGTGGGAAGGACTATTGGGAGGAGCCTTTATTGCACTGATCACAGCCTATTTGCTCTCTCTTTATTTCAAAGATCTGCGTTTACCTGACTGGATCATAATAGCTTTCATTGTTGTAATTATTGGCACCTTTGGCGATTTGGTTGAATCCATGTATAAAAGGAGCCTGGGATTAAAAGATTCCGGCAGGATTCTACCCGGTCATGGTGGAATACTTGACCGCTTTGACGGAGTCCTTCTGGCTTCTCCAATTGTTTTTGCTTACCTTCAACTGATTAGATAAAATTAATTATCTTTGGGCAATTTTTTATAAAATGACCATTCATAAAGAAGGACACCGGTTTTTAATCTATGCTTTTCTTGGTTTGTTAGGCCTAAATATTGGGATATTTGCATTTTTTCGTGAGTATAGCCAGGTGACCGGCGTTTTTCTGGGGTTAACTATTATTTTGTTTCTTTTTTCCCACCTTTTTTTCAGAAGTCCGCGTCGAACAATTGAAAAAAATGAAAAATATATTTATGCTCCTGCCGATGGGAAAGTTGTTGTTATCGAGGAGATAGAAGAGAAGGAATATTTCCA
>Ga0114919_10002962_pt1 | contig 13711 bp, 9 predicted proteins | sample BlataG_FD_88682 | JGI IMG/M metagenome (GOLD analysis project Ga0114919, IMG submission 88682) | Deep subsurface microbial communities from Black Sea to uncover new lineages of life (NeLLi) - Black_00105 metaG | ecosystem: Environmental > Aquatic > Marine > Oceanic > Sediment | place: Atlantic... | reverse complement strand
TTCTATTAATTGGAGCAACAGTTAAATTAACTATTGGAACTAGTAGCTATGATTTTGAAGAAGTTGAGGACGGTAAATATGAATTAACATTTGAAACCGATGATTATAATACATTCTTAGCATCTCATACACTTACGGGAGATATTACTATTGAAAAAGAGAATTATGAAACTGAAACTCTTGATATCACTCTTGTTATAGGTATGGAAGAATTCCCATTTCTTCCCGGAATACCTGCCTTCTATCTCATAATGATCGTGGGTGCTATAGTTGCTGTTGTTGGAAGTTTAGTGACATATCGGCAAATACAAAGAGCACGGATTCCTACTTTCGTTAAGAAAGTTAGAGCAATGAGTAAAAACATAAAAGGCAAAAAAATAGTCTCAGACTCGCTTCTCTATCCATCAAAAGAACAATACATAATCAAAAAATTAGGTGATAAGTGGGAAATGCTCGGTCTTTCATTAGAAGATATCTATGGATTAGAAGGAAAGAAGCGAAAAAAATTACCTGATATTCCTGAATCTGAAGGAGGTGTTATGTAAAATGCCGGTTGGATTAGTAGTTATGAAATGGGACGAAAGAGTTGGTACTGAAATCCTAGCGAAGTATCCGGAAGAGATTGTAATCACGGATAAAACTCTTATGCAGGTCTACAGCACACACGAGTACAGTGGGGAATCGGGGATGATTAGTTTAATGGTTGGCTCGTTAAACATAGCTTCCTATTATACCGGCCCCGAAAAAGGTTATTACATACTCTTACTTTTAAATCTGGATGACGACCCCGACGCCTATGAAGGAGGGTTAGCTGATGCGTCAAGGATAATCTTGCAAAACCTTGAAGACGACGCTTATGTACAGTTTGTTCCTTCTTTATTCAGGAGATTGTCGGTGTATCCTACTTTAAACGAAGAACAGCGATTAGCAATGATGTATCAAGACGAAATTAAAAGGATGATCATCAACCGACTAAGGGAAGAAGGTACGGTCTCAAAATCAGAGTTAATGGTTTGGTTAAAAGACAGATATAAGCAAGGATTTGTCGATTTAGAAGGCGTGTTAATTGAATTGATTAAAAGAGAAATCATTAAAGAAACTTCAGTAAAGGGTATGCCCTCTGAATTGATTTTCCTTACTAGCGACATTTTGATGTTGCGAGTCCCTCCAGTTCAATTACTTAAAGACCCTGCTGATAAAGGTTTACCTTCTCAATTAGCCACAGACTATAGAACTGAGACTAAAAAATATTTCCAAAACTATCATCCATCTGAGCAAGACAACCTAAGAGTCATAGAAATTATCATCAATCCTCAAGTTTACGAGACATTAAGATTGTTAAGAACTGCAATTGTAACCAAGAACGACCTTGAGAAGCTAAAGAAGAAAGGCGTCGACGACATTGACGATGTTTTGAAGATGTTATGGGAATCTCAAATGATTCAAGTGTTCCAAGACGATAAAAATAACGAATATTACGCGTTAGTATCAGATTTTTACATAGAAAAGATATTTCCAAAGTACTTGTTGAACGTCATAAAAGCTGAATACGAGAAGAAATCAAAAGCTGATCAAGTTTTATTAGAATATTTGACAGTTCTTGAAAATACTTATCTTAACTTAAAATCAGCAGCTAAAGTCGAAGAATAAATTTTTATTTTAACTTTTTTTTTTATTTTGTTTTTTTTTAGTTATGGAGTGTTATTGAATTAGTTATATCTTCTTATTACTGATCATTTTTTTACTTCTATTACTAAATAATTAAATTTTTCAATATTAATCAATTATTATTTTTGATGTAATTATGGATAGTACTGAAAAATATTTAGATATGCCAGAAGCAATAGGTCTAGATGGTATTGATTTAGAGAAGTATATTATCGCAAGCTATATAATCAAACGCCCAAAAGGAATGAATGTGAATTATTTATCCCGATTTGCGGCAATTGAACAATCGACAGGAACTTGGGTTCGAGTACCAGCTGAAACTGAAGAAGTGAGAAAACATCACGTAGCGCGGGTATTAGGTGTCTATGAAATACCACATTACGAATATGTGATTCCAAAGGATATCAAGGACCGATTATACTTCGTTCAGATTGGTTTCCCTATAATAAATATTAAGGGAGATGGAATTCCAATGCTTCTTACTTCAGTTATTGGTAATATTAGTATTACACATGGATTGAAATTAGTTGATCTTGCGTTTCCAAAAGATTATTTAATAGATTTCAAAGGTCCGAAATTTGGAATTGATGGGCTCAGAAAACTCTTGAAAGTGCCTGAAAGGCCAATGTTAAATAATATGGTAAAACCCTGTACTGGACATACATGTGAAGTCGCTGCGGACTTAGTATATCAAGCTGCAGTTGGAGGCTGTGATGTCGTAAAAGACGACGAGTTAATTTCAAACCCATCGTTTAACACTTTAGAAGACAGGATTAGCGTAGTTATGGAAAGTATCGATAGAGCAGATTCAGAAAAAGGAGAGAAGACGCTATATACAATAAATATTACTAGTAAATTCCCAGAAATGTTTGAATACGCTGATAAAATGATCGAAATGGGCGCAAACGCTTTAATGATAAATTTTTGCACAGCTGGTTTCGAAGCATTAAGAGCTATTGCTGAAGATCCTTCAATAAAAGTACCAATCTTAGGACACATGGATTTTTCAGGCGCATATTTTGGTGGTCATTGGACAGGATTAACAAGCATGCTAACTCTTGCTAAATTTCCAAGAATGTGTGGAGCTGATACAGTTGTCATTCCTGCACCGTATGGTAAGGCAGAGATATTAGATGAAAGGTACGAACAAAATTTAAAAACTCTCAGATATCCGTTTCAACACATTAAACCTACTCTTCCAATGCCAAGTGGAGGAATCACGCAAGGAATGGTCGAGAAAACCATGAAAGAAGCAGGTACAGATATTTTAATTGGAAGTGGAGGGGGAATTCATAGTCACCCCGATGGTCCAACATCGGGTGCAAAAGCATTTAGGCAAGCAATTGATGCGGTAATGCAAGGGATAAGTGTAAAGGAGTATGCTAAAGAACACAAGGAATTGGGAGTAGCCCTTGGATTGTGGGGTACCGGAAAGACTGCATTAATCGAATAAAATATAACTTTTTTTTTCTTTTATCTTATTTTCAAACTTTATTTTATATATCTTTTTAATAAAACTCTTATATTTGGATTGAAATCATCATTTTTTACAACCTCCACAATAGAATTGCCACACATATCTAAATACTGGAGTTTTGGAAATTGTTTGAGGTATTTTAGATTCACCAAATCGCTAATTTTATTGTTTGATAATATTAGATGAGTCAAATTTTTTAATATAATCAATCCTTTTAAGTTTTTAATTTGATTATTTGAAAGATCCAATCTTTTTAAATGATTTAAATTGTGTAAACCTGAAATCTCCGAAATTTCCCGAATGTTGTTTTTCCAACCCCATGGAGTGCCTTTAACTTCAAATTCAAGATAATCTGATAAATCTAATTTTTCAACCAGTAATGTATTAGGGTCTAGTTCAAAATACACATTCGGAATTTTTTCTATTAGGTGTTTTATAGTTAAATAATTAATTAAAATTTCAGCTAGTTGTGTAGTGGTAAAATTTTTAATTCTATTTGTTTTGAGTAGGGCTTTTAGAGATTTTTTATACTTTTTATTCTCAAAGCCTTTTTCAATACTCAAAAATTGAATCTTTTTAATTTTCTTCAATTGTTCGATTAAAATTAATTTAGAATCACGAGAATTCATTTTTACTAAATATTTTATTATAGTAATTAAACAATTATAAGAAGTTTCGTGCTGAATCGCCCATTTAAATAGAGTTAAAGTATGATTGAGATAATTTTTGCCAATATAATTAGCAGAAGCGTTCCTTACAATCTCACTTGAATCAGAAAGTAATAGGTTTTCGAAGAAATTGAATAAATTCTCATCTTTTAAATTTATTTTCCCTAAGATATTAATAGAATCTGCTCTAATTATATCTTCCTCGTAGTTCTCAATGATAGAAATTAACAAATTAGTGGCAGAAGATTTATCTATGAGTTTATTACAGTAGTCTTCAAATATAGTTTGAGGATTTAACTCCATTATGCGATAATATTTATAATTAAATGTTTGCACACTGATTTATTAATTAAAGATGATCTAAAAATAAAAAATTTAAGTAAATTTGTGTTCAGGAACATTCTTAAACAAATCTTTAATTGTAGCTTTTAGTTTGTTGAAAGGTCTTAAATTTCCCGAAAAGGGCGTACTGATGCCATGATACAAAATAGGTTCTACTTGGGCTTCTATATTTTCGATTATCCTTAAATTTCCTTCAGATAAGCAAGAAAGAAAATAGTCATTTTGATATTTTCTAAAAGTTAAAAATCGATACTTTTGAAACCCCAATTTAACAGCAATCCAGCGCGGATACGCTCCAGTGTTTCCTAACGTATTCGCAGCAATTGCCTCGATTTTGGCAGTTAGTAGCGATTCTTTCATTTCCATCTCTTCCTCTAGATTCTCAAATTCTCCCGGTACCGTTACGTTCAATTGACCTTCTTTATCAAGTAAGAGCGAAATTACACCAATCGACATTGATGACAATCCAATGTAATCAATTCTTATCCAATCCTCTAAATATGGAATTTCTTGATCTGAAAATACTTCTTGTAATTGTAAATATTCCTTTAAGATAAAAATAAGATAACCCTTAAACTTATTATCAATTTCAAATTTTTCTATTTTTGTTAAATTGTTAACATCTTTACCTCGTACTAGTTCTGAATAATACTTCGACATTTGTTCGAGAAACCACTTTCCCTTTTTATCGGGAAAAACTCCATAGATTAAATATATGATATTATTCTTTTCGAAGAACTGGCATTTTACATCTTCGTTATTTTCGGATTTGAGGAGCATTTTGTCAAGGTCTCCACCTAAAATACTAGTAGCAATGAAATCTAAGTTATTTGATAATTCTAATAAATAATATAATCTATCATTACTTGCAAATAAGGGAGTTCTCTCTACCGAGGTTATTCCACAGAATTGCATGTATTCTCCGCCTTCTCCTTTTCCTCCCCCCTGTAATATAATCTTATCGTCTTTTAAAGAAAATTTAGTGGCTATCTGCTTTACTCTGACTTTACCTTTTAATTTTGAGGAAGCTGTTGTAGTTTGGGGTTTAAATTGTTGAGGAGTAATTTTTTTCGGCTCACCAATTTTGGGATCGACATATTCAAACAAATTTGCTAGGAATTTTCTACATCTGGGGCAAAGTTGATCTTCTGGATATGGTTTTACAATTTTATAACCACAGTTTTTGCACTTTAGGATTTTACCATTGACTCTGCTAAAAATGTTTTACTTACCCCGCCAAAAATGTTAAATTAATAAAATCTAATAATTATTAATTGATGTTTGGAAATAAAAAAGTTTGTAAATCTCTGTAAAGATTATAAATATTTCTCAGCAACAGTATTAAATGCTTGTAAGAACTTATTATTTTCTTCTTTTGTTCCAATAGTTATTCTAATATAGTTATAAAGGTCCGGCTTACTGAAGTGTCGTACTAAGATTTTGATATCTTTTAAATCCCATAAAATTTTTAAAGTAGTTGATTTATCATCAAATTTAATAAAAATAAAATTCGCATCTGAGGGTAACACGCTGATACCTGTATACTTATTAAGTATTTCTGACAATCTTTTTCTTTCTGTGATTATCTTCTTATTTTGATCGTATACTTTATTTCTATGTTTTATACAAGATAACGCTCCATGTTGTGCGATATAATTTGTATTAAAAGGTAATTTAACTCTATTCATTTCTTTAACTATAGAAGCATCAGCTAAAGCATATCCAATTCTTAAGGAAGCAAGTGAGAAAGCCTTTGAGAAAGATCTGCAAACAATTAAATTTTTTACATTTTTCAGTAATGGTAAACATGTATATTCTGAGAAATCGGCGTACGATTCATCCACTACAACAATTCCAGGAAAATTGTGGCAAATTTTAAGAATAGTATCATTATCAAATGACTTCCCGTTAGGATCGTTTGGTGAATTTATAAAGAGTAATTTTCCTTTTTGGTTATAAGCACTTTCTGGTATCGTAAAATTGTCATCTAATTTAATCTCGGTGATTTTTGCGCCATAAAGATTAGCTAAAACTTTATATAATCCAAAAGTGGGATAGAATATAATAACCTCATCTCCAAGATTAACAAATATTTTGAAAATTACATCCAAAATATCGCTGGAACCATTTCCTACAAAAACAGTATTTCTATTAGTTAATGTATCTTTATTTCTCAATAGTTGATTTAGAACCGCTTTACGAACCTCAAGAGCTAAGGAATCGGGGTATTTTCGTAATAATTCTTTATTTTCTAAAGCTAATTTTAAATCATCTAGTATTTCTTGGATTGGGGGGTATGCGTTTTCAGTTGTGTTTAATTTTACCCAGCCGTCTCCTTCTGGTTGTTCTTCTGGTTCATAAGCGCTATAGTTTCGAAGATTTTCTCTAAATAACTTTTCTAATTCCATATAGATTACCTTTTTTTTAAAATAGACTATTTGGTAGCAATTTCTTAATAATTTAATATTTTATATAACTATGTTATAACATTTATTTTTTGTCTTTTAACCACTCATTCACTGAAATTAAAATTAATCACTATTTATAAAAGCAAGTTAAAAAACTCAATTTTTAAATGTATGAAAACTATTAATTTTATAATATTATTTATTGAAGATAGAGACAAAGTGATTTTTAAAATGCAATTCGCTATTATGTTTCAAGTTTTAGAAGGCGGAGTAAGTGAGCCTATAAAATGGAATAAAGACAATCTCACAGCTGAAAGCAATATTATCATCTTAGATGAGGGATCTTCCTCTCTTTTTTTATGGTATGGGGCAAAACAAGGGTTGGTTTCAAGAAGAACTGCACTTAGACAAGCACAATCACTAAGAGGACATGGATTTACTGTCGGTAAAAGTATAATCGGGAGAGATATTAGAGATTTAAAAGAAGTTGATCAAAGGAAAATTGGTAGGGTTCTTGAAATCGATGAAGTAAATGAGGAACTTCAGACTTTATTAAATAGAGAGTATAAGGAATTAGATAATTATATTATAACCTTTGAATTAAAAGAAATTGTTGAACCCGTTGCAAAAGAAATTGTAGAACATGTTGCAAAAGTAATACCTGAACCTAAAATTGTATCAAAACCTATGTCTAAACCTGAACCAATAATCGAGCAAGAAACTCCTAAAATTGTAAAAACAGAAATGAAATTTGCTTCTGAATATGACAATAAGCCAGATCCTGTTTTAGAAAGCAAAACAACAGTAAAGCCATCAATATCTACTAAAGAAGTTACTACACCAGAACCCAAAGTTGCGTTAAAACCTGCGTTAGATCTTTCCATCCAAGCTAAAATAGGATTTGTGTTAATCGGAGTTTTAGATCATTATGATGATATTTGGATTTCAATAAAAGAAGATAAGAGTTATTCCGTCGAGCACATGGATGGAAGAGTATGTGAATTCTCAATTGTCGAAGGTAAGATTAAATTTACAGTAGATTCTTTTTCAGGCATCTCTACAAAGATTAAAACTGAAATACAAAAGAAATTTGTAGAGCTAACAAAACTAATATAATTCTTTTTTCCTAATTTTTTATATATTGGAATTTAAATTTTAAGCTTTTTTCTTTATTATTATTAAGAATAATAGTTTCGTTTCTTAGTGTTATATTTATTATTTTTAAAAATAATTTTGAAAAATTATGAAATTCAAAACATTAGCAGTTTTATTTTCTGATTTAGAAGCCACCCCAAAAAGGCTCGAAATGATCGATATCTTGTCAACATTTTTTGGAAATATAAAAAAGAATAAAAATTTTAAGGATTTAGATAAAACAATCTATTTGTTGCAAGGTCAATTAGTTTCGAATATAAAACAATTTCCAAAAATCGGTCTTGCAGAAAAAATGATAATTGAGGCGCTATCTTTACATTCTGGGATCGGAAAAAAAAAAATAAAAGAGGTTCTAATAAAAATTGGAGATATTGGGGCTACTGCTGAATTAGTATTAGCAAAAAAGAAAAAGCAAAAATCTCTATTTGATTTTGAAGAAAAACCTAGTGAATTGGAGTCTTTATTAGAGATTTCTGAATTATATTCTGGTTTACAGAAAATTGCCTTAAGTGAAGGAGCAGGGTCGCAGGATGTGAAACTAGGAATTTTAAGAGGTTTAATGAGTAAAATTTCTCCTTTAGAGACTAAGTATCTATTACGCATAATTACATCAACTCTAAGAGTAGGTGTATCAACTTTAACTATTATTGATGGGTTAGCTTTAGGGTTTACTGGCGTTAAAAAAAATAGAGAATTTATCGAAAAAGCCTATAATTTGCATCCTGATTTGGGCGATATTACAATTACTTTAGTAGAATACGGTATAGAAGAAGTAAAAAAGATTAATATCAGTTATGGCGTTCCAATTCGAAGTATGCTTGCCTCTCGGGTTCCTTATGCAGAGATTATTGAAAAAACAGGTTCACCTTTAATAGCAGAATATAAATTAGACGGAGAGAGATTACAAATTCACAAGCATGGAGATATTATTTTACTCTTTTCACGGCGATTACTTGAGATATCTAAACAGTATCCAGACGTTTGTCAAATTGTACGTGAAAATGTGAAAGTAAATAATGTTATTATTGAAGGTGAAGTTGTTGCTATGGATGCTTTTTACGAAAAGATGCTTCCCTTTCAAGTTTTAAGTAAAAGAAGGAGAAAGTATGACATCGAAGATGTTTCAAAAGAAGTTCCTGTCAGCTTATTTTTATTTGATTTGCTAAAAATTGAAGACGAATCCTATATAGAAAAACCATTCCTTGAACGACGTAAAAAATTAGAAGAAATTGTGAAGGAAAGGGATGAGATACATTTAGTTAAATCCGTTTTAATAAATACAACAGAAGAATTATTAGAGTTTTTTAATGAAGCACGAAATAATGGAACAGAAGGAATCATAGCAAAATCTATTAAAGAGGAGTCTATATATCAAGCAGGGAACCGTGGTTTTCTCTGGATTAAGTTAAAGGGATTGGAAGGAGGCAAATTAAGAGACTCTATAGATGTAGTATTAGTTGGTGCTTTCTATGGCAAAGGTCGAAGGACGGGCGTTTATGGAACATATGTAGGTGCTGTATTTGATCCTGTGGATAATAAATATATTGCTTTTACTCGATTCTTCTCAGGGTTAACTGACGAATTATCAGAATCCTTAACAAAAGATATGGAACAATATAAGGAAAAAAGAAAACCTAATAATGTTATTTGTGAAGATATTCCAGAGATTTGGTTTAATCCAGAAGTTGTGGTTGAAATTATCGGTGACGAGATCACTGTTAGCGAGAAATTTTCTACTTTAGGGTATTCCCTGCGATTCCCTGTTTTCCAGAGATTTCGACCAGAAAAAGGTCCAGAGGATATAACTACAGTTGATGAAATTAAAAAGCTTTATAATTCTCAATAAAGAAAAAAATCTAAATTTTAAATATAAACCTGAAGCCCCTTTTCTTCTAATTTTTTCAAAAAATAGGGGTAAATTTTAAGGTTATTTTCTGTTAAATATAATTCTTCTAAAAGATCAAGAGAATTAAGGGATTCTGGAAGTTTAGTTAATTTATTCCTAGACAAGTTTAAAATTTTTAAATTTTTTAAATTTCCAATTGTATCTGGAATCGTTTCTAACTGATTATCACCTAAATTTAATAGTTCTAAGGAATTAAGTGAGCCTATTGACAATGGAATGTTTATTAACTCGTTTCTTTCAAGATCTAATGATTTTAGAGATGATAGATTATGTAATGAGGACGGAATGGTAGTCAATAAATTCCAACTCAAATTCAAGTTTATTAATGATTTTAGGGATAAAATAGAATCCGGAATTTTTGTTAGTTTATTGTCGTGAAGATTTAAATCTTTTAGGTTTATTAAATTTCCAAAATCGTTAGGTAATAGTGTAAGCTGGTTTAGTCTTAAATTTAATTGTTCTAATGAGATTAAGGAACAGATTGAGGTTGGAAGTTTTTGGAGTTCATTCTTCCAAAGTAATAATTCTTTAAGCTTAGAAAGCAAACCTATATTCTCAGGAAGTTTATTTAAATTATTTACATTTAAATTAAGGTATTCTAATGAAATTAAAGTGCTAATCCACTCTGGAAGTTCTGTTATTTGATTATATCTTAAAGTCAGTTTTTTGAGAGAAGTAAGGTATTTAATAGCAATAGGTAATTTTGTTAACCCTTTGAACATAAAATCTAACTCCACAATTTTACAACGGTTAATATTATACTTCAATCTCCAATAAGTCTTTTTCAAGTAAATCAATGTGAAATAATTAATTAAAATGTCAGCCAATTCCATACGAGTAAATAGTTTCGCGCCCTTGGCAAAACTTAAAGTCTCAAAGCCAATTTTAAAATCCTTATCACCGATTTGTTTTATCTCGTGAATCAAGATTAGTTTTGTAATGCGTTCGTTTCTTTTTTCTAAGTTGTTAATTATAGCTATTAATGAATCAAAAATTGTATACAAACAAGTTTGAGATTCTTCGTGATGAAGAGCCCATCTAAGTGGGTTCAAAGCTTTATCTTTAAAATTATACCATAAAATAAGAGCGGCTTCGTTTCTGATTTTTTCATCTGAGTCCGAAATAAGTAAATTTTCAAAGAAACTAAAAATTTCCTCCTTCTTTACGCCAGTATTTTCAAAATTATCCCCAATAATTCTTAAAATTTGAAGGCTTTCGTAGCGGTCTTTAACTTTTGAACTATTTTCTATTAATGCGATTAGTTGTTTAACTGCCGATGATATATCTATTATTTTTTTATTAAATTCGTCAAATATCTTAGTCGGTGTGCGTCTCGTAATGTAAATCCCTCAACTATTTATAAATTATTAATCCATTTTTTTCTAATTTACCCAAAAAATCGGGTGTTTCTTCAATATTATTAAAGTTTAAATCTAAAATTTTCAATGATTTAAGATTCTCAAGAGATTCGGGAAGTTTTTTCAATTTATTCCCCCATAAACTCAATATCTCAAGAGATTTAAGAGACCCCACACAATCGGGTAAATGTTCAAAACGATTCCAGCTTAAATTTAAATTTTTTAAATTATTTAACGAGCTAAACGACTTAGGTAAAGAAGTTAAATTATTATTCCATAGAGTTAATTCTATAAGCGTAGAAATTTTACCTATTGATTCAGGAAGTTCAATCAACTTATTATCAAATAATTGTAATATTTCTAATGATTGCAACGACCCAAACCAAGAAGGAAGTGATGTCAATTTATTTCCTCCTAAACCCAATTTTTTAAGAAATTTAAGAGGTTTTACCCATTTAGGAAGTCTTTCTATATTGTTCAATCCCAAATCTAATTGCTTAAGAGAAGTCATTCCCTTGAAAGAACCCTTTAATTTGCTTAGATTATTTCCGTGCAAATCTAAGACTTCTAACTTTGATATATTCTTTATTGTTTTTGGCAAAGAAGTTAATTCATTAGCTCTTAAATCTAAATGTTTTAACGATTTTAAAGAGCCAATGGAAAGTGGTAAACTTTTTAGTTTATTATATCTCATATTTAACACATTTAAGGTCGTTAATAAACCAATAGAATGAGGAATTGACTTAATTTTATTATAACTCAAATCTAAGTGAATCATTGAGGATAAAAAACCAATAGTTTTAGGTATCATAGTAAGTCTATTAAATTTTAAATCTAGAATTTCTAATGATGTTAAAAAGTCTATAAAATCAGGAAATTTGTTCAAAATTGTCCATCCAAAAACGTGACTACTAACATCGGATAAATCTAATTCAAAAATCAGACCCTCTTTTACCTTAAAATTAATTTGACCAAATCTTTTTTCTAGATCGGTTATAATAAAATAATTCTCGATAATTCGTGAAAGTTCAAAACTCGAGAAACTTTCAATATCTCTTTTTTTGAATAAGAGAATTAAATTTTCAATTATTTTCTCATTTCTTATTTTTTTTATTTTATTAATTAATAAGGATTTTGATTCAGGAGTATCTATTTTTCCTAATATCTTTGAGATTGATAACAAACATTTTAAGGATTCTTCATGTTTCAATGCCCATCTCATTGGCTCAAGAGCTTTATCCAAAAATAATTTTTCTATGACATTAATTGAATTAAATCTTATAGATTCATGAGAATCTGAAATGAGTAAATTTTCTAATAGTTTGAAAACATCATTAGATTTAGCATCAATCTGAGGTAGTGTATTAATGCTTTCAATTCTTGTATCTAAATTATCACTATTATCTATAATCGATATTAATTGATTTATCGCTGAAATTTTATCTAACTTCTTGTTCTTGTAATTTTTATTAATTAATTTTGGAGATAATTCCATTAATTCTCGAAATTTGGTTTAATTATTTAAATTTTTTATTTTAATATATTAAATTTCTAATTTCATTTTTTATTCAAAAAGAATTGTTATAATTCTAAAAATATTTCTCTAAAGCCAGCGCTTTAATTTTACTTATTGTGGGGTAGCTACTTTGTTTATCCCAACCTCGTTCGTCATAATAATCGTCCAATAATATATTGGCAATATCCTGAGTAATAATTACTTCTCCGTAAAAATCTTGGAATTTAAGTTCATTTTCTCCAATTTTTAATGGTTTAAACCATCCACTAGGGAATTTATCGTCCTTTCGAGAAAAGCCTTCCTTTAAATTCATTAACTTCAATAAATTCCAAGAGCGTTCAGCCGATAATCTTAATTCTTCTTGATGTAAATTGAATCCGGTAATTAAATTGTATAAATCGGTTACTAGTTCTAAACTAAAAAATCTATTCATTTGAGCTCTAGCGCATAATCCTAGAGAGGTTAGAACAGTGTACCAATCTTCAGAGTATCTCGTTAATCGTCCAACATTTACGCCCATTTCTTTTTTGGGTGGATTAAAAATTCTAGAGAAAGCGGTTTCGGGAATGCCCATCCTGTTAAAATGGTTTTTCATTTTATCCGGAGTTCCACCAGCGCCAACATAAGTTGGTGATCCACCCGAAGCTACATGAGCGCCTTTAGGATTTACTACTTGTTCAAATTCCATTGTTCCTAACCGCAAAAACCTAGGTTCGAATATAATATCTAGGCCTTTCACCGTAAGCATTTCGTTTGATAATATTTCATTTTCCTCAGCTAATTTTTTCCATCCATCTGCTAATAAATCCCCGAATCCTTCTCTTTTTGCTGTTATCTCAATTAGATGATGAAACATCTTATAATCCCGCTTCCACTCGAAACCTAGTTCTTCATTGGTGAGAATCTCTCGTTCATTCATTTTACTTATAAAATCGAATAGCGCGGTCATAGTTAATGAGTCCAATCCATATCTACTAATTAGATCAAAGATTTTTATCGCTTGGTCGTATGTGTCTAACCCATCAACGGTAAACATCATTAAGGGGTTAATTATTGAGGATGTGTAATTAATCAAACCGCTAAATTCTCCTTCACATATTTCAAGGATATCTTTATCAGCCATAGGACAAGATGGACAAGCTATACGTCTTTTTTTCATTTTTTTTAAGTACATCCTATCGCTACATTGACGGGCTTTTTTCTTTTGACCTTT
>Ga0114919_10002960_pt1 | contig 13713 bp, 10 predicted proteins | sample BlataG_FD_88682 | JGI IMG/M metagenome (GOLD analysis project Ga0114919, IMG submission 88682) | Deep subsurface microbial communities from Black Sea to uncover new lineages of life (NeLLi) - Black_00105 metaG | ecosystem: Environmental > Aquatic > Marine > Oceanic > Sediment | place: Atlantic... | reverse complement strand
TCGATTTCATACCGTCCAAACTGGGAATCAGCGAGGAAGACATTCCGGTATTCGTCCCGAAGACCACCAAGGAGGGGCGATTCGGGCAGATCAATATCAACTGGCACGAGGGTACTATGACATCAGAGGATGTCGAGGTGGATCAGTTGATTCTGCGGATGGCCGATGAGTCGGCGGTGTTAGCGGCGTCTCCAATAATCAGATCCATCATGGAGAAGAACCACGACAAGCTGGAGTACGCCATCATGATTCCCTTGAAACTGATTCAGGCCAAGGCCGAGCAGCAGAAGATATGGGACATGATCTTCATTGCTATCGCTTCTATCTCGCTAGTCGTCGGCGGCATCGGCATTATGAATATTATGCTGGCAAGTGTTACCGAGCGCACCAGGGAAATCGGCATAAGGCGAGCCCTTGGAGCTAAGAAGCGTGAGATTGTCATACAATTCCTTATTGAAGCGATGCTGATGACAACCCTGGGCGGACTGATTGGCGTGACTATGGGTTACTTCATCCCACCACTGCTGAAGGATATTGTGGACGTCACACCAATTGTCTCGGTTTCGATGCTCATTGGTCCTTTGCTGATGGCTGTCGGTGTCGGTGTTGTCAGTGGTCTCTACCCGGCCAGACGTGCAGCATCTCTCGACCCGATTGAGGCATTACGACATGAATAGGCACTTGCTTGACTTCTGGTAGCAATAATTCAGACTTTTATAAATTATGTGTTCATTGATTAAAGGAGACTTAGAATGAAGAAGGTTAACGCATTGATTTTATTGATCACATTGCTCGTAGTATGTAAACAGACCGGGCAAACAGCGGCTGCGGCACAGGAAATCGACATATGGACGGCTGCAGCGAGAGGTAACATTGAGGCTATAAAGCAGCACTTGGAAGCCGGCACAGACCTCAATGCCAAGGAGCCGTCAGGGGGCAGCACGCCTTTACGGATAGCGGCCACTTTCGACCAGGCCGAGGCCGCTGAACTGCTGATTGATAAAGGGGCAAATGTCAACGCCCGAGGCAATGACGGAGGGACGGCTTTGCACGCCGCGGCCTTCTTGTGCCGCGGTGAGATTGTGAAGCTGCTTCTGGCCAAAGGCGTTGACATCGGTGCCGAGAATGTTCGGGGCGAGACGGCGCTTTACGGTGTGACAGCACCCTGGAGTCAGGATTTGGAGGGTATTTACGGCTACATTGGTGGGCTCCTGAAGATACAATTAGATCTGGACAGGATCAAGGCGGCTCGTCCGGGGATTGCCGCCATACTTCACAAAGCATCTCTGAACCGCCCAGGGGCACAAAAATTGGCCGGTACCGGGGGAACCGGTTTCAGAGGGTCTTATTTTTGTAATGGCGAAATCCACGTCAATACGTACGGCATGCCGGAAGGCAGGCCGCTCACGGCCGGTTATCAGGACTTCAAACCATCCTGGTCGAAGACCGGTGATATGCTTGTGTTCTTCCGTCGACTAGTCAATAATCCCGTCACGGTGAATTGGAAGACCGTGATGTGTGTCATCAACGTCGACGGCACGGGTTTACACCAACTGACCAATGGTACCCACACAGATTTCAATCAAACCTGGACGCGCGATGGAACCAATACCCCCATCTGGAACCGAAAGAATCCGGAAAAGGGTAGTTTCCAGGTGATGGCGAGCAAGGTGGGCGCCAAGCCGGGCCAGGAGATTGCGCTGACCGACAAGAGCTACCACACCTGGGCATACACCTGCCTCATCGACGGCAGAATCCTCGTTCAGTGCGCACATCCGAAACACGGCCGGGGCTACTTCCTGATGACGCCCAATCCCGGCGGCGAGCCCCGCTTCGAGCGTATCGATTGTGAGTTGGCCAAGAATGGCCTGTTGGATCGCATCAGTGTCTCGCCGAGTGAAACGAAGGTATGCTTCGAGTACCAGACTGGATTCAATTACAAAGACACGGGTCGAACGCTCTACATTGCCGACTTCGATGCGAAGAAACGCACGATTACAAACGCCAAGCCGTTTGCCAACGAGGAGGGTGCGAATCGCTGGTTCGCCTACCCACGTTGGACGAAAGACGAAACAGCGATTGTCTATCATGCCAGCCCGTCTCTCTACCTCTATACGCTGAAGGACGGGTCCACTGTGAAAGTCTCGACGAACGATAGCGCCGACTACCGGTATCCCCACTGCGAGGCAACGCCGAAGTAGGAAACGACATACATTAGAAAACATAGTAAAGGAATCATCATAATGAACGGACTGAACAGTGAATCGGGACGACGTGAGTTTATTAAGGGGTGTGCGCAAACGGCCATTGTAAGGCGTGCGCTGTTAGGAGCGCAATGATACACTACCTGCTTATTATGCTGCTGGTGCTACAGATAACTGTCTGTAAAGGGGAGGAGAAATCACAGTTAGGCTTAGGCATGTGGGCTTGGTCTCAATCAACATTCACGGCCGACGCTGCCCGTAAGGATATGCTGGATTTCTGTATCCGGGAAGGCGTACGGCATATTGACCAGCACGTTAGTATCAGGAAACAGCAAGAGTCCTACCGTATTCAGAATGCTGAAGCGCTGAGTGAGTTTATAGCTGATGCAGCGAAGCGAAATATTTCGGTGAACGCACTCAGGGGTGAGAAGGACATGTTCTTTGAGGTGAACCATAACAGAGCCGCCCGGCAGCTCCAGGCAATTGTCGAATTCGACCGTCAGCTTCCGGAAAAGGTGCATTTGGCGGGGGTAAAGTACGACGTGGAACCATATCTGACTATACAGTGGAAGGCAGGCGGTGAACAGCGCAGGAAAGTGATACGCGACTATCTCGTCTTCCTGAAGAAAGCAAATGAGCTGTTGGATAAGCAGGCCTCTCATTTAGAACTGAGTGTTGATGTTCCCTTTTGGTGGGATAAACCAGAGTTTGTAATACCGTTCAACGGCAGCAACAAGCTACTCATTCATCATATCCAGGATATGACTGATTGGATCGCGATAATGTCGTACAGGCGGGAATCGACCGACGTGCTCACCATAGTCAAGGCTGAGCTCACATATGCTGAGCAGATGCATAGACCGGCTTCTCTCTGTCCTGCGGTCAATACCATCGAAATCAAAGGGAAAGAGCATTGGACCAGTTTTTGGGGTGCACCTACCGAAAAATTTAGAAAGACTCTTGCAGAACTGCGACAAGAACTAACCGGAAACCCGGCTGTCCGGTTCATCATGCTCCATCATTACGAAAGTCTTGTGGAATATCTTGGATATACTGCCGACAAGTCGGGTGCAGGCTGCTGCGAATGGCCACGTCCGGTCCCTGGCGTTCATAGCATGTTAGGCCGCATAGCGGGCGATTGGAACCGAGTGAAAACCCGGGGCGCAGGGCCTCTGTTCCGTCGCACAGCCGTGTTGACCGAAAAGGGATCGAGTAGATAACGAAGGAGCAACCGGAATGAACAGAATGAACGAGAAACTGGGACGGCGCGATTTGTTTAAGAGGGCTGCACAAACCGCTGCGGCCGGGGTGTTTTCTGCGGGTATCGCATCCGCAGCCGTACCCAAGAACAAGACGATTCCCCTGTCCGACACGATTCCAACCCGTGTTCTCGGCAAAACCGGGGTGAAGCTGCCGATCCTCGGTTTGGGCGGCGCGGCCATTATCAAGGCAGCGAGAAATCCGCTTTCTCGCGAAGATAGAATCAAGATGATCCGCTATGCCTACGACCGGGGAGTGCGATACTACGACACAGCGGGCAACTATGGCGAAAGCCAGGCCCTGCTCGGCGATGCGCTCAAGGACGTCCGAGACAAAGTCTTTCTAACCTCCAAGGTCGAAGTAATGCGAGCCGGCAATACACGCAAAGCATTTGAAAAAGTCCTCGGAGAGCTGAAAACCGATTATCTCGACGCGATTCTCATCCACGGCACGCCGGGGCTGGAGCAGATGACCGTTACCGAAGCCATGAAGGTGCACGGCGAACTGGTAGAACTCCGCAATGAACGCATGGTTCGTTTTATCGGCTTCTCCGCACACTCCTATTTCGACAAAGCGCTGGCTTTGATCGAATCGGACGGATTCGACCTCTGTATGTTGTCTTACGGATACATCCCCAGAGGGCACAATCAAATATGGACCGCCAGGATGACCGAGCTGCGCAACGCATGCGTCGCCAAGGCTCACGAACGCAACATGGGTGTCGCAGCGATGAAAGTCGTAGGCGCAGGCGTGCTCGGCGCCTGGTCCGGATACATCGTGCCCGAATTCGACAAGGAACGCCTCAAGAGGCTTCCCGCCGCCGCTATCAGGCATGTTCTGGACGACAAGCGGATTGACATGCTGACGATCGGCATGCGTCTGAAAGAAGAGGTGGACGCCAACATCAAGATACTCACAGGTGATACCGCATATACGACCGAGGATCGATTGCTTCTGGCGGACTTCTCGGCAAAGGCCTTCGAGAGCGATGCCATCAAGCGGATGAAGATTGAGTGACCGGCAGGAACAATGTCGGCTGAAAGGACAAGAAGACATGAAAACATTAAGAGACTTGAGGCGGCTGTGCGCACCAGACCTTCTCGTGATTATAATCATTCTGTCGAGCGCGTTGATGTCCCATGCCACAATGGCGCAAGGAGAGAATACTGTTAAGGGCCACCCCGCCGTTCTCCAACACGAGATTACTCTATGGAGTGATGGAACCCGGTTGTCCGGTATCCTGCTCTACCCAAAGGATCGCAAAGAAGGCGAGAAGCTCCCGGCCATCGTCCTATGCAACGGCTGGGGTGGGACGAAGGCCTTCCTGATGCGCTCGGGCATCGCTCCACGTTTCGCAGCGGCCGGCTATGTAATCATCAACTATGACTACCGCGGCTGGGGCGACAGCGACAGTCGGCTCGTAGTTCGAAGCGAGATGCCCAAAGCTGACAAGGATGGAAATGTGACCGTTAAGGCTCAGGCTATCCGTGAAGTTGTCGATCCGTTCGACCAGCAGGAGGATATTGATGCCGCGATATCGTATGTCTATGGCGAGCCAATGGTGGACAAGGACCGCATCGGTATCTGGGGTACGAGTTTCGGCGGCGGCCATGTGATCTATCGGGCGGCGCACGACGGCCGAATAGAGTGTGTGGTTGCCCAAGTCGGCTCTATGCCGGATGACTGGACGAAACGATACCCCGCGGGGCTGAACGGCATCTACAAGCAGAAATCCGACCGTGCTCGCGGCATCGCCGACCCGGTGCCACAAGGTGGCGGCTCGCCGGGCGGATTGAGGGGCACGCCCTATTCCGAGCGGATCGCTCTATTCAATCCGGGCCAATACGCCGACCGCGTGAAAGTCCCGACTCTCTTGATCGACGCCGAACTGGAGCATTACTTCAAGATCAAAGAGAACTCAGGCCGTGTCCATGAGGTCCTCAAGAAGAACGGTGTGCCGACAGACTATCATATACTTAAAGGGAAGAAGCATTACGACGTCTACGGCGGACAAACTCTGGATGATGTGATGAAACTCGAGATATCGTGGTTCGACAAGCACCTGAAGGATGGAAATTAGGAAGATTTGTTTAAGGAGTGTTGTTATGAGATGCCGAGTAGTCTTAATAGTCGTGCTTTTTCTGAGTGTTTCTCCGGCATCCCGGGCGCAATTTCCGTGGCAAAAGCCGGTGCCCCGGAGCAAAGAGGCGGTTGCGAAGATATTGGGGCCAATCAGCCAAAAGGAGCCGTCGCGAGACCTGACTATAGTCTGGGTCTGGGGTGTCGATAAGCTCCACGAGAAAGGGACTCACGAATACGCCTGGGTAATGGATGACTATGTAAACACGCTTTTGCCTCAGGTTCCGCGCGTCACGGTTATTCCCTCCATGTATTTTCCCAAGAAGGAACTTTGGGAAAAAGCCGATCTGGTCGTGTTCTATTTCTGGTCGCGCGAGCAATGGGATTACGATCTCATCGACGCCTATCAGAAGCGTGGCGGCGGATTGATATTCATTCACATGGCTCTTATGCAGGGTTCGGGCGAGAAGTTGGCCAAGTGCATCGGAAAGGCGTGGGACCACAGAAACGGCGCGACGAAATGGGGCGTGTTACCCACACCCGTCACTCTTACCGATGCGGGACTGCAATCCCCCATCTTCAAGGGGTTTCCCAAAAGGTTCGATTTGGCAGACGAATTCTATTGGGGTCTGCGGGGCGACCGGGCAGGTATCAACACTCTGATGACTTCGCCCGGCGGCCCGGCTATAGCAAACAAACCGTTAAACGCCCCGCCTAAAGCCGAAGATCTGGACGGCAAAGCCTGGCCGGTCATGTGGGCAAAGGAGGTTGGACGAGGCAGGGTCTTCGTAACCGGCGCAGGCCACAATTATTTCACATTCAACGACCCGTATTTTCGGATCATTTTGTTGCGGGCGATGGCGTGGACGATGAATGAATCGTTTGATCCGTTTAAACCTTTGGTCACGAAAGACATCAAGTTGATACATTAGCCTCTATTTGATGAATGCTCGAAAGCACTATGTTAGATCATCTTTGGAGCATGAGTTATGCGACATCGCAACAACAGTGAAAGAAAGAATGAGAACCCAATGCACATGACAAAACGACGCGACTTTCTAAAGGCCGGTGTTGGGGCAGCATTCATCATGGGATCGCCATGGCCATTCGCAGACTGTAGAGGATCTGCTCCGGGGCCATCCCCAGAGACCAAGCCGAAGGTAGCTGCGATTCGCGGCGACGATCTGTATTCGATGACCAGGGAGGGGATAGAGACACTAGGAGGAATTCAAAGTGTGATTAGCGAAGGCGAAACGGTCTTTCTCAAACCCAATTTCGTTTCCATCCCCTGGGCGCAATACAACAACTGTTTTCGTACCGGCGAGTGTACGAAACCTGAGATCATCATCGCTGTTGTAGAAGAATGTCTAAAGGCCGGCGCTGCCGAGGTGATCGTGGGCGAAGGCTCTCACCTGCCCAAATTCGACTGGAAGTATGCTGTTACTCTGGACGGTCAGACCGACCTGGTTACGGCGGCCCAACGGCTCAGTGCCAAGTACAAAGGGAAAGCTACCTTGGCCTGTCTTGAGACCGACTCGCCGGACTGGGTTGAAGTGCCCTCTCGGGCGCCCCTCAACAAGATTGCCGTTTCCAGCCTGATGACGAATGCAGACAAGGTGATTTCGCTTCCCGTGGCCAAAACGCATTCTTGGGCCCAATTGACTCTGGCGGCCAAGAATTTCATCGGGGTCACACCCATGTCTCAGTATGCGCAGTTGATCTCCAACACCTGGTGGAACCGTGGCACCTTCGATCACAGCAGCCCGCAGGCAATTGCCCAAGTCTATCTGGACATTATCAAGGCCAAGAAAATAGACCTCTCTATCGTCGATTTTTCGATTGGCATGGAAGCAGATGGGCCCTCCATCGGGCAGGGCGGCAAAACCGTAGACATGAAGAAACGACTGGGCTCGTGGGCTATGATCGCCAGCAAAGACATCATGGCCGCGGATGCAACCGCCGCACGGATCATGAGCCACGATGTGAAGAAAGTGAAGCAACTGACTATGGGGTTCGAAATGGGCCTGGGTGAGATAAGAGAACGCTCGATAGAAATGCTCGGAGAGAGACTCGACAGTCTGCGCGTCGATTGGAAGCACGCGCGAATGAAGGGACATAGGGTGTAGCCTCTTGAAAGGAAGCCGAATGAACAAGACGCTTGTTGTTTGCAGTTATGGGTATACTGCTCTGCTGGGGATGCTGCCATGAGAGCCCTCGACCCGGGACCGTGGAGGCCGGCGCCATAACCAGCCGCTCAAGTACCTTGAATATAGACATCGCAGTCGAAATTGGTAGTATCGATTCAACATCTAATCACATTTTGGAGAAGAACCATGAGAAGCTCGACAAGAACAATCGTACTGGCATTTATTGCCGCAGTGATGATGGGAATACCTTGTATGGCCCAAGACGCAGAACCTCCTTTCACCTGGGAGGGAAAAGGTGCGGCGTCGTACATCAGTGAACAGGGGATCAAAGACACCGACTTTGAGTTTGAGTTGTCTGTCGACGAGCAGGGCATGGCCGGCGGACAGGCAAGCTACGAAGAAGGGGCATCCAAGATCAAGCATGTCTTCTACAGCGAACCACAGCAACATGATTGGCCTGGATACTTCTCGAGGAAGATCATTATTGTCCTTCTGATCAACGAGGGCGATGACTATCCTCTGTTGGCTGTGTACAACGGGCGTCTACTGCTCGACAAGTTCCTGTATGGTGAAATACTGCTGACCGGCTACGAAGCGGACAGCGAGATGGCGAGAGCGCTAGGCGTCGGCGATCCCGAGGCAACACTGGTTGAAGCGGATCAACTGCCAGCTATTCTGACCTCGGCGCTGAAGAAATGCTTGCCCATCGGCACAGTGAAAATCGAAGGTGATTACAGGGGCCAAGAACCAACCACTGCCGCTGACGGTGACACAGGGAGCGCCGAATCTCAGCAGGGTGGTGTCGTCACCCTGTTCAACAGGAAGGACATCAAGGACGGATACGCCTATTCGAAGGATCCGGAGGCCGATCTCAAGAGCATGTGGAAGGTTGAAGAGGGCATTCTTGTGTGCAAGGGGGAACCTACAGGCTTTCTTCGTACGAAGAAGGAATACAGCGATTTCAAACTCTCATTTGAATGGCGGTGGCCTGAGAAACCGGGCAACAGCGGCGTCCTGGTGCGAATGAGCGGCGAAGACAAGATCTGGCCCCTGTGCATGGAAGCCCAGCTTATGCACACACGTGCTGGCGACATCGTGGGAATGGGCTGCTATTTCAATGAAAATGTGGCCCAGAAAGGCAGCCCCGTCAGTTATGCACCTCGGAAAAACGAATCGAATGAGAAGAAACCGGGCGACTGGAACAAGTACGAAATCGTCTGCAGGGGCGATACTATGGAGCTCACTGTCAACGGGCAACTCCAGAACAAGGCCACCGGAGTGGGCGTTCGCAAAGGCTACATCGGCTTCCAAAGCGAAGGCGTCCCCATCAGTTTCAGGAACATCAGGCTGACACCCCTCAATTGAACACATTACGGGTTAAACGTTGGAAGAACACGAACATGATGGATAACGAGAGAAACCGCAGATCACAAATAACAAGACGCCGATTTATGAGCTGTGCTGCTTCAATTGCCGCATTTACGGTTGTACCGCGACACGTACTGGGCGGCCAAGGGCAAACCTCGCCGAGCGAGAAACTGAATATCGCCTGTGTCGGCGTCGGCGGCAAGGGGTTCGACGATGTCCGAAACGTAATGAGCGAGAATATCGTCGCTATTTGCGATGTCGATACGAAGCACGCAGCAGAAGCGTTCAAGATGTTTTCTGAGGCGAAGAAATACAGCGATTACCGCAGGATGCTCGACATCGAAGAAAAGAACATCGATGCGGTTGTTATCGCCACGCCCGATCATGTGCATGTCCCCGCCAGCATAAAGGCCATGAGAATGGGCAAGCACGTCTATTGCGAAAAGCCGCTGGGCCAGAATATCACGGAAATCCGCCTGGCAACCAAGGTTGCTAAAGAAACCGGCGCAGTCACTCAAATGGGTAATTCGGCCCACACCGGCTACAACTACCGCGCCGTGGCGAAGATGATTAAGGACGGGGTCATAGGCGAGGTTAGAGAGGTGCACTGCTGGTGCGATCAGGCCTGGCCTCCCGGTGACCGCCCCAAGTACGCTCCGCCCGTACCACCGCAACTGAAGTGGAATCTCTGGCTGGGCCCGGCTCCGGTTCGTCCTTATCACCCGACCTATCACCCGGACGGATGGCGCTGCTGGTGGGACTTCGGCAACGGCCGGCTTGGCGATATGGGCTGCCATATGATCGATCTGCCGTTCATGGCACTGGATCTCAAGTATCCGCTGACGGCAGAGGGGCGAAGCGAAAAGTCTGCCCATAAAGAAAGCGCACCCGGCTGGATGGTCTGCGAATGGACTTTCGGAGCCAGAGGCGAGCTGCCCCCCATGCATCTGACATGGTACGACGGCAACGCCGGCAAACGCCCGCCGCTACAGAGGGAGCACAACATGCCGGACTGGCCCGAAGGAACGCTCTTCGTCGGTTCCGAAGGCATGCTGATAGCAGACTACGGTCGCTTCAAGCTGTACCCAGAGGACAAATTCGAAGGCGTGCGCCGCCCCCAGATGCCGCGCAAGCCCTCGCACGTGGACGACTGGGTCGAGGCGTGCAAGACCAATGACCCACTCCGACCCGGCACCAATTTCAGCTATTCCGGCCCACTCACAGAAACGGTTCTACTCGGGATAGTCGCTTTTCGCGCCGGCGAAAAGATCACCTGGGATGCAAAGAACCTAAAGATCCCCAATCACCCGGAAGCCGAACGATTTCTCAGACGCGACAAATACCGTGAAGGTTGGGAAATATAGCTGCCCGTAAGATCACACAAAGGACACCGATACTTGGAATTCATATTCAGCTATTACCGCAAGAGAGTGAAAATGAGAACGATAGTACTCACTATGATACTCACCTCGGTTTTGAGTGCAGCGGCACAAGACGATTTCAGTGCATGGCACAACAGCGATAAATGGCTCAAGGCGAGCGATGCCATGCTCAATCCAACCAACAACAGGCAACTTGTTGGAAAGCCGGGCAACGGTGTACTGGTAAACGGTGAGGAAGGCAACCGCCCCAGTCTGGTGACCAAGCGGCGCGATTACAGGGATGTCGAAGTCCACATCGAGTTTATGATTGCCAAAGGCTCAAATTCCGGCGTGATATTTCACGGAAACTACGAAATCCAGATACGCGACACACACGGCGTCAGGAAACCCGGCCCCGGCGACTGCGGCGGGATATATCCGCAGGCCGAGGCTGAGCCGATATATCACCACATTGGCGGAGGCTCCGCACCCAGAATCAACGCAGCCAAACCGCACGGACAATGGCAAACGCTGGACATCATCTTCCAGTCGCCAAGGTTCGACGAGAGCGGAAACAAGACAGCCCATGCAGAATTCGTCAAGGTCGTGCATAATGGTGTGGTGATACAAGAAAACGTGGAAGTGCCCTACGCGTGCGGTACGAATTGGGATCGGCAGCAGTATCCTAAAGGCCCTATCATCATCCAGGGCGATTACGGACCGATAGCAATACGTAACATCCGAGTACGGGATTACGAACCTGGCGCCGAGCATGTTCCGGTTCCCCCGGAGGGCTTTACCGCGTTGTTCAACGGTAAAGACCTCACCGGTTGGCGAGTATATCCCAAGGTCAAAGCCATGTGGTCGATTGAGAACGGCGTCCTGAAGTCGCACGGATTGCTTGAGGAATGGGGAGCTGACCTGGTGACGGAGAAAGAGTACAGGGATTACGTACTGATGGCCGATTTCCGGATGCCGACCGATTCTGACAGTGGGATCCACTTCCGCAACATGGCTCCGGTGATGCTCGGTAAGATGGGCGATGCCGAACAGTTCAACATTCGCTCCAGGGCCGGAATGGGGCAGCTGGAAAGTTTTCATTTTATGCCCGAGAACATGAAATTATCCGACGAACAATTCCCCAAAGTCAAATACATCGATCCGGAGATCGGTGTTTGGCATACCGTTAAGCTGACTGTAGCTGGTCAGAATATAACGGCTGAGCTTGATGGCGAGGTTATTCTGGATAGCTTTGTATATCCGGAGGGTATTCTCAGCACCAAACCTAATCCCATCCGGTTCCAGAAGCATCGTTTTACCGAAGGCGACGAGCCCGGCGAACGGAATCCGTGCCCCATCGAGTTTCGTAATATCTTTATCAGGGAACTCGAACCGTCCGAATCGTCCGGGCCGGGCGAACCGGGTGAATCGAATTCTGAACTTGTAAAGCTCTTGGCCCGCATCGATACACAGTCGCTGCCGTCAGGGTATTATCCGCAAAAGTACCAGGATTATGTAGACAGACGGATGGCAGGATTAAGCGAGGCCCAGCGGGCTCAAGTCGGGAAATTGTGGCAGGAAAAACAACGGATCGATCCCGACATGCCCAACCGAGGCCAATCTTTTGTCAAGATTATGGAATACGTAGCCGGGAATCTGAAAGAGATAGCGGGAAATGAAGAAAAAAGAGAAAAATGACAGATCAAGGATCACCAGGCGCTCGTTTCTCGGAACTGCGGCGTCAGTGACCGGTTTTGCGGCTGTTCCGCGATGCGTACTCGGGGACTACGGCAACTCAGCCGGCCAACGTCCAAACGTCGTCATCCTGCTCGCAGATGATCTGGGCTGGCAGGATCTCGGCTGTTACGGCGGGCCAGTAAAGACGCCCACACTTGATGCGCTGGCGGCGCAGGGCGTGCGTTTCACGGACTTTCATGCCGGCTGCGCCGTGTGCTCACCGTCACGCGCTACGCTGCTGACCGGGCACCAGCACATACGGACCGGTATTTATCACGTGCTGCAGGACAGCATGCACAATGCCCACCTGCTCGAGCGCGAGGTGACGATTGCCAAGGTGCTGAAGCAGGCCGGATATGCCACCGCGCACTTCGGCAAGTGGCATCTCGGCCTGACTTGGGGCAAGCGCAAGAAACCGTCGCCATCGGAACATGGATTTGATTATTGGTTTGGTCTGGCTAATGGCGCATATCCAAGCCAGAAAGATCCCGTCAACTTCATCCGCAACGGCAAACGCGTCGGGCCGCTGAAAGGATACTCGTGTCAGATTATCGTGGACGATGCGATCCGTTGGCTGAATGAAAATCGGTTAGCAGATCAGCCGTTCTTCCTGAACATCTGGTTCAACGAGCCTCACTCGGTGCTGGCGGCACCAGATGAGATCGTATCCCAATACGGTGGATTGAATGATCCGGCAGCCCTCTATTCCGGGGCGGTCGAAAATACTGATCGTGCCATTGCGCGTCTGTTGTCGAAGTTGAAAGCCATGGGCGTAATGGATAACACTCTGATCATTTACTCTTCGGATAATGGCAGCTACCGCGACGACCGTAATGGCAGCCTGCGGGGTTCCAAGGGCTCCAATTTCGAAGGCGGTATCAGATCGCCCGGGATCTTTTGGTGGCCGCGAGGTATAAAAGGGGGACGAATTGAGAAAGAACCATCCGGATCTGTTGACCTGCTGCCGACGATTTGCGGGCTGCTTGACATTGACAAACCTAAGGGCGTGCACCTCGACGGCGCTGATCTGGCGCCGCTGCTGACAGGCCGCGGCACGTTTCAGCGATCTCAACCCTTGTTCTGGTACCTGCCCACGTCCTACCCGGCCGCGGCGATTCGGGATGGCCGCTATGTGTTCATGGCGTATCGCGACTACGAACTGCCGCAGGACCGTCGTGCCATGTCGGAGGTGTTCAACAAGATCGCCGCACTTGTGCGAAAGGAAGACGGCAAGCCAAGCGAGACCGAGCTCCGCGGGCGGATCTTCAATCAGAGATTTGATAAGCCCGAGGCAAAGCGGTTGAGCATTCAGTATGTTATGTTGAACACCTTTCAAGAGTCCTGGATTCCATTGATCAAGACCGGCGGATTTGGCCGGTTTGAACTATATGACTTGGACACAGATCCAAAACAAGAGAAGGACATTTCTGCACAACACCCCCGGGTCGTTGCGCGACTCAAGCAACAACTGCTGGAGATTCATGCCAGTATCATGGCCGACGCGCCGGACTGGCCAACAGATTCCGCCGGATCGCGATAGCCCGGATTGTCACAGCC
>Ga0114919_10002958_pt1 | contig 13721 bp, 16 predicted proteins | sample BlataG_FD_88682 | JGI IMG/M metagenome (GOLD analysis project Ga0114919, IMG submission 88682) | Deep subsurface microbial communities from Black Sea to uncover new lineages of life (NeLLi) - Black_00105 metaG | ecosystem: Environmental > Aquatic > Marine > Oceanic > Sediment | place: Atlantic... | reverse complement strand
GTATATCCAACCGATGAAGAAAAAGAAAGAATATATGGGTTGATAGAGCAATTGAAATTGGGGAAAAACATTATTACTATTAAAAAAGAATTGTATGATATTATTTCACATTATAAAAATGAGGTGAATGGCATTGTCATTGCTTGTACTGAACCATCAATGCTCTTCGGCATGGGTGAATTAGAATGGAATTCATTTCAGATAGTAGATTCTACAAATGAATATGCAAAAAAATGTGTTGAAATATGTAAAGGAGGAAAGAATAATGGTTGAATGGAATTTGAAAGACAGTAGGCATATGATTTATCATCACATGCTTGAGGAAGTTATGTATCATGAAGATGATATTGAAACATTACGTGAGAAGTTAGTAGAGAGATACCGAACTCATAAACTAGATGAACGTGAGATAAACAAATTATTTGGTGCAGAAGTAGACACTATATATATGCGGGAATTTTGGGAAAAACGGGCACATACCCATAAATTGAATGAAGGGCTTACGAACCTAGAAGATGATACAGAATTACTTCGCTTGAAGATGCAGAAGGAGATACCAAAACTAGAAAAATACCTAAATCCAACTAAAGATATGGCTATGCTTGATTTAGGCTCTGGTTATGGAACATGGGCATTTCATTTTGCAAATAAAGTAAAAGCAGTTCATGCTATCGACTATATCAAAGGAATGATAGAAATTGGGAAGCGGCGTGTAAAAGATGAAAATATCAAAAATGTGTATTTTTCTCTATCGTCTGTACAGGAATTCACAAGCAATATAAAATACGATTTAGTCCTGCTTTCTGGTATCTGTTTATATCTAAATGATGCAGATATGCGTCAGATGCTCAAAAAGATGAAGGAGTATACAAAACCAGGAACGATTTTAGTGCTTCGTGACAGTACAGGATTAAAAAGAAGGCACATCATTGATAAAGAGTATTCAGAACGATTACAGACGATGTATAGTGCTACATATAGAACAAGAGATGAATATATTGCTTTGTTTGCAAAGATAGGCTTTGAATTATTACAGGATGAGGATATGTTTGAAGAAGGAAGCCCATTGAATCGGTATGAAGAAACACGATTAAGGATATACAAATTTCAGAAGGCTTAATGGTGTTTTCAACTCTTAAAATATTTAAGGACATTCAGACAGTCTTCAATAGGTACATCATTCCATTCTGGTTGGAACATGGTACATTACTTGGTATGGTGAGAGAGGGAAAAATAATAGATGGAGATGACGATATAGATTTGGCAGCAACATTTGAACCAACAATTGCAAATATAAAAGAAATATCTAGTGAATTATATGCTCTTGGATATGATGTATTTGTAACGGATGTAAAATTAACAGTTAAAAAAGGAAAAGAACACGTCTCTGTTTTTTTATATAAAGATAATGTGATACCAAATCATCTTATGAGGTACAGGATATCAAAGAAGAACTATATGGCACACATATTACTCTATGGATTTTTAGAAGGCTTAAAGACCCCATATAAGGATTCCTTACACAATCCAACAATAAAACACAGGTTGATAAACATATCAAAGAGAATAATGTCTATGTTGCCTGCAAAAGAACAATTGCATGATTTAATTATTGCATTTGGGAAAAAGATTGATTGTTTGTTTATATTTGATATTGCATTTCCAAGAGAATATATTTATTGGTTCCATGAGATAGATTTTTATGGGAGTAAAACAAACATACCGATACAATCAAAAAAATACCTTGCATGGATGTATGGTGATGATTGGGAAACACCAAATCAAAATTATGAGAAGCAATGGGATTTTTATCATGATATGGAGAAGTATAATACAAAACGTGAATTAACATATAATCTTGAAAAGGTGGTCGGTATTCTTAATAAACATGAAATACCTTTCTGGATGTATGGTGGTGCATTACTTGGATATGTGCGTGATGGAAAACTAATTCCATGGGACAATGATATTGACCTATTCGTTTGGAAAAGGGATTATCATAAGATACTAGAATTAAAAAAAGAATTCAAAGATGCTGGATATGTTTGTTCTATCAGAGATGGATGTATCATGTTGAAATGGAATGATATGAACATAACAATCGTGCATTATACTTTAGATGGAGAGAAAGCATGGCTTGAAAAGTTATGCACTAGAAACAAATTTGGCAACATTATCTATTATGGATTACTCTGTAAAACACTGGAACACAAGATGAAACTCTCAACAAAGTTTCTTAAATGGTTTCTTTTAAAATCAAACGGTGCATATAAAACAAGGCAGGAGGTGCCATCGCATTTTTATCAGAAACTTAAAACGATTAATTTACTTGGAGTTGATTTGAATGTTCCAGAGGAAACGGAAGACTATTTGGAATATACATTTGGAAGTGATTGGAGAACACCTATCAAGAATTTCAAATACACTCCAGAGTATGTTAAAGTAGTTGCAGGAAAGAAACCAACAAAATCAAAATATCATTCGGATTCGATAGCATGAAAGGAACAATCGAAACATATAGGGAAAACATTTTGAAGGAAGGAACTAGAAGACTTCTGTATTATTCAAAACCTGCTAGGATTGTATATGATGATTTATCAAATTATATATACAACAAAAAATTTAAAAAAGCAAGCAAAGACTTTAAAAAATTACATAATAAACATCTAGGGGACCGATGTTTTATTGTTGCCACTGGTCCATCATTGAATAAGACAAATCTTAATTTGCTTAACGATGAAGTAACAATTGGTATCAATACTTCATTTAAAACAGGAATAAAATTCAATTATTTTATTGTCTCTGATAGAATAATATGGGATGTTTATTCTGAAGAATTATTAAATCTAAATTCAGAACTGATTTTGGGTTATGTTGCATCAAGACATTTCTTTAGAGATAAAATGGATGGTGCTTATGTGATAAGGGGAAAAAATACATCAAAATTACCCAAAAGTTTTCCTAAAGATATAGAAAAGGACGTATATGTACATGCACATACTGTAGTATATATTGCATTACAAATATTATACTATCTAGGATTCAGTAAAGTATATCTTGTTGGTTGTGATTGTGATTATTCTAGAGGATATTTTAATGGAAAACATTTTGCTGAAACAAGTAAATTGCAAAATATCGAATCAGAAGAAATAAAATTCTGGAATAACATATTTAATGCTTATAAAGTATGCAAAGAAGTATATGAAAAAAGCGGAAGGAAAATTTACAATTCAACTGTCGGTGGAAAGTTGGAAGTATTTGAAAGAAAAACCCTGGAGGAAGTTTTGAATGAACAATGAAAGATACCACAAATATGCAGAAGACTTGGAAAGTGCATCAAATCATATAAAATTACCTAAAAGCGTAAAGACAGAAAGAAAAGGTCTTTCTAAAGTAAGAGATACCTTGGTATTTTATAAATCAGCATGGGCAGTTGCTGAAGCATGGGCAGGATTACCTAAAGCATTAGTGTATTGGTTGGCTTTAACTCCACTTGCTATTACAAGTTATAATGCTTTTGTTACAATGATTCATGCACCAAGTCTTGCAATATCTCTTGAATATGGTTCAACTATTGCAGTTGTAATGATTGTTGTATTGATGGCTTTTGGTTTACTTGCATGGACTAGGTTTGGTTTGAACAGACGTGCCATGGAACTTGGGGGAAAACAGAATCCTACTTATTTTTTATTTTATGATAAATTTGAAGACATTATTGAAGAAGTAAAATTACTCAAGAAAGAAATCAAGGAGTTAAAGAATGAAAAAAATAGCAATAATACCAGCACGGGGCAACAGTAAGAGATTGCCTGGTAAAAATATAAAACTTCTTTGCGGAAAACCAATGATAGCATATGCTATTGAAGAAGCAAAAAAATCAAAATATATTGATGATGTTTTTGTAACTTCTGATGATGTTGAGATTTTATCTATATCAGAAAGATGCGGGGCTAATACAATAAAAAGACCAGGTGAACTTGCATATGACAACACTCCAACAATTGAAGTAGTTAGACATGCTGTAAATCATCTAGGATTTAAAATGGCAGTAGTTCTCTTACAACCAACCTCTCCATTAAGAACCGTTAAAGATATTGATAGATGCATTAGATTGTACGACACAGGGCTTTTTAATACTGTTGTAACAGTTAAAGAGGTTGCACCATATACATTCTATCCAAATGGTGCAGTTTATGTGTTTACGGGTGATATATGGACTGATAACATGGGAATGGTGTTAATGAAAGAAAAAGATTCTATAGATATAGACACACAGATAGATTTTGAAATAGCGGAGAAAATGTTGAATGATAGAAGTAAACAGGAAAAAAATTAATTTCATAGATGCAGATTGGAAGATATGCATCATATTGGATGCTTGTAGATTTGATGTTTTTTCTAATTTAAGTCATATGTTACCAGGAAATCTAAAAGTAGCAAAAACATTTTGTTCTGGAACGCAGGAGTGGATGTATAATAATATATATGGCAATGATTGTAGTAATATTATTTATGTTAACCCAATTATAATGTTCAATAATTTTATACCAAAACATAATCTTTTCAATGTGGTAATGGCTTGGAAAACACATTGGGATTATACACATGGAACGATTCTTCCTGAAGATATAACAAAGGTAGCACTTGAAGAAATTAAAAAAAATCCTGATAAAAGATTCATAATACATTATCATCAACCACATCCACCTTATCTACAAGATAAATTTAAGGGAATTGATGGACCCGTTGATAAACCTGAAGAAATAATTAAACAGGTGGGCAAAAAAAGAGCATTTGATTTTTTAGAATTTATTCAAGGGAGAATGCGAAAAACATTGGGTTGCGAAAAAACATGGTCTATTCTTTTAAATATGGGAATGGAACCTATTGATTATTATGGAAAAATTTACAAACTATATGGAATGGAAGGGTTGAAATCTGGTTATAAAGAAACGCTAAAGATGACGATGAAAAGCATCAAAGACATAATCGAAAGTAATGCTGGAAAGATAGTTGTTACATCAGACCATTCTAAAAACATTGATGGAAGCACTAAAAATTTAAGAAAGCAATCTGTTCCATGGTTGGAAATACAATGAAAAATGTATTGTTTATCAATATGCCTGTAAGAGAACATGTACATCCAAATAATGTTCCACTTGGACCATTGTCTTTAGCATCCCATCTAAATAAGAATGGATATAATTCTGAAATACTTGATTTAAATACCTTTAAAGAAAAAAGTAGAAATTCAAATTATTTGTATACTATCATAAAGGACAAATTGGGTACACATGATGCATGGGATGCAATATGTTTAAGCGGTCTGATAACCACTCTATGGTATCAAGAGATAACTGCAAAAATAATAAAAAAGTTATTGCCAGATGTTAGTTTATTTTCTGGGGGTGGATTGGCTACAGATATCAAAAGAGAGTTATTTAACTGGATACCTGAATTAGATGGTATAAATATCGGTCCTGGAGAATTGAATATATTACCCATGATTAAGAGTAAAAAAAGAAAAAAAATTTGGATTGGAAGAAATCCTGATGATTTAGATGATTATAGTGATATGGATTATTCATTAGTTGATGTCGATAAATATATTTCAAAGCCAATTTGGGGGTCTTTATCTAAAAACTCATCTACTACACCATTTACTATGAAGCGAAGTTTAAATGCAGTTACAAGCAGAGGATGCCCCTTTGATTGTAATTTCTGTGACAGAGAAGCAACTGGCGGTAAAGTATACAGAGAAAGAACAGCACATAGTCTTCTTAACGAAATGAATAAACTAAAAAATATATATGATATAGATTTTCTTGGATACCTGGATGATAATGCAATATTAGACAAAAGACGAATAAAGGTAATGTCAGAATATGATGTGCCTGTACGATGGGGTGCTCATGCACGACTTGACGATATTGGCAGTGATAAAGAAAAAGCAGAACTACTCAAAGATATTAATTGTATCTATCTTGGTTTTGGTGGAGAAAGTGCAAACATGGATGTTTTGAAAGCGATGAACAAAGGAGCAAAAGTCATCAATTCAAAACCATATAAATATGATGGATACATCTATCCAGAAGTATATGTAAAGGCATTGGAATATTGCAGGAGTAATAATATTCATCCAAATCTGACATGGATGATGGGCTATCCAACAGAAACATTGAAGCAATTGCAGGACACAATATCTTTTATTTTATTCATGGAAGATGAAGGATATGTTGAAAGAAGATATAATAACAGGTCAATTTTTGTTGCAACTGCATATCCCAATACTAAATTGTTTAATACTTACAAAGTTAAGAAAAGAATATATGAAGCATTTAAGAATTTTAAAGAGTATGTTTACATGCTTGGAGATGCAACAAAGACAATAGCAGCAAATGGAGTATTATTGAATTATTCTGACATGAGCGATGAAACATTTCTAGAGGCAAGGAAATTCATAGAAAACAATGAAATAGAAAAAGTGCTGGAGATAAAAGAATGAAGTTCATTACAAAGAGATACAAATGGTGGAAGGAACTGCAAGACCACAAACATGATAAAAGATATGATAGATATAAATATCAAATTGAAAAACTGAAAGATATTCATAGAGGAGAAAGATGTTTTATCTTTGCCACAGGTCCATCTATAAATAAAACAAATGTTGACTTGTTAGAGAACGAAGCAGTAATCGGTTTAAACACTTCTTTTAATACATTTAAAGACCATAATATTAAATTTAAATATTATGTTGTAAGCGACAGACCAAATGCATGGATGAATTGTTATAAAGATATTTTAGCAGTAGATACAATCTTATTTATTGGTGGAAATGCAGGGGAAGAGTATCTAAATAACATTGATAAATATGAGAAATATGTCAAAAGCAAAGCAGTTTTGCCAGTACGACTTAAAAGGACAGTTAGACATGGGTGGAATCCAGATTTGACAAGAGGGGCACCTACATGTTCTTCAACAGTTTCTGCTATGGCTTTACCTATTGTATATTATCTTGGTTTCAGTGAAGTATATATTATCGGTCTTGACTGTGATTTCAGCAAGCAACATCATTTTGGAGGTGTTGTATATAAATCAGCAAAAAATTTAAAAATACTTAAACCAGAAAGGGACCCTAAACATTGGAAACGGGATTCTAAAGAATTTGAAATAATATATAAAAAATTTAAAAAAGACGGAAGAAAAGTTGTTAACTGTACCGTTGGTGGAAGAATGGAAGTTTTTCCTAGAGCAAAATTGGAGGATATAATATGAAAACAATAGTGTTGGATATAGATGGGACAATCTGTTCACAGGTTACTCCTGATAAATATTCGTATGCCATACCAATTAAAAAAATGATAGACACTATCAATAATTATTACAAAAAAGGATATATAATATTCTTTGAAACAAGTAGGCATATGATGTATTGGAAAATAACTGAAGCATGGCTGAAAAAATACAATGTAAAGTATCACCAGATTTTTTATGGGAAACCAGTAGGTGATTATTATGTTGATGAGGCAAATAGAACTCCAGGGCAGTTTTTAAAAGGAGAATTGTAAATATGAGATATTGTAAAAAGTGTGTAATGCCAAATACAAGACCTGGCATAAAGTTTAATGAGGCTGGTGTCTGCTATCCCTGTTTAGTGGCAGAAAAGAAGAAGTCAATTGATTGGGATGAACGGTTTAAACAATTAAAAGCATTATGTGATAAATTCAGAAGAAATGATGGTTATCCAGATTGTCTTATTCCAGGAAGTGGTGGTAAAGACAGCACATATCAAGCATATATTATGAAGAAACTAGGAATGAACCCTTTGATTGTATGTGTAAGTGACCCATATACTAAAACAGATGCAGGAATTCACAATCTGAAGAATATGTCTGAATTAGTATCTGGGGATTTGATTACATTTAGTTTAAATCCAAAGACCATGCGAAAGATGACACGTATTGCTTTTGAGGAACTTGGAAGTCCAACTTGGGCTGTTGACCTTGCAATATATTCAATTCCTCTGAAGATAGCAAATAAATTAGATATACCACTTATAGTTTATGGGGAAAACATTGCATATGAATACGGAGGTCCTGGTGCAAAAGAAACATATAGTGCAAAAGAACAAATGGGAAATGATGTGGTTAAACCGATTGACTTTAGATTTTGGGAACAACGTGGAATTACAAAAAAAGATTTTGAGTTTATTTCTTATCCATCGCAGGAGATAATTAATAAGTTAGAACCTATCTATTTGAGTTATTTTTGCAAATGGAGTGGGAGAATGAATTATGAGTTTGCCCGACAGCATGGTTTCAAAGATTGTTCACAGGAATGGAATAGACAGGGATTTATAGAAAACTATGACCAGATTGATTCATTGGGGTATCTTGTGCATCCGTGGTTGAAGTATCCAAAGTTTGGTCATGCACGTGTAACTGATGTTGCAAGTAACTGGATTAGAGAGGGATATATTACTAGGGAAAAAGGAGTTGAATTAGTAAATAAATATGACCACCATCTTGACCCAAAGGCTTTGAAAGACTTTTGTATGGTAAATGGATATACAGAATGTGAATTTTGGTCTGTCGTGGAAAAATTTTGGAATTGGGATTTGTTTGAAAAGAAAGAAGGAAGATGGGTATTAAAGGAGCCAGTAAAATGAATATAGACGATTCACAGATAATAAATATGTTTGAGAAAGAAGTTGCAAAGTACGCAGGTTCAAAATATGCTGTTGCTGTTTCCAGTAATACAAACGGCATCTTTCTCTGCCTTGAATTATTAAAGATAAAAAGAGAATTGAAAGAAGGAGACGTTGTACAGATACCTAAACAAACATACATGTCAGTTCCAATGTCTATTCTTAATGTAGGATGTAAAGTATTTTTTACAGATGAAAAATGGAGTGGTGCTTATAATTTGTATCCAACAAATATATTTGATTCTGCTGTTCGTTTTACAAAAGATATGTATGTAAAAGATTCGTTATATGTTGTATCATTTCAATATCGTAAAGGAATTTCAATTGGTCGTGGAGGAATGATATTAACAGATGACATATTTGATTGTGCTCTTTTGAAAAAACTTCGTTTCAATGGACGAACAGATGGTATTTCACAGGAAAACGATAATTATACTGTTCGTGGTTGGAATATGTATATGACACCAGAACAGGCAGCCAGGGGTCTTACACTCATGTCTTTGCTTCCTGAAAAAAATAAAGATATTGCTGGATTTCAGGATTATCCTGATTTATCAAAACAGGAGATATTTAAATGAAACATTTGAAAAACAAAAAAATATTGGTAACTGGTGGTGCAGGTTCCATAGGTAGTTCCATAGTAAAAAAACTGCTTGAATATGATGTTAATAGTGTAACAGTATATGACATTGATGAAACTGCATTGTTTTATATTGGTGAAGAACACCGTAGCAGACGTATACGTCTTTCCATTGGCGATATAAAGGACAAGAGGCGATTGGGAGAGGTAATGAATGGTATTGATGTTATTTTTCATTGTGCTGCTTTAAAACACGTACCTCTTTGTGAAAGCAATCCATTTGAAGCGGTTAAAACAAATGTCATGGGTACAAATAATCTTATTGAACTTGCAATAAAGAATAATGTTGAAATGGTTGTAAATATCAGTACAGATAAAGCAGTTGAACCGATTAGTGTGATGGGGATAACAAAAGCATTGGTAGAACGAATAATATCAAGTAACTGTGATAAAAAAACAAAGTTTTGTTCAGTTCGTTTTGGCAATGTCAAAAATAGTAGAGGCTCAATGTATCCCGTTTTTATGAGGCAAATAGAAGAAAGCAGATGTATTTTTGTGACAGATATGAACATGACCAGATATATGATGGATATAAATGAAGCCGTTGGATTAGTGTTGAAAGCAAGTAGCCTGTGTAAAGGTGGTGAAATATTTATATTAAAGATGAAGAAGTATTCTATTGGAGATATTGCGACAACACTTTCAAAAAAGTATAATGTTCCAATACAGATAATAGGAAACAGGGGAAATGAAAAGATGCATGAAGAATTGATGACAAAATCTGAAAGGAAGATTATGATAGAACATGAAGATATGTATGAAATACCACGGGAGAAGATAAAATGAGAGTATTTAAAAAAATAGCAACACCATTTGTAAAAGCAAGACCTACACATGCATTTATCATAACAAATGCAGTTGACCCACAGACAAATACAATTAAGGCGTTTATGAAAGCATGCCATGATTCAAAAATAGATATGGTAGTTGTTGCAAACAAGATAGATAAAGTAGAGAACAAAAAAGAAGTATTGGAGAAAATAGGTGATGAGTTAGAAACTTTTAATGTAATTGGCATCTCTGCTAAAGATGGTACAAACTTTGATTATATGTTTAAACAACTTAATATTTGGATGGGAGGACGTGTTATAATATTGGGCGTCTTTAACTCTGGTAAAACAAGTGTTATCAACCGTCTTTGTGGTACTAAACATAAAGTTGGAGACATACCTGGAACCACTCTTAAATTCAAAGAAACAAAATATAAAAAGGATACAATCGTGATTGATAGTGTTGGTCAATTAATTGATATTCATAAACCTATGATGGTTTCTATTGATTTCTCTGATTGTAAAACTTCAACTGAAAAGATAAATAAAGTATTCGTAGAAGAGATAAAAGGATTAGTTGATACACGTAAATCTGTTTTGATTGAACCAATACTTCCTTTATTGAGAAAATCTATTGAATCTGGTGGAAAGATAATAGTTACTGGTGCAGGTGCAAGTGCTCTTGTAGCAAAAGAAATGGCAGGACAGGGAACAGAATGTGGCATTCCTATAATGGCTTTTACAAATGATTATGCTGAAGCACAGCCTATCTCTTTTTCTAAAGGCGTGGGTGAAGAAGAGATGGGGCTTTCCAAGTATTTTTCACTTGCTGTTACATCTAAAGATATTGTAATAGGTGTTTCTGCATCTGGTGGAACTGGATTTGTATATGATTTTATGAAGAGGGCAAGAGAAAAGAAAGCAGTTACTATTGCAATTACTGAAAATCCTGATACTCCTATGGGAATGCAGGCTGATGTTGTTATTAAAAGTGATGCCAAGCCAGAGGGTCCTTCTTCATCTAAAATACAAACAGCACATCTTGTTATTGTTCATACTCTTATGTTGGTTTTAGCAGATGAAATGGGCGTATCTGCAGATAAATCTATAAAACATATGCTCCCAGAATATGTAGAATCAAAGAAGATGGGGATTAAATGAGAGAGGATTTAAAAGAATTGAATAAAGCATTGACAAGAGTGATTGCGTCTAATTGTGAAGGTAAAGAAAAGATATTATTAACGCTATCTGGTGGAATGGATACACGGTTGGTCTTATCCATACTACTTAAAAATGGCATTAGACCCGATGTAATGACTTGGGATGGTTCGCCTGGAAATATTGTTATAGCCAAAAGAATTGCTTATGACGAAGGTTTAAACCTTATTATCGTGCATAAAAAGACAAAGGATAGGGATTGGCTTATTGAAGTAAATAAAATCATTGATAAATATGATGTTATATTTTATGGGGAACTTATGAGCGAAGTCTTCAACAAATTTGTCAGATTTACAGAAAGTGAAAAAAAACTTAATGATATTATCACTAATTATTTCAAATGGGTAGAAGAAAATAAAAGCAATTTGATGGACAAAAAAGCATTCCCATGTTTGGATAAGACAGTTATGGCAATTGTAGAGAACATGCCAATATGCCTTCGTGTCTATGGCTATATAAATCGTAGGCTTATTGCATTGAATTACCCCAGTCTATTAAACTATCCTCATACTGTTGTAAATATGCGATACCGATTGATGGAAGTTTGTTATTGGATGGTAATACCTATTTTTGAGATGTGGTGCAAGCAATGGAATCAATAAGTGAACTTAAACGAATATGTGGAAAGCCAGCACATAGTAGAAAAGCAAAAAGTTATAGAGAAATATCATATTATTTTACTTGGATTCTCATACAGTTTAATTTAACTGCAAATCAAGTATCTATTCTTGGTGTACTTTTTGGTATGTTATCTGCCATATGCTTTATAACAAATAATTATTCTATATTTATATTGGGTTCAATATTGTTATTTATATCTGAACTGGTTGATTATTCAGATGGGGAAGTTGCAAGATATAGGCGATACAAGGAAATGCCAGATGAATTATTTAGGCAGTATGGTGGTTTCTTTGATTCATTAAACCATCTTTCAATACCATTGATATTTTTCTGCATGTCATTCAGTTTTATGGAATCTTTTCCATCGGCATTGATAATCGGATTCATCTCTGCATCTTTTAGATTATTAAATACATCATTCTATTATTGGGTTCATCCTCTAATTTTATTATTTAAACCAAATTATAAAAAATCTAAAGGAGGAAAATTAGCAGGAACGATAGTTGTTACAACCTATAGTGCTTTGCTTATTCCATTCGTATTTTTGTTTTCATCAGTTGTTGATTTCTATTGCAACTGTGGATTAACATTTATAGCATGGATTTTTTTCTTTATAATTGGTGGATTAGTATTCATGTTGAGGTTGTGGAGATGAAAATCAGTAAGCACATTCACCCTGTTGTTGATTTAAAGATACAACAACTAAATGATGTTCTTACAAAACATATAATGAAAAAGACGGAAGGGAAGAAAACCCTCCTTGATTTAAGCGGCGGTCATGATACAAGAACAAATCTTTCAATACTATTAAAGAACAAAATCGAATTTACAGCATTTTCAAGAACACAATCAGTTGGAGATATACCAATAGCAAAACAGATAACAAAAGAATTCAACATCCCTCATATAATAAAAGGAAAAGAAAGCGTATTTGATACATTCAATCAATATGACATACGAATCCTTGGTGTAGGATACACGGAGACATTATCCGCATTGCATGAACTAAATAGAAACTTCAACACGATAGTGAGCCTGGTAGAGGGCTTTAAAGATACAACAGACAATTTCAGGTATTCACCAATAGTGGAGCAAGAAGCAATTGATATTGTGAAAGAGATACCAATCATCTATTTAGCAGGCGGCATAATACAAAGAAGGATAATGGAGATTAATGAGCCAAAACTTCTACAGTTTCCATTCACCTATTATGATTTACGCCACAGGCTGATGAACAAATATTATATTCATGTTGCAAAAATCATCTTCAATAGTTACTACAGGGGCAAAGGGAGAAACTACAGAGATGATAAAAAAACAAAGGATATATATAGTATCAAGTAATATATACATACATAATGGAGACAGTGCCTCCATTTAAAATAAAACACATGGAGTGAAAAAATGAGAACAGTATATAGTTATTATGTACTAGATATTGTACATAAAGGTCATCTGAAAATGATGGCAAACGCAAAGGCAGTTGCAGGTAAAGACGGCATATCTATTGTTGGCATTCTTACAAAAGAAGCAGTTCTTGAAAAAAAGCCCAAGAAGCCAATACTCTCTTTTGATGAAAGGATGAATCTTGCAGAGGCTATAAAATATTCTGATATTGTTGTCGCTCAAGATACTTATTCTCCTTTGACAAATCTTAAAAAGATAAAACCAGATGTGGCTATGGAATCAACAAGCCACCAGGAGGAAGAAGTAGACGAAATAAAAGAATATATGAAAGAAATAGGTGGAAAGGTTATTGTAGTTC
>Ga0114919_10002956_pt1 | contig 13727 bp, 13 predicted proteins | sample BlataG_FD_88682 | JGI IMG/M metagenome (GOLD analysis project Ga0114919, IMG submission 88682) | Deep subsurface microbial communities from Black Sea to uncover new lineages of life (NeLLi) - Black_00105 metaG | ecosystem: Environmental > Aquatic > Marine > Oceanic > Sediment | place: Atlantic... | reverse complement strand
GAAGCCTACTGCCGGGAAGGTGCTGATGAGCTTGTCTTTCTTGATATTATGGCTACTGTGGAGAATAGAAAAACAAGGCTGGAATGGGTCAAAAGGGTCTGCGATGCGGTTACCATCCCCTTCGCCGTCGGTGGTGGCATCGGAAGTATTGAGGATATGGCGGCGCTAATTAACCTTGGAGTAGACAAGGTCTCAATAAATACAGCGGCGGTCAGGAATCCTGAACTGGTAAAAGAAGCCGCCAAACAGTTTGGGAAAGAGAGGCTGGTTGTTGCCATTGATGGCAGGAAGAATCCCCCGGGTAGCAATCTTCCCCGACTTGAGGTAGTGGTAAAAAGCGGCACCGAGCCCACCGGGCTAGAGATTGTTGACTGGGCAAGGCGAGTGGAGGAGCTGGGTGCGGGGGAGATTTTGCTTACCAGCAAGGATGCTGATGGTACCAAAGAGGGCTATGACCTGGAGATGACAAGGGCAGTTGCCGAAGCGGTTAGTATTCCAGTTACTGCTTCGGGTGGGGCTGGCAAGCTAGAACACCTTTACCAGGCGGTAACCATTGGCAAAGCGGCAGCAGTGTTGGCAGCTTCCGTCTTCCACTTTGGTGAAATTTCAATTTCCGAAGCAAAACAATACCTAAAACAGAGAGGTATACCAGTAAAAACATAATAGGTGATAGAACGGAGTATAGCAGTGCCATAGACCTCTCTACCGAGATTGGTGCCGGTGACCAGAAAACAGAGGTAGAGAAGATTTTAGGCTAGGCGCACTGACGACGACGGGGGCGGGAAGAGAAGGTAGCTAGGAGAAAAACCGAGCAGCCGACACTGTTCCAATTCTAATATCTGCTGAAAGTAAGACTTCGCTTCTCATGAACCAAAGAGCGGCGCTCCGCTAAGCGGAGCGCCGCCTTGCTTTGCCCTCTTACCGTCAGGGCTTGCTCTATTTACCCTTTTTGCCCTTAGGAGGCACTATTCTCACCGAGTCGGTGCCAAAGAACTGTCTGCCATCTACAGTTTCACCAGTAAGAGTGGCCTTGGTATCACCCACCGTTATGCCGGTCTCCTGGGTCTTGAAGTGCAGAATCATATCGATGTCGCCATCGTTGTCCACATCCTCAAGGGCATAGTGGACAGGCGCGGCCTCGTCGGGGCCGAAGAGTACCGTCTCAGGGTCAACCGTAGTGGCGTCAAAGGTCACCGGCTCACCAACTGCCGCATCGGTTGTCAGGATAGCCACCGGGATGACACCTTTACTATCCGGGTTGATAGAGTTGGGGAAGCTACCCGGCTTGATGTCGATTGTTACCTCGAGTGGCGGGACTACCTTCTCCAGGGTGAGCAGAGCCCATATAGTGCTGAGGATGGGCTTTGCGCCATAGTCCCAATAGGTGTGAGGCCAGGACCCGTCGTCGGGGTTCTGCTCAGCGAGCAGCACCGTCTCGAAGTCGGCCTGCCAGTCAATGGGCGGGTCGTCGCAGAACTCGTGTATACCAAGCGAAGTTAATCCCTTCATGGCAGTATACATAGCCTGGTAGTTGGACGTTGGAATCCCCGGGTCCTCGTCGACCAAACCGTCGCCGTCGTCATCGAACCAGTTTATCGGGTCCTCATCGACCAAGCCATCGCCGTCATCATCGACCCCCTTATCTGCTCTCCACCCATGAAACCCGGGACTCGAGTAGGTCGGGTCGTCCCAATGGAGGTGCAAGTAGGCCAGGGCATCCTGCACCCTAGGGTCTGCCTCTGTAGCACCAACAAACTCGAGCTCCTTCAGCAGATTGCCCGTCTTCAGGATGTTGACCCAATCGCAGGGGATGGTGTAGCCCGAGCCCCCATAGTCGGGTCCGGGAACGGTGCACTGGATGTATTTGACCCATATCTCCAGCTCGTCCTTCACCCAGGTGGGAACAGTCAGCCCGAACCCCTCCCTGGACTCTAGAGGTGCTTCGGCGTACTGGAGGCCGAGCACGGCGTAACCCGTGTTTGAGTTGTCACTCCACCCCGAGGCATTATCCATTTCGCTATAAATCCAGCCGCCTCTGCCAGAACCACTGTCGGTTTGACCCCAAGCGAGGTAGTCCAGGGTATCCTGCGCCACTTCCTCATAGGTCCAGCCATCCACATGGCTGCCAGGAACGTCTACCACTCTATCTGGAGTCGTACTTTCGGAAATAGCCATCAGCGCAATGCCTGAGCTATACGTACGGTTCCACGGATTAGTTTCAAAGTAGACCCCAATACCATCGCCGTCACCGTCCGGGTCACCGGCAGGCTGTACTCCAATACGTATTATGAACGCGTTCCTGAACAGAAAGTTCAGCCCGGCCTGGAGCTGGGCAGCGTAGGGCGCATCAAAAGGAGAATCAAGCCCCAAGCCATACTTCTTATCGATGGCATAGTGCTCCAGCTTCTTAACAGCGAAGGCGGTAACGGCCACCTGTTCCCAGTCCCCCCACGAGCCGTACTGCAGGGCATCAGGGTCTTCAAAGTTCTGCTGCTTCAGCAGCCAATCTACACCCTTGTCAATGGCTGCCTTGACCTCCTCCTGTGTGGGTGGCTCCTGTGCTGCCACTGTCCCTGCAAACGGCACCACCAGCAACGAAACTACCACTAGCATCACCAACAGCTTTGCAAACCATTTCATTTGGGTTTCCTCCTTTCCTTACTTTTGTGCCCCTCAGCTTTTCCTCCCTTGCTAGAAGCACTCCTTCCCACACCTCACTTTTGATTGTGCTCTCTTTATACATCACCTCCTTTCAGTTTTGGTTTACCGCACGAGAGAGTTGTAGCGGTGTTCACTGCTGCAAAACCACAAGAGCCTCTCTATGAGCTGATACTTTCGTCAACTCACAGAGAGGCTCCAAATATTCCCACATTTCCTCACCCTCAACCCGATTTGTAGCAACTGAAGTGTATCACATAAAGTTATAGAAAGTTATAGATATTAGCATAAAGTTATATAAAGGTGTGTATGATAGCACAAAGTGTCGAGGTTGTCAATACCCCAAAATAGGTAGAATGTCGAGGCGTCAATACCCCGAAATAGGTAGGTTGAATTTCATAACCCGCCCAACAGAGCTTCATAGGTCAGGGCTATGTTTCGGCGATGCTACCTTAGGATGTCGCCAGCAACTTGCGCTTCCTCTGTTGCATTGGAATAGCTGGGGGAGACAATTATACCCTGCTACAGATTAGGCTAACGGCATCTAGAAAAAGACGGCATCATAACAACAGCGAGATTACATCTAACGCCGTAAGGAGGTAAGTCACTACTTGATTACACCGACCTCAGCGAGTGGACAAGAATTGGCTAACTACGTCCAGCAACTCCTGCGGGCTGAACGGCTTGGTGATATATCCCACGGCTCCTACCTCATCGGCAAGTTTCTTGTTGAGTGCAAATCCTATGCCAGTGAGCATGACCACCGGGATTGCCTTCGTTACCTCATTGTTTTTAAGTTTATAGCAAGCGGTATAGCCGTCCATCTTGGGCATGGAAATATCCATCAAGATAAGGTCAGGTTTTTGGCTGCGAGCGATATCTAGCGTCACCTCCCCATCTCCGGCCTCGAGAATGATGTTTTCTTTGCCCAGTATGCGGCGCACCAAACGCCTAACATTCTCCTCATCGTCAACGACAAGTATCTTCTTCTTTCTCACTTAGCCCTCCTGACAAGCTTCCTCCCATTAAGAGTTGACATTAAACAACTGAATTTGCGAATTTCCTGGTTCTGAGAAAGGCATCGGTTACCTCAGGGTCAAACTGTTTACCCTTGCCGCGCTCTATCTCAGCGCAAGCAGTTTCAGCCCTCATTGCCTCCCGGTAGGGACGCTCAGATATCATAGCATCAAACGCATCAGCCACCGCCAGAATTCTGGCACCCAGCGGTATTTGCTCACCTTTTAGCCCATCAGGGTAACCGGTGCCATCATAGCGTTCGTGGTGATGTCTGACCACCTTTAAAATTTTCTCATCTTCTACAATAGGAGTTAAGATATGCTCCCCCATTTCACAATGGTATTTAATATGCTGATACTCCTCCCCGGTGAGCCGAGCTGGTTTATCTAGAACAGATTCTCTCATCCCTATCTTACCGATATCATGGATTAACCCGGCGAGCTTTATTTTCCCAATGCTATCCCGTGGCATACCCAACTCCTTGGCGATGGCTACCGATGTTTCAGCTACCCGCTGTGAATGGCCACTGGTATACTTATCCTTGGCTTCCAGAGCATAGGCTAAGGCAGTTATTGCATTGAGAAATGAGGCGCGGATTTTCCTGGCTTGTTGTTCAACCCTCTGCTCTAGGTGCTGCTGGTAATCCCTATTCTCAAGCTCCAGCTTCCTTTTCTCCAAAGCTCTGTCTATACTCAGGATAACCTCGTCCAGACGAAAGGGCTTAGTTAAATAATCATAAGCCCCCTGCTTCATGCACTGGATGGCCATATTGGTATCGGTGATGGCGGTAGCCATGATCACTGCGGTATCAGGACAGCCAGCTTTTATTTCCGGCAATAACTCAGCTCCCGATTTACCCGGCATCTTAATGTCTAAAAGCACCAGTTCCACTGGGTTGCTTCTTAGCTTATCTAGAACCTGGTAAGCGGTACCGGCTTCTTGGCACTGGTAGCCTTCCTTTGACAGACTTTGATGAAGAAGCCTCCTGACTGCCTCTTCATCATCAACTATCAGTATTCTTTCTTGTTTGATACTCATTTTCTATCTGCCACAAGGTTTGTCTGACTATGGTTTTTAGCTGATGAGGGGCGAACGGTTTGAGCAAAAATGGTCTGGCGGTTTGTTCCAGAAAACTCTGAGTATCTCCACTCATCACATCTCCACTAGTGAATATTACCCTGTCTATTAGCCCTGGATGTTTCTCACTTATGAATTGATAGAGTTCCTTGCCGTTCACTGCCGGCCTCCCGATGTCAATCAGGCAAAGGTCATATTCCTTCTCCTCTAGCATATCCCAAGCCACCTCTCCACTGACAGCAACCACATCAAATCCTTCTCTAGTAAGGACCCTCAGACAAACCTCACGAATAGCTGGTTCATTTTCGACGACTAGGAACCTCTTTACGCCAGCACCAGAGTCTCTCACTTAATTGCTCCCTTCGTTATCACCTATCACAATAGGTAATTCCACGATAAAGGTGGCTCCTTTACCCAATTCGCTTTCGGCATATATCCTGCCGCCATGCTCAGTTATCATTCCGTGAGAGATGCTCAAACCCAGCCCAGTGCCTTTGCCAATCTTCTTGGTAGTGAAGAAAGGGTCAAACAGGCGCACCAAGTTTTCTTTAGCAATCCCTGGACCGTCATCAGTAAAGGAGACCTTGATAATATCCCCTACCTTTTCGGTAGTAATAGTCAGGATGCCTCCCTGGTGCGCCTCGGTCATAAAATACTCGGCATTGATAGCAATGTTGAGGAAGACCTGCTGTAGTTGGAAATAGTCAGCCATAGTTTCCGGTAAATCGGGAGCAAACTTGGTAATGACCTGGATGTTGTTCACCCTCTGGTCGTAGACACGCAGTTTCAGCACCCTTTCTATGATGCTATTTATATTCATCATTTGCTTTACTGGGGTGTGTTTTCGGGCGAAGGTAAGGAGATTTTTGACCACATCGGCGGCGCGCTGGGCTTCACTATACACAATTTCTATATCCTTTTTAATATCATCACTGACATCCCTATCCAAGAGTAGCTGTGAGAAACCAATAACACTAGTTAATGGATTGTTAAGCTCATGGGCAATACCCGCTGCCAGCTCACCAACCGAAGCCAGCCGGTCGGTGATAAGGAGTTGCTGCTCCATCCGTTTGAGCTCGGTGATGTCGGTATATATGGTATACACTCCGACTCTTTTGCCTCCTAACTGAACTGGGAAGTGAAGCAAGGAAACATCTATCAGGCTGCCATCCTTACGTTTTCTCACCGTCTCTTTCCGAAGCACTTCATTATTGAGGACACCCCGAGACAAAGCGGATGCCTCCTCAATACGGTCTTCAGGAATAACAATATCGTTAATCAGCCGACCCCTGGCTTCCTCAGCTTGATAGCCAAAAAGCGTCTCGAATCCCTTATTGACGTTAACCACCCGGCCACTATCATCCCACATAGCGATAGCATCAGGGGAGTTGTCGAAGAGCTGCTGGAAATAGGCTTTCTGACGCTCAAGCGCATCCTCAGCCTGCTTGCGCTCGGTGATGTCGCAGTATATTGCAAATACTCCAACTGTTTTGTCACCAAACTGAATTGGATAGGCAAGTATAGAAACATCTACCAGGCTGCCATCCTTACGTTTTCTCACCGTCTCTTTCCGAACCACTTTCTTATTGAGAGCATCCCGAGATATAGCAGACGCTTCCTCAATACGGTCTTCAGAAATAACAATATCATTAATAAGCCGACCTTTGATTTCCTCAGCCCGGTAGCCAAAAAGCGTCTCGAATCCCTTGTTGGCGTTAATAACCCTGTCGGCATCATCCAGCAAAGCAATGGCATCAGGGGAGTTGTCGAAGAGCTGCTGGAAGTAAGCTCGTTGAAGCTTGAACGCCTCCTCCGCCCGCTGGCGCTCAGTGATATCCAAAATCTGAGCCACTGTCCTTACTTTTCCCGCTGAATCCCTGAGCACACTAGAGCTGATTTCCACACGCCTCTTCTGGCCGTCTTTGCGGACAAAGTTGAACTCGTACCGGGGAGGAACTTCCTCTCCCCTCTGCCTTCGGATGTATCGCTCTACAACGAGTTGTTTGCTCTCCTCGTCGAGAAAGTTGGGGAAATCCTGCCCAATGATCTCCTCACGAGAATATCCTGACATTCGGCACAGCTCGTCGTTCACGTAGATGAAACGATAGGCGTCATCTAGAATCATTATCCCATCGTGAGAATTTTCCACGATAGAACGGAACCGCTCCTCAGACTCCCGCAGTGCCTCCACCACCCGCTGGCGCTTGGTGATATTGTGCAGTGACGTCAGGTAGGCAGTTTTTCCCTCCCACTCAGTCTCCACCACCCGCATCTCGGCTATGGCTGTTTCTCCACCCCTGCGGACAATGTTAAGCTCCGTTGCTTCACCTGCCACCAACGGAAAACCAAACAATTCACCCAGGAGTTCTTCTGCCTTGTACCCAAAAAGGGATTCAGCAGCCGGGTTGACAAAATGTATAATTCCACCCCTGTCGACAACAACGATACCATCAGCATCCTTTTGTATGATCTTGCGAAGGCGTGCTTCAGCACTCTGCAGCCCCTGCGCATACCGCTCCAATTCCCTTTGCATCCCAAACCGCTCTATAGCATAGAACAAGGTGCGTGCTAGCGAGCTACCTTCCACCTGCCCTTTCACCAGATAGTCCTGCGCACCCGCCTGAACTGCTTTCATTGCGAAGGTTCTATCGTCGACAGCGGTCAGCACCACCACCGGTACGTCTGCTGCTTGAGCACGAACCCTAGCAAGTGTGCCAAGCCCCTGGCTATCGGGCAGCCCTAGATCCAATAGGACTACGTTAGTGCCTCCCGCAGCCAAACGCTCTAGTCCGGTCGAGAGCCGGTCGGTGTACTCCAGATTGAAGGTCGCCCCCCCTACTTCAGCCAGCAGTTTTCGTATCAGCCCAGCGTCTCCAGGGTTATCTTCGATCAACAAGACTTTTATGCATTGATCATCCATTTTTCCCCCTTTCCGCGTTGCGGGCCTAGCGGTTGCGACACCATTTGTCCATATAATAACCCTAAAAAGGACTTCTGTCAACCCACCGCCCTATTCAGCATAGAGGTATTTCGGGGCATAGCATGGATAAAAATGCTGGTCGCTCGGGTCATATTCCCCGGCGGCTGGATGCCCGTATCTGCCAGGTCCGTTCTACCTCGGCACAACATCAGCTTTGACGTTCCCCCAACTCTATGTAGCTCCGGCTTGAGGTGTGCTAGTCCCGGTCACAGCCCTTGAATTTATTGAACTCTTGGGTAGAACATGATACTATGTTAAGGACAATTGTCCTATTTTGTCCAAAATTGTTGACAAAACGCAACAAGTCTAGTATACTAGTAGCTACCTAGATAGAAAGGGGGCATATAATGAGTAAATGTGTCTTAGTAATTTACGATTAGATTCAGTACACTGTAGTTACCACAAAAGGAGGTGGAAGGAGGTGATATATGGGTAAACGTGTCTTAGTAATTTACGATGATGAGCCGACAAGAAAATTATTTAGCCAGGCGCTTGAGGATACAGAGTATCAAGTGGAGACAGTGGAATCGGGTGAGAAAGGAATTGAGAAGGCACGAGACGCCAAATACGACCTAATCTTCCTTGACCTTAAGATGCTAGGTTTAAACGGTGTCCAAACACTGCGGGAACTGCGGAGAGTAGATGAGGATGTACCTGTTTACATCGTAACAGCTTTTCAATCAGAGTTTTTTGACAAGCTCAAAAGTGCCACCGCAGACGGAACAGATTTTGAGATTGTTAAGAAACCAATCAGCAGCGACCAAATTGTTTTTCTTGCCAAAAGTGTCTTAGAAGGCCCGGAAGGATTCTAATGACATGGAGAGTGGCATGTATGAATTTAAGCTTTACACCATACGCGGGAGTAAGCGTGCGGAAAAGGCCATCAGGGACTTCACCATGCTTTTGGAAGATGAGCTTCAAGGCCAATATTCTCTCAAGGTCATAGACATCCTTAAACAGCCACAACTGGCCGAGGAGGATAAGGTTTTCGCTACGCCGACAGTGATTAAGGCTATTCCACCACCGGTCAGAAGAATAATCGGGGATTTGACTGATAGAGAAAAGATACTAGCTGAACTGAACTTGGTGCCCAGGACCTAAGTCGAGCCTGACTAGGGTAGCCAGGAGGTTAGCACCGAGGGCCTGCTTGGCGGTCAAGCAGTTAGTCGTTAGTAGTAGATTATCATCCCACATCAAGACTGTGGGGAATAAGCTATGCACTCCATTTCAATAAGCATATTGGGAATTACCAGACCGGTTACGGCGGTGGAGCGGGCAGGCTGGTCTTTAGGGAAGTAGCTTTGATATACTTCATTCATCCTGGCATAATCAGCAACATTGCCTAAGAAGACGGTTGCTTTTACCACATCACCTAGTGATGAACCTGCCGTCTCTAAGACCTGCTTCATATTCTCCAAGCATTGCTTAGTTTGAGCCTCTATTCCTTCGATTGCCTCACCTGTCTTCGGGTCTTGGAACCCACCTTGACCTGATACAAAGATATAGTCCCCTGCCTTTATAGCTGGTGAAAATGGCAATTTAGGTGCATTGGGTACATTGATAACCTGCTTAGTCATAATAAAAACGCTCCTTATATATTCAAACTGTGGGGCCAATCGGGTGTACGGCAAACTCATTGTGTCCCAGAATTTCCGCTCTAGTCAATTTGCCTGATGCTACATCAATAATCTCTTTGAATATTCGCTCACCAACACTTTGAATTGATTCCCCACCATCCAATATCACCCCGGCATTTATATCTATGTTCTCCTTCATACGGTGATAAATGGTGCTATTGGATGATACTTTTATCACCGGGGCAACAGGAGAGCCAAGAGGTGTTCCTCGCCCAGTAGTAAACACAATCACCTGAGCCCCAGCCGCTATCATGCCGGTATCAGAGGCGACGTCGTGGGCTGGTCCATCCATTATCACTAACCCTTTTTGTGATGGCTTTTCAGCATATTTAACCACCTGCATAATAGCTGAAGTGCCACCTTTACGGATAGCGCCCAGTGATTTCTCCTCAAGAGTGGTTAGCCCGCCCTCTATATTGCCTGGTGAGGGCTCAACCCCGAGGACATAAAAACCTGCTGACTTCATATTAGCCTCAGTAGCCGCGGTTATCTCCCAGATGCGCTTTCTGACTTCATCATTGGCAGCTCTCCGGGCTAAGATATGCTCTGCCCCCAGCATCTCCACCGTCTCTGAGAACATTGCCGTCCCGCCTTCAGCCACCAATAAATCACAGGCAACCCCCACCGCCGGGTTAGCCGTAAGCCCTGACAGGGTGTCTGAACCGCCACAATGTGTGCCCAAGATAAGCTCAGAGAGGTCAACTAACTCGCCTTTGGCACTGGCTACCTCTTTCAAAAGCTTCTGGGTTAGCTCCTTTCCCCTAGCTATGGTATTGGTTGTACCTCCTTCAGCTTGAATACTAATTATCTCAAACCTCTGACCAGTTTTATGTAGTTCTTCAGCAATCAAGTCGGGGGTAAGTAATTCACAACCAAGACCAACCAATAAGACGCCAGCCACATTAGGGTTACCACAAAAACCAGCCATGGCTCGAATCATATGCTCCTTTTCCTCACCAAGGTGACCGCAGCCATGAGGATGAGTAACATAAACAGTACCGGGCACCTCTCTACTTATCATCTGGGCTACAGTAGAGGCACAAATCACTGTAGGGAATACCAGTACATGATTCCGTACACCGATACCACCACCACTTCTACGGTATCCCCAAAACTTCATTGCTTATCCCCCCTCCCCTTTAGACCTTCAACATTGTGGATGTGAGTGTGCTCACCCTTCATAATCTTTCTTGTGGCTAAACCTATTACCTCACCGTATTTGATTATCGGCTCCCCGGGCTCAATATCCTTTAGGGCAAACTTGTGTCCAAAGGGGATAGTCTGGGATAATGTAACATCAATAACATTAGCTCCCAGCTCGACTCGGATAGAATCCCCTTGTTCAAGCTGGCGCAATGCCGTGGCTACATTATCCTTCCTGTCGACTACAATCGCGCTTGGTGGCACAGCTATTCCTCTTCACGACCATAGGCTAAAGTCAGGCACTGAACCCGGCAGCCGAATAGACCATAGCCTCAACCTTTTCATATACCAGTTCGGTGGGTGTTTTTCCTGTTTCCCTGGCTTCCTCAAGGAGGTTTCTGAAGTTGGTGCGGCACGGCAGCTCGATTTTTGGCTTTAATTGTTCTTCAGTCGCTTCTTCCTGTAGCTGCCATAACACGGAGGCAGCGATAACGCCACCGGTATTGTGTGCCCAATCCACAACGAAAAGAATGCCAGCATCAGCAAGCTTTTTAGCCAGTTCTATCTCGCCCTCTTTACTCGTTGTTTTAAGCTGGTTATTGGCTCCGCCAATTATTATCTTGAACTTGAACCGGGGTATTCTATCTTCGGTTATTATGCCTCCCATGGCACAGGGGGAAAATACATCGGCGTCCACGGTATATATCTCGTCTGGCGCCACATATTTAACCGAATCCGAGCCATACTTCTGCTGTAGTTTATGTACCTTTGCCAGGTCAATATCGGTGACGATAAGCTCAGCCCCATCACCGAGGAGATATTCAACTAACGGGTAGCCTACATGACCTAACCCCTGAAGAGCTATCTTTCTAGCCCGCAGGTCTCGGCTACCATATACGAAATCACAGGCTTCTTTTATAGCCAAGAACTCACCATAAGCAGTGGGAGTCCCGGTTGAAACCAGAGGACTCCTTGTGCCACCAACAAAGTTTTTAGTATACCTCTCCCGGATAATGTCCACCATCTCATCATCAAGCCCCATATCGGCCCCGGGGAAACAGCGGCATCTATCAGATACATAGCTCAGAAAACCAATAGTCTCAAGGTCGTCTAATTGCACCGGCTTGCATTGAATTACAGTCTTGCAGCCACCATAGGGCAGGGAAGCTATTGCATTCTTATACGTCATTGCCCTGGAGAGATTAAGACCATCTATAATAACATCTATCTCAGGCTCATCCAGCTCATGCCGGCGCATGGCTCCAGCACGTATAACGTGCCATCTATTCTGCAAGCCAACAGTAACGCTATGTTTGCAAAAGGCTACCCTGATATCTTTCCTGTGATGATAGTAGAACTCAATGCCTTCATGCCTTGCCTCTCTAAGAAGCTGCTCAAGGCGCTCAAGATAATCCTTCAAGCCCAGTTCTTTAAAGTCGGCAGCTAATGTCTCGGTACCCACTGCTTTATAGTCCTTGGTTAGGACATCAAGGTAAGTAAAATCAGTCGCGTACTTACTAAACTGAAGGTCATCATCCCACTCTCTAGCACCTCTAAGTAAGAACTTGTCTTCTTTTATATTCTGGAAGATTTCCAGAGTGGTTAAACCCCTCTTTTGCATAACTGTAAATACGTCGTCACTCATAAGAATACCTCCTTAAAAATTTTAGAGAACTTGCTTTCCGGTAAGCATTCCTTTGTGAGGCAAATCAGTACTAAATATCTTTCCGCTGTAAGACACTTACACCCGTGCAATTTTAACCCTAAGCACTCTACTATTTAAGTGTGATTTTGTCAATGTAGTCATAAAGACACAAGTGGTTGCAAAGGAGTGAGGGAGCACCAGATGGTGTCAGGTCAGAAAATCAGCATGGCGTCGCCCAAGCTATAGAAACGATATTTCTGAGCTATTGCCTCCTCATAAGCCTGTGCAATAAGAGCTTTGCCAGCAAAGGCAGTGACCAGCATCAGCAGTGTTGACCGAGGTAGATGAAAATTGGTTATCAGGGCATCAACCATACGGAACTGGTATCCAGGCAAAATAAACAGGCTTACCCAGCCATCAAATGGCTCTAAAAGAGATGCCTCGCTCGCTTGAGCTGCCTGCTCTATAATCCTCACTGCGGTAGTGCCAACACAAATGACTCTCCGCCCGTCTATCTTAGCCTGGGATAATTGACTGGCTACCTCCCGACTTAACATACCATATTCTTTATGTATAGGATGCTTTAGTGGCTCATCCTCCCTAACCGATCGAAAGGTGTCAAGACCTACGTGGAGGGTAACAAATAGGCAGTGAACCCCTTTCCGCTCTATCTCGCCGAGCAGTTCAGGGGTAAAATGTAACCCAGCAGTGGGCGCGGCTACACTGCCAGGTGCTCGAGCATAGACTGTCTGATAGCGCTCAGGGTCGGGCAAAGGGGTATGTATGTATGGTGGCAGTGGAATCCTGCCTAACTGCGGTAGTAGCCTTTCATCAGAAAAGCTTATCACCTTTATCCCATCCCGCCCCAGCCCGGTTATCTCAGCCAAAACCTCAGCCTTATGTCCACCGCCGGTCATGGAATTATCCGTTATCTCAACCTTGGTGCCAATGTTGACCCGTTTGCCGGGCTTTACTAATGCCTCCCAGACAGCAGTGTCAAGCTGACGCAGTAGCAGGATTTCTACTCTTCCGCCGGTATCAACCTTCCTGCCACTGAGCCGAGCTGGGATAACACGGCTATCGTTAAATACTAAAACGTCTCCAGCCCGCAAATAATCGATTATTTCAAAAAACCTGCGGTGCTCTATTGAACTATGGCTGCGGTTCAGAATCATAAGCCGCGATTGGTCTCTGGGTTCAATAGGGGTTTGAGCAATAAGTTCAGGGGGAAGGCTGTAATCAAAATCGCTGGTTTTCATAGCTCAAGCTCTCAGGAATACTATAACAGTGCGGCAGCAGAGAAGGCAATCCAATATCTCTTTCTTCCCACCCTCCCACCCTACAGGGGCTAGCGCCCCTCTTAAACACCCCAGAGAATAGAGAGTCAAAGAGGGGTTCGCTCCCTTCTTTTATTCCTCCCCATGCTAAGGATACGTTCCTCTATTATGGAGAGTGATAAAAAGGGAGAGTCCAAGAGAGGCGAAGCCTCTCTTATATAACCAATTTCCCCCTCCCTTGTAAGGGAGGGGGACAAAGGGGGTGGGTTGCTAAGTAAATGTCTAAGGGAGTG
>Ga0114919_10002955_pt1 | contig 13732 bp, 13 predicted proteins | sample BlataG_FD_88682 | JGI IMG/M metagenome (GOLD analysis project Ga0114919, IMG submission 88682) | Deep subsurface microbial communities from Black Sea to uncover new lineages of life (NeLLi) - Black_00105 metaG | ecosystem: Environmental > Aquatic > Marine > Oceanic > Sediment | place: Atlantic... | reverse complement strand
CTGGACCAACTGTCATTCTGAGCGAAGCGAAGAATCTGGCTTTTGCTGCAAGTATCAAGCATTTCATTTCGTTCATTGCTGTAAATATCTCATTCTGTTAGACGCATTTAAAACGGTATATCATCCTCGCCCCGCCCATCCTGAATGTGCGAGGATGGGCTGGGCTCGCTGCCCTGCTGTGGTGCTTCCGCTTCTTGGCCGCCTTCGCTCGCCTGAGCCCGGTTCGGACCTCCTCCACCGCCACTGGGCAGGAATTGAAAGTTCTCCACCGTAACTTTGAGCCGGCTGCGCTTCGTGCCGTCCTGGGCCGTCCAGCTATCGAATTTCAGTCTGCCCTCTATAAACACCGGGCGGCCTTTGCTGAGGTACTTGTTTATGGTCTCCGCCTGACGGCCAAACGCAGTACAATCAACAAAACACGTCTCTTCCCGTTGACTGCCGTCCTGCCCCGTCCATCTGCGATTCGTTGCCAGACCGAAATCCACGACTGCCGTCTGGTTCGGCGTATAAGACAGTTGCGGGTCACGAGTCAGATTACCCATCAGCAAAACTTTGTTAAAATTAGCCATAGTCAAACTCCTAATTGTTGCTCCTGAGTTCTGAATTCTTGCCTTTTACCTGACTCAAAACCCAATGCTAAAAACCCATAACTACTCCTGGGCCTGCTCCTTGGTCTGTTCCGACTCTGCTTCTGCAGAAGCCCCCGCCTCGGTGCTCGGCTCCAACTCTTGCGGTTCCGTGCTTTCTTCTGCCTCGCCGGCTTGCTCGGCCACTCCGGCACTCTCAGCTTCACCTGTTTCCGCGGTTGGTTCATCGGGACTTTCCGGCTCAGAATCCCCGCCAGAAGCATTGCCGGCAGCTTCTTCCTTTTCCTTTTCGGCCTTCATAGCAGGTGTATCCTTCTCTATATCCTCTGGGGTCATTTGCTCGGTGCTGAGAATCAGAACACGCATAATTTGCTCTGAAAGCTGAACGGCTTTCTCGATGTCCTGGATCTTCTCGCCGTCGGCCCGGAAGTAGCAGAGAATATAAGCCCCTCTGCTTTTGCCGTTGATTTCGTATGCCAGCCTTCTCTCGTCCCATTTCCTTATCGAGACAATCTCGGCGTCAGCCCTCTTCAGGACGCTTTCGAGAATCGTAATAGTCGCGTCCCAGTCTGATGCCTGGGCCGAATCAACGAGAAACATCCCTTCGTATAGTTTCCTGGTAACAACTGTTTCCACTTTATCACCTCCTGCTTAAATTATGAACTCCGTAATTATGCATTTCGTATTTCCTTTCGCACGACGCACACAGCGTGCGCCTGTTACTCATCATCCGGTTGTTTGCTGTTAAACTCATTCATTGTATTATCAATACCGTGTTCAATCCAGCAAAGCACGGCGTCTCGTGCCTTCTCAATGGCTTGGGCCAGCAAATGGCTCTCTGTCTTGGTCGGCCTATCAAGAACGTAACCTACTGCCACTTCCTTGCCGCTGTTGCCGATGCCGATTCGCAGCCGGCCAAACTCATTCGTACCGAGTTTTTCTATAATATCAGCCAGACCATTATGGCCGCCGCCCGAGCCTGCTGCCCTGATGCGAATCCTGCCCGGCTCGAGCGCCATATCATCGGTTACCACAAGTAGGTTGCTCAGCTCGAGCTTGTAAAAACCAACTGCTGTCGCAACCGCCTGACCGCTGAGGTTCATCCACCGCCACGGCTTCAACAATATTAACTTTTTATCGCAAAATTCGCCCGTTCCGAAACGAGCACCGAATTTCTTCTTTCTTACATCTATCTTCAACGCTTCGGCCAGCGAATCAATTACTTTAAACCCTGTATTGTGCCGGGTATCAATATACTCGTCGCCGGGATTACCAAGACCGACGACCATTTTCATATCAACCATAATTCAATACTACGAACAACAAACAACGAACTTACCAATCTCGCCCCGACCGTCGGGGCTCGCTCATTTCTCCCCTTAGGGACCCCCTATGGGGCTTCTTCTGCGGCTGCCGCCCCCTCCTCCTCAGCTTCCCCGACCGTCGGGGCTTGCTCACCCTCGCCGATAACCTCCGGGGCTACAGGCATCTCCTCTTCAACCTGCTCGGTCGTCTTGGCCGCCGCAACCAAATGGCATGTAACAATAAGCGTCTCCGGGGGGCTCACCAGTTTTACACCTTCCGGAATCTCAATGTCGCTGGCATGCATCGCGTCCCCGACGCTCACATCTTTTACCCACACAACCAGCGTCTCAGGAATCTCAGTTACCTTGCACTCGATTTCCAGACGGTCTGCGTGCTCCTCGATAATACCGCCTTCGTGTGTGCCCTGCGCCGTGCCCTTAAGTTCAATCGGAACCGTCACCCTGATAGTCTCGGTAACGTCAACCCGCATCAGGTCCGCATGAATAATATTCTTGCCCAGATAGTCGTACTGCAGGTCCTTAACTATCATTTTCTCTTTCTTTTTGCCTATCTGCAGGTCCATCAGCCGGCCCCTGTGACCCAGCCCTACGACGAAGTTATGTGCGTCCAGTGAAATCGCCACCGGCTCCTGCTTATGGCCGTAAACAATGGCGGGTATCCGGCCCTGCGCACGCACCTTCGCTGCGTGCTTCGAACCGGTATGTTCGCGAACTTGCGCCTTCAAAACCAGTGTTTTTCCCATAATTGCCTCGTTTCAAACCACCTTCTTCACCCTGCTCAAATGTGGTTGAACAGGTTACTAACTGATTCGTTTCTGTGAATTCTCTTTATCGCCTCACCTAACATAGCCGCTACGCTCAAAACTTTAATGCTGTTGAGATTTTTCGCCTTAGGTCTCAACGGTATAGTGTCCGTAACGACAACCTCATCGATGTCAATCTTTTCCAGCCGTTCCAATGCCTTACCTGCAAAAATGCCGTGCGTGGCTACCATATATATTTTCTTAGCTCCTCGCTCCTTGACTAATCTTGCCGCGCTGTACACCGTCCCGGCGGTTGCAATCATATCGTCGCACATTAATACATTTCGATTTTCTACATCCCCGATAATTTCATTTGCCTGCACCTCACTTGCAGCCACGCGCTTCTTGTGTACTATCGCCAGCTCCCCTCCAAGGTGGGCTGCATATCTCGCTGCCATCTTGATATTCCCAACGTCAGGCGAAACCACCGTCAAATTGTTTATCTTTTTGTTTCTGAAATACTTGCTCAATACCAGCTCACCGGTTAGATGGTCAACCGGTATATCGAAAAATCCCTGTAACTGATGTGCGTGCAGGTCTATCGCAAGCACTCTGTCGGCCCCGGCGGTGGTAATAATATTTGCCACCAGTTTCGCAGTTATCGGCACCCGGCCCTCATCTTTTCTGTCCTGGCGGGCATAACCAAAGTAGGGAATTACCGCTGTGATGCGCTGCGCACTGGCCCTTCGCAAACAGTCTAAATAAATCAAAAGCTCAACTAAGTGCTCATCAACCGGCTTGCACGTTGACTGCACAACAAAGCAGTCCCGCCCGCGAACGTCGTCCTCAAGCTTAATAAACCGCTCGCCGTCCGGAAACCGCTCTATCTTCGCGCCGCCCAGCGGAATACCTAAGTATTTGCAAACTGCACCGGACAACGCCGGATTGCTGCTGCCGGAGAATATCTTCAAATTGTCATTCAGAAACATCTTCTTTCTTCTCTTTGCCTAATTCGTTTATGCTCTCTTGTGAAACAACCGTACCGGCCCCTATACGTGAGCCGTCCTTAATCTCAAGCGGCGCTATCAGTATCGCACCCGAACCGATGTAACAGTCATTGCCGATATTTGTACGATGGACCTTTTCGCCGTCGTAATTTGCTGTTATAGAGCCGGCGCCGACATTGACATTCCGTCCGACAGTAGCATCGCCGATATAGCTGTGGTGCCGTGCGCGAACGCCGTCTTCCAGAATCGAATTCTTAACTTCGGTATAAACGCCCAACACAACGTCATCTTTCAAAACCGTCCCGTGCCTCAGGTAGGCAAATGGCCCGATTCGGCAGCCCTGCCCGATATTGACTTCACCGTGAATATATGTAAACGGCTCAATCACTGTGTCCTGTCCGATTCGAGCCCTTGCATCTATCCACGTATTATCAGGGTCAACTATCGTTACACCGTTTTCCATCAGCTTCTGCTGAATCCGTCTCTGCATAATCTTGCTTGCTTCGCTGAGCTGCTTCCTGCTGTTGATGCCCACCGCATCCTCGGGCCGAACCGCCGTGACCGCCACGACTTTATGGCCTGTTGTGATGATACCGGATAGCGCGTCGGTCAGGTAGTATTCCTGCTTGACGTTGTCGGGCTTAATCTTCTCCAGGGCTTCCAGGAGCACCTTATTATTGAACAGATAGTAGCTTGGGTTGACTTCCTTAATCCGCAACTGTTCTTTGGTGCAGTCACTGTCTTCGACAATCCCCTGGATATTTCCATAGACGTCGCGTATTATGCGCCCATAGCCGCTCGGGTCCTCCATAACCGCTGTCGCCAGCGTTGCCGCCGACTGTTCCGCCTCGTGCTTTTCTATCAGTGTCTTCAGTGTCTGGGGTTGTATCAAAGGGCCGTCGCCACAAAGCACTAAAGTCTGGCCCTCAAAATCCTTCAGATGTTCCTTGCAGCACAAAACCGCGTGCGCCGTTCCCAGTTGCTCTTCCTGAAGAACCCACACAATATCGTCCGTTGTACTTCGTCCGTCGGCCGACGAGTCACGAGGCGGAGCGAATCGCTCCTTCACCTGTTCAGCCGAGAAACCAACCACGACATATATCTTTGACACTCCCACCTCACGGCAGGCGTCCAGCACGTATGCCAACATAGGCCGGCCGCACACTTCGTGCAGAACCTTCGCCATCAGCGTGTTCATTCGCTTGCTGACGCCCGCTGCCAGTATTATCGCTGCTCTTTCAGCCATCTTTTTGGTGCTGTTCCTTACTCAGCCAAATAACCTTCTAATCATCTAAAACCTACCCGGCCAGGACTCGAACCTGGAATATGGGCACCAAAAGCCCATGTGTTACCTATTACACCACCGGGTAAATCAATTGATTATTGATTATTTAGCGCCCATTTGCTTTTCATCACTTATCAATAATCAATTACTTGTCACGGTGACCGTCTTGCCCGGCCCGAATTGGCCCTGTCGGAGGCTTGAGTCAACCAAGCCGTGATACTGTTGACCCCAAAGCTATTCTACCCCGTGCGACAGGGCAATTACAATCACGGTAAACTACCCGACCCAAATCGGATAATCAACATTTTTTCCAAAGAAAATCAAAATGGCCCGATAATCACCCAAAAAACATTGATTATTGGTTATAAACGAATAAAATAAAAAACAACCGGTTCGTGGAGAACAAGCTATATGACAAAAATGCAAATAATAGCCAAAGCCACCCTCACTTTCTTTGGAGTCAGTGCTATAGTAAACCTCTGCCACAATATCAGTATGCTGCCATCTTTAACGCAAAATGCATCCATTCTCCGAGTCATCTTATTTTTGCCCATATTTATAATTTTACTTATAGCGATTGTATATCTGCTTATTCTTAAAAACGATTGGTTGGCCCATAAAATGGCAGGGTCGGGTGAAGAGTTGAACCCCGAAAGCGAAGCTCTCTGGCTGGTTGGTTCTTTTCGAATGGTTGCGATTTTTTACGGCCTGATATTGCTGTCAAGTTCAATTCCAACGATACTAAACATAGTAGTCTCACCCCTACATATACGTCCTATGATAAGCGAGATATTCACGTTCAGGACCTTTCCAAAATCACTTATTTTCACCCCCTCGCAATGGTCATCTATGATATACAATTTCCTCAAAGCAATGTTGTCAGTTTACCTGCTTTACGGCTGGCCACAGTTTATCCGATTCCAATTGAATATCCGCAAAACTAAATCTTCACTCAACCAAAACAGATACACAGAAGGAATTGAAAATGAATAAAATGCACACACTCACCAAAATCATTCTCTCGGCGATAGGAATTCTCTTCACTATCCGCCTACTCTCTCAATTGCCCTTTGCAATTTATTGGTTTTATTCAAAACCCGCCTGGGAAACTGCAGGGTCATTACTTCTTTCATTGTTGCTCACCGCAGGAATTGTTGCAGTGCTGCTGTACATTTTTGTTTACAAACGTGAAAGCTTAGCTAAAAAAATCGTTGGCTCAGAACAACTGCCCGAGCCCGACTCACAAATACAATGGCTGCCTGTAGCGCTGCGTCTCATCTGTATTGCCGGCGGATTCTACTTCCTCAGCACTGTACTCCGGCAGACAACGTACGTCATAGGCCAGCTTGCCTTCTTTGAAGCCCACACTTACGCTAACGCTAACTACAAGGTCATCTACACCTACGCCCCATTCAATTACCGAAGCTTGCTGCCTTGGATAATTATGCTTATATGCGGGATATATCTGGTCTGCGGTGCGCCGCATTTTGTACGCTGGCAGGTAAAGAAAACCCTCCAGTTGTGTAAACAGCAATCAGAAATGAAAAAGGTTCGCTAGATCCTCGCTATTAAGGCGGATTAATCTGCCTCTTCGGTAGAGACGTATCCGCGTTGTCCCTCGCTTATGTATGCCGGCTCGGTAGAATCCTCACGCTCTCCGCCAGGAGCCCTGGGGGCAGCCGACTCTTCCTCCTCCTCCGCCTCCATCCGCTCACGAATCCGCTCATACTCCTCCATCGTCATAACAACTTCCCTCGCCTGACTGCCCTTGTACTCGCCCAGTATCCCCGAAGCTGCCATCATCTCAATTATACGAGAGGCCCTGGCATACCCGACATTCAGTCTTCGCTGAAGCAGGGATACACTCCCCCTATGGGTCTCTAAAACAATTTGGACCGCCTCGTCAAACAGCTCATCCCTTATCATCTCGGACGTATCTATCTTCTTTAGCTGCGTAAGCTCATGATGGAACTGCGGCTCTGCAATCTCCTTCAGATGTTTCACTATCCGTTTTATCTCTGCCTCGTCGACAAAAGTCCCCTGGGCACGCACCAGGTCGCTCGTCCCCGGCTTTAGAAACAGCATATCCCCTTCTCCGAGCAGAGTTTCGGCCCCGTTCTGGTCGAGGATGATTCGGCTGTCCATCCGCGCCGCAACGCGAAAACCAATCCTCGTCGGCATATTCGATTTTATCAGGCCCGTGACAACCGTCGCCTGGGGCCGCTGTGTTGCTAAGACAATATGAATACCGACCGCCCGGCTCTTCTGGGCAAGACGGACTATATAGGCCTCTATTTCCTTCGCAGCCGTCATCATCAAATCGGCAAGCTCATCGATTACTATCACGATATACGGCAGCTTCTTCGGAATCTTCGCCTCTTCTTCCTCGCTGCTCGGGTCGAACCGCTTGACTATCTCCTCGGCTCCCAGCTTGTTATATTCGGAAATGTTCTTGACTTTTGCCTCGGCCAGCAGCGAGTAACGCTCATCCATCTTCACCGTTGCCCATTCAAGTATCTGAACGGCCGTTTGCGTCTCGGTAACTATCGGGCACATCAGGTGCGGAATAGTATTGAACGCCGTCATCTCGACCATCTTCGGGTCAATTAAAATCACCTTTACCTCATCCGGACGCTTCGTTAGCAGTATCCCTGTGATGACGCTATTTATACATATGCTCTTGCCCGAGCCGGTCGTACCCGCAATAAGCAAATGCGGCATCGTTGTCAAATCCGAAACAAGCGCCTCCCCCGACGAGTCTTTGCCCAAAAACAGCGGTATCTGCATCCTCCCCGGCGTGTCCCCCGCTAATTGCATCATACTCTTGATTCGAACCTTCTCCTTCTCGCTGTTTGGTACCTCAATGCCTATAGTATGCTTGCCCGGCAGAGGGGCCACAACACGAACCGCACCTACCCCCAGTGCCCGGGCCATATCGTTTGCAAGCGCGCTGATTTGACTGACCTTCACGCCCGCCCCAAGCTCTAATTCAAACATTGTCACCACCGGCCCGGTATCGGCCGCCACCACACGCGCATTTACGTTGAACTCCGACAGCAGTTGTTCCAGAGCAGCCGCCTTGGCCTTGACTACTTTCTCCTGCACCGTTGAAAAACTGTACTCCGGCTCAGCCAATAACTCCAGCGGCGGCAGCTCATAATCCTCATAGTCCGGCTCAATGTACGTACGGCTGACCGGCTCTATACTAGGGGCCCCGTGGGCGACCTGTGCACCACCGGCCTTCTCGCCGTCCAGCCGCCTTATCGGGATACTATCCGGCTCATTTACCACGCCGACTCCCGGCTGCTTCGGTACTTCACCACGGACAACTAACGGTTTTTGTCGGACGCTCAATTTCTGCCATATCTCGTTTATCACCGCCGACTGCTGCTTTGCCACTACCCACGCCGGCACCACAAAACCCACCATCGTCTTGGCGCCGGAACCAACGCCCCTCAGCACCGTCACGATAAACGTGTCCGCTAACAGAAGAATCCCGACAACCCACATCGCCCCAACAAGTATGAGCGTACCCAGCCATGCGAAACTGCCCCGCAAAAGCTGTGCCGTTCCCGCGCCCAGCACACCCCCCGAACCCATAGGAAATCCGAAGAACTCATAAGGCCACAGGCACTGGAAGCTCGTCGATGCCGCCACCGTTAGTAGCCCCAGGCCAATTGTCCTGAAAACCAGCTGGCCTGTCGGGATATGTGCTATCTTCGCTATCAAAAAGCAAATTGCCGTAGCCAATATGATAAACACCCCCGGCCCAAGATAATAAAGCATATAGTACGCGCAGAATGCTCCTATCGAGCCGCACCAGTTGGCAGCCGGGCTGTTGTGCGGGTCCGCGAACCTGCTCGGCCAATCGCAGATATTAAAGCTGAGGCAGCTGCACAAAAGCACTAAGCATACACCAATCCCAAGACAGGCCAGCGCCGTCCGGCCCATCGGATGACGCTTCTTGGGCTCGGCAGCTCTCCGGTATGTTTTCTTTTTCTTTCTCACCCCGTTAGAAATCTCCATTTTTTCTGTGACATCTCATTTCCTTGCCCCGCCGAATCATTTCTAATGGGGCCCTTATCAAGTCCTATAATAAACGTGCCGTAAAAACAACTAAACCACCTGCCTATCATCAGGCCTAACATATATCGGCACCCCTTCGGCCTTTTCTGCACTTTTGACTACCCCCGTTGGCCTAAAACCACACCCTCTGTCATTCTTAGTCCTGGCATGCCGGGACGCTGAAAGTCCCGACCCATCGGAGAAGAGTCTGCCCCGCGCACTACTTCATCATTGGGCCTTCGACATTTGAAACAATCCCCGTTAAAGAAATATAGGTTTTATATGCCTCTCGTAAATATTCTCCGTTACGTTTTGGGCGATTATGTCCTCATATTTCTTCAGCGCATCTAAGTAGCCTTGCCCCATCTCAGCCGCAACTTTGTACCCGACGTGAAGAAGCTGCCGAAAGTTCGGATTGTAATGTTCGCACGCCTGATTATGCCGCAGCGCCGCCGCGTATCTTTCTCCGTCCCATTGCTCGACCTCTTCGGCTGCCGGCAGCTTCGCTTTATCGATATCTATCACCGTCGCGTAAGGTCCGCATAGCTCATCCATCCGCTCCAGAGCCCTTGCATAGACGTCTTTGGCAATCGCAAGCCCATCGACGCCGGCTGTTGCCAGCCCAATCAGCTCTTCCAGCCACGTCGTCCCCGCCGTCTTAATATGCAGCCCCGCCCCGTTAGAAGTCCATGCCGATTGTCTGTCAGTCTGACTTGGCGGTTCACTTCTAACGGGGCCCGCATTGAACTTCTTCAGCGCTTGTGCTACGGGGGCGTAAATCGAAAACTTGTCGCTGCCGGAATGCACGCTCAGTTTGAGATTCTTAGGCAAGCCGAATTCCTTAACCGCAAAAGCCACCACCGCCAGGTCCGCTTCGAACTCTTTTGTAAACTTCGCCACGTCACCGGCATAATCCACGCCCTTATTAAACCGCCCCGTAAATTTCGGCGCAATCGTCGCAGCCGGTATCCCCTCCTCGGCAATCGCAGCTAAGATAAAGAGCATCTCCGCCGGGCTCTGCGGCTCGTCCGTCTCGTCCATTGATACTTCCGTGACGAAGTTCTCCGCCCCCTTGACCGCCTCGATATGCCGATATATCCTCCCCGCCTCCCTGACCGCCCCTAAATACTTGCCTGCTGTTACCCTGACTTGTTCTTCGGTAATCTCAAAAACCTCACCAATACCTTCAATCGCAAGTGTCCCCGCATATCTTTTGTACCTTTTCGCGAAGTTATTCACGTCACTTTCGCCCGTTGCTTTACCGATAAAGTCCGCAACGTCAAGCGTAAAAAAGTCACTCGGCTCGATAAACTCGTCCACATTCCCCATCCCGATATGGTCTGCATCTACAAAGTACGCCTCCTCCCATCCGCACGCCGCTGCCGCATCGTCCGCCTCTTTGCGCACATCTTCCGGCCTCGTCCCTATTATCGTATGCTCCCTGTGCGACTTGTTCCATACGGGCGTAATTTCCACGCCTTGCTCTTTCGCCTTCATCACAGCCGCGAGCTGCGACTTGCCCTGATGCCCGAATCTGTCACCGAGCCCAAACGAATACTTCCCTAAAATCATAGATTATTTCTCCATCCGGAATTCCTAATTGTAACGGTTGGCCGGTTGAGACAACGCCTCCTTCGGTACGTCCGCCTTGAACTCCACGCTCATCGGCTCAACTATCGTCGCCTGAGCATCCGTACTCATCGGGTCAAATACCTCTTTCGCCACTGCCGGTTCACCCCCTCGCAATCAGATAGACCGCGTAAATGATTGCCACAACGCATCCCCACCCGGCAAGAAATCCTATCACCGAAGTACGCGATGGAATCGCTATCTCCAGGTTCGTGCCGGGAAAAAGGTTTCGCCTCTTTGGCACCACCGCATCGGCCGGCAGAGTGCACGGAACAGCCACCTGCTCACCCGGCGTAATCGGCGTCCGCACCAGCGCATAGAAATTCTCCAGCTTCTCCTTGGCAACCGGCCTGGTGAAAAGACTTACCAAAATCCCCACAATAAGCCCCATAGACAGGTAGAAAACCATCTGCCACGGCAGGTAAACCTCAGGTACCCCGTCCTTGACGAAGATAAATCGCAGCGATTCAGCCATCGAAAGGCTGCCCAGCCATGAAACAAAGAATTCCTGCGTCGTCAACCACCACACGCCAAACGCGCTCAGTGTCGACGCCCACGCACCCGCAACCGTCGTCCGCCGCCAGAAAAGGCCAAGCCAGAACGCAATACCCATCATCGGCGAAATCTTCCAGAATATCTCCAGCCCCTCAACAACACTCGGAAGCCAATAGGCAAAAGCCACCCCGCCGCAGACGATTACAAGTGACGTTACGCGGGCGATAAGAACGTAATGCTTTTGACTTTTGTCGGGCTTCAAACGTTTATAAATATTCTCCGTGAACAGACCTGACGACGCTATCATAAACGAGTCGCACGAGCTCATCACCGAGGCCAGAAGCGACGCAAGAAAAAGCCCCAGCACCCCCGGCAATATCTTGGGCAGAAAGTCCGCTGCCACCAGCCCGAAAATGCGGTCAGGGTCAAGCTCCCGGCCGCCAAAATACACAACTGCCGCAAGCCCCGTCAAACACCACGCCACCGTGCACACTCGCTTGATGAAGTTCCCGACCATCCAGCCGACCCGGCCTTCCATCTCGGTCCTGCCCGCTGCACAATTACCCATAGTATGCGGCTGCGTCACGATGCCCACTAAGCCGTTGAATGAAATCACCACTATGTAAAAAATCCCTATCTCCACCGGCGCCACAAGAGTCAGCATCCCGGGGTCCTTTATCGCCTGATGTATCCCCTCCAGGCCGCCCACCGCATGTAGAATGAACGGAAGCAATATAAAAGAAAATGCAATCGTCAAGACGCCCTGTATGAAGTCCGTAATAATCGCCGCCGAAAGCCCTCCGGCTATCCCGTATATCACAAACATCACCGTCATCGCCGCGATGGCGTAGTTTGATGAAACCGCGCCGGCCGTACTTGCATCAACAACCGCACCGGAACCTTTTAGCATAACTCCGATGCTAATTGATAAACTCGCCATCCCCACAACCGCAAAAAGCATCGCGACGCCGGGGCTGAATCTGGCCTCGAAAACATCCGCCGTCGTAATCGCCCTGAAACGCCGCATCACCGGTGCAATCAGCCAGTAGAAAGGCGTCGCAAAAAGCCACAGCCACTGATACCATATCCCCGAAAGCCCGTTAGTGTAGCTCTTCGAAGCAACGCTCACTGCCTGGTCTGAGTGCGTGCCCGTCCCAAAGGCGTGCGTTATCATCATCACCTTGCCGAACCGCCGGGGCATAAAAAAATCCGCGATTGTTTTTATCCGCCTTGCCGCCCATATCCCGATAGCGGTGATTCCCAAAAGATACAACCCCAGCACCAGAACATCGGCAATATGTAATCCAAACATACAATCTGCCCTTATGGTTCGCCTTTTAGATATTGGCTGACGAAGATTGAAAGATAATAAGGCCTAAGTAGTAAATTGAAAATAAAAAAATACCCCGCAGCGCATCCCTTCGCTACGGGGCAATGAAAAAATAGCAAAAACTGCTCTTACTTTAGACCTCCCCGAACACGTCCTATTCATTCGCTTCAGGCGGCCTTTCAGTTATTCTGTTTCTCTTACAGTACTCCAATAACCCGAAGGGCGTCGAGCGAAGCTCGTAAAGTGGAAATAGGTGCTACGGGCTTTGCCCGTATGGTTTCCACTCTACTTGTCGGGCTTCTTGACTTTTTCCGGGATTCTTACATCTACGCCGAGCCGCCCCAATTCACGGGCAACATCCGGCTGCCTGTGATTAAGTTGAAAACTCCGGCTGAAATATGCCTTCGCAAGCTCCTTGTTCTTCTTGTTCAAATAGTAGTAGCCCATCCGGCGGTGAATCTCGAAAGATTCCGGTGACACGCTGAGCGCCTTCTGGTAACACGCCATAGCGTACTTATCAACCTGCTGCTCCTCGAACGCCTTTCCGAATATAAGCAACTCCTTCCACGAGCCGGCCACCTGCCTTATATACTTGTCGGCATAATTATTTGCCTTGGTTGCATTGCCGCTGTCCAGCAACAGCTTGACCATCGCTGCCTGAGTAGGCCTGTGAGCAGGGTCAAAACCCAGAGCAATATTATAGTGATACTCCGCCTGGGGCCAAAGCCCGTCACTGTGAAATGATTGGCCTATTTCGAAATGCACGTCCGGGTTCTCGAACTTCCGGCCCAGCTTCTTCAGTAAAAGGGCCCTTTCCTCCGCAGATGGCAACACAACAGTGTCTCCTTCAGACGGCCTGGCCTGTTTGCCGTTGCAGCCGAAAAGAAAAACAGAGCAGACAAATAAAACCAGAACAAGTGAAATCTCGCGTTTTTTAATGCCCGTCATTCATCGCCTCCATTACGATGACTTCCCAAATATATTCAACGCCGCCATTCTGCCTCGCCGTGTAAAGCGTTGCAAGCAAAAAATTTGACAAATCTAAAAAAAATCTGATACGCCTAAAAAACTGCCCCGACCGAATTTTTCTTCCAACCCCTCCCCGTAACTCACAAACGCTTTCCTGTGGCTATATTGGACACCCTCCCCATTGCAGGGCCTGCGGGACTTTGAAATTGGGTTCGTTTGGGTTCGTTTTTTTCTTGGCCAAAAAGGTGTTTTTGTTCGTAATCGATTGTTGGATAGAAGTTTATGTTCATTTTTGCT
>Ga0114919_10002954_pt1 | contig 13733 bp, 19 predicted proteins | sample BlataG_FD_88682 | JGI IMG/M metagenome (GOLD analysis project Ga0114919, IMG submission 88682) | Deep subsurface microbial communities from Black Sea to uncover new lineages of life (NeLLi) - Black_00105 metaG | ecosystem: Environmental > Aquatic > Marine > Oceanic > Sediment | place: Atlantic... | reverse complement strand
GATTGATACCGCTAGGGCCGATGAGGGTGACGAACGGGTCGGGGTGCGTTTTCACATAATCGATGGTGAAGGCGACGTCGTCAGAAGTGAACGGCTCGCCATCGTGCCAGGTGGCATCTGGCTGTAGGTAGAAAATATAGGCGTTATCATTCTCTATATATTCCCAGTCCTCGGCCAGGGCGGGTATGAAACCGTCGGCATCCTTCCACACCAGCGTATCGAATATGAAGCTCATTCTTATGTATCCGGGGCCTCGCGAGTAGTGAAGGTATGGTGACGGATAACCCCAGTCGCCAGTGGGGTCGCTGATGGTGTAGGTAACGCCCTCCGGCGGTGTTGTGCTGCAGGCAGAAGTAAGCAGTGCCACCGGAACCAAGGCGAGGGATAGAATCGCGATTAGCAATATTTGGCGGGTTAGCTTTTTCACGTATGTCTCCTTTCGTTTATTATTGCTTAATAGGAATTATTAACTATCTGGCATATACTATGGTGCGTCGATGCGTCTAAAAATCCGCAATGTGAACTTCGTTTCTCCTCTGTAGTGTGATACATCTCAAGAAGCACCTCTGCGAATTTTCTAATACCCTCCGTGCTGGGCCAGGCAAAGATATGCTTGAAATCGTAGTGCGTCCCTCTTGCCGCTATCAAAAGCGTCGCCATCCCCCTTTTTCTAGAGACATCCAGCCCGAATAAACTCATTTCGTCTATAATTATCCCCCTTTATTAATATTTCGACATTGTCAGGTAAATCATGTCGTTCTCTTTATAAGCCCTGACTAAGCCTCAGTGCCCGAGGATGGCGAAGCTCGTCATCAGTTCGTGTTGCTACAGATCAAATGTCTCTTGCATATCATCCACTCTGAATTCCTTCCTTTCCTTTATGAATTTGTACAAAGCCTTCTGCAACTCGGTCAGACCCGCTTCCCCCTTTAAACCCATACTTTCCCTGTAGCTCTGGGCATTGTATGCAGCCCACGGGTCGCAGACCTGAGGCCTGCTGATCTCCTCCAGGTAGCAATCTTCGCAGAGCGTCCGGTTTCCGTGGGTAAATCTTTCGTCCTCCCGCAGTTCCTGCTGGCACTGGTCGCACTTCATGTAGAACCCTTCATCTTCTTCTGGAGCGCCGGCTTGCCACCACGGTATTCCAGCAGCGGTATGGGTTCATTCTTCACTCCCAGGAGACGCTGCAGCCCTAGGTTGGACTCATTTGCATCGACTAGAAGCACTGTGTAGCCACGGGCCGCCAGTAGCTTCGAAAGCAGGATTGCAACCATGCTCTTGCCACCGCCACCTTTTCCTGCAATACAGATTTTCATTTTGTCTTCTTAAACTAAATGCAGTTGTTAGCATATGCAATTAATTGCAATAACAACTTATAAAAAATCACCCCCGGCAATTGGCGCATCGCCCGAAGATGGCGAGATGGCTAATATTCGCTTTGAACCCGTACTCCATAAGCAAGGTGCGCTTTAAAGGCAGAAGCAGGGATTCATCTACATTTATGGTGGCGCCGCACCGCTCGCAGATCAGATGGTGGTGGTGACCTTTTGCGGCGGGGTGATAGCGAAATCGCCCGCTCCCGAGGTCGGTCTCGGTTACCAGGCTAAGATTCTTCAAAAGCTCCAGGGTGCGATAGACAGTAGAGATGTTCACCTGGGGATATTTGGCGCAAACCTGGGCATGGATATCCTCAGCGCTTATGTGGTCATCGCTCTGTTGAAGGGCGTTGAGGATGAGCTGGCGTTGCGGGGTCAGCCGGTAACCCAGCTCCCGCAAAGCTTCGCCTACCTCTTTAGACCGCTTCAGTCTCTTCATCGAATTTTATAGTAGCACAGTTGAAAAGTAATTGCAATAGTTTGCAGGTGCAACTAGATGCAGAAAATCCCGCTTTTTATCAGGCTGAGAGGAACTTTGGGGGCTTTTTACCGATGGTTACGGCTCAGGATATTTCTCTTTGCTATCGAGCATGATGGTGACCGGTCCATCGTTATGGATCTCCACAAGCATGTGCTGCTGAAATCGACCGCTTGCCACCTTGAGCCCGCTGGAGCGAATGTGGGAGAGGAATCGCTCAAAGAGGATTTCAGCCTTCTCTGGTGGTGCCGCATCGGTAAAGCTGGGGCGTCGCCCCTTTTTGGTATCGGCGAGCAGGGTGAACTGGCTCACCACCAGAAGCTCACCCCAGGTGTCCAGGGCGGAGAGGTTGAACCTGCCTTCACTATCTGAGAAGATGCGGAGGCTTACTGTTTTCTCCGCTAGGTACTGGACATCCCGATCCGTGTCTCCCCTGGATATACCCAAGAACACCACCAGTCCCTGGCCAATCTGCCCCACCACCTCGCCGGCGACGCTTACCGAGGCTTTGCTCACTCTTTGGACTAGTGCTTTCACCTTTTTAAACGCCCCCGCTTCTCCCCACCTCAATGTGTCGCTACTTTTTATCCTCGATCTTGCTCTCTGTCGACTTCTTCGAAGCGGTGTCCTCGACTTCCTTCTTAGCAGGTTCCTTCGCGGCTTGTTCCGCTTTTTCCCTGCCGGTAGAGCCAACACGCCCCCGGCCGTGATCCGTGCTGTAAAAGCCGCTCCCCTTGAAAAGGATGGGCACGGAATGGAAGACACGGCTCACCCTGCCCTGGCATTTCGGGCAGATACTCACTAACTCTTCATCAAACCTCTGCCTTCGCTCAAAGCGGGAGTGGCAGAGACTACATTCATATTCGTAGATAGGCATGGGATATGTGACATTAAAGATTTTAGCATTTCTAGCCTACTAAAGCAAGCGTCTGTACTCGTCCACTAAATTAGTTCCAACCCATCCCATTGTCATTCTTAGCCGAAGCCCTGAGTGAAGCTAAGGGGAAGCGAAGGGGCGGCGAAGAATCCAGCCATCCGCCTTATTCAAGAGATTCTTCCCCCGAGGCCGAGGCCGCCAGGTCGGCCGACACTTCGGCCTGAATCGTCCGATAAATCGGACTCTCGCAAAGCGGAGGGGTCAGAATGACAGAAAGCGAAAGGGTCAGCGTGACAGAGAGGTTGTCCAGGGTGTTACTTATCTATCTGAACGGGCTCAGCGTCTGTACTCGCTTACCTTGCAATTTAGGTTAGACATGGATATAATGTGGTAGCTGGGAAAAACGGGGTGTGGCGCAGTCCGGTTTAGCGCGCTTGCATGGGGTGCAAGAGGTCGGAGGTTCGAATCCTCTCACCCCGACCAGTCTGCAAGGGGAAACCGACATCAATACTCTAGAGGCAGTGTGTTCATAAACTGCAGTAGAGCGATAAATCCCTCTACCTGAGTCATCAATTTGGGTAAATCCCCGTCAATCGTCACCTTCCCTAGCGCTGCTACCATGCTCATCTTCTCCTGCACTAAGTCGAGGAGCGTCTCATAAGAGCAAATGACCCGGGAATCATACTTGGTTTTATCGAGGGGTGCAGTCCTGAGGTCACTGGGGGCGGGTTGCGTCTCCATTTCCATATTGATAAGCTTCCCGTCTACAAGAGTGATCGAGTATTGCCTGTCTTCATTCCCTGGACAGTCAGTGCCTACCATAAGGAGCCTGATGGTCAGCCCTTTAAGCTTTGACGGGAGCTCCGGATCTGCTTCCGCTTGCTTCAACATTTCATCAATCATTTCCTTTGATAAAAATTTCATGGTTACCTCCTCTTTTACATTAGTAACCCATCTCATCAAAGAAGTCAATCAGTGTGGGCCACGAGTTGCACTTTTCGTCGACAACTCGATTTTCTTGAGCTCCCTGGTCACTAGCAGCCGGGGATCGGTGAGCGCTTGAACTTAGCGCTTGCTGCATATCACGCCACCAGGAAGTGAAAGGCTGCCGCTCGAGCGCAGAACTTTTTGGCATACCGTGTTCAGTTATCTATCCTCGCGATGCGATAATGCAGTGTGCCCGCTGGAGCGGAAACCGCAATGGTCTCGCCCTGCCAGCGACTGAGGAGCGCCTTCCCTGTGGGTGAGTCGATGGAGAGTTTGCCCTTTGAGGGGCTCGCCTCGCTGGGGTTGACTAGAGTATAGCGCAGCTCTTCATTGGAGGAGAGGTCTTGAAGGGTGACTGTGCTGCCCAGGATCACCGTTGCGCTATCACCCTTCTTTGTAGTGACCACCGCCGATTTGAGAATCGCCTCCAGTTGCCTGATCCGCGCCTCAACCATTCCTTGATAGTCCTTGACGGCATCGAGGGGGGCGTTTTCGTGGAAGTCCTTATCGGCGGCAGCCTTACGGATATCATTGGCAATCCTGGGTCGCTTCCCTTGAAGGGTAGAAAGCTCAGCTTTCAGCTCCTGGTAACCCTCTGGTGTCAGGGTGACTATCTCGATACGTCCCCTACCGGGTGGCCCTTTCTTGAGCGACCCTTTCTTCACGCGAAGATGGACTGCAAGGTTATTCTTGATGAGCCCTTCCTTCTTGGCATAGGATAGGAAAGCCCTCACCGGTGCCAGCCTTTTCATGGTGTTGGCTGAGGAACCCTCCATCCTCTCGGCGTAACTTGCTACCTCGCGGGCGGCAAGCAGACTCAAGGGGCGCTCCCTGCCGTACCAGCGAACAAACTTATTCAACTCTTGCTGGCATTCCTCCCTCTCCTGGGGAGGCAAGCTAGCAAGGAAATGCGTCGCCGCTTGAACTAAGGTTTTTTCCTGGTTCACTTTGCTATTTTAGGTGCTGTGGGTTTCAGCTTTCGATGACTATTTTAGGGTTTTGGGTTTGCTGTGTCAATGACTATCGCCTTTTTCGAACCTAGGGATGTTTTAAGTGTTTTCTGCTACCGGTCGCTATTGCCAGGACAGTCCATCGTGCCTATAGGAGGCCTTGAGCAGGCTGAGGATGCTCGGGCCCTTGGAGCCAGGGGAGCAGCACTCCTCTTCGAAGTGGCTGCACACGGTGCAGGTGACGCTGTATTTATCCACCTCGCTGATGTTCTCGAAGAGGTTGCAGTTCTCGGCACTTCGGTCATACCACTCCTCGAGGAACTCCTCGAGCCCCACTCTATGGGCTCGGAAGCTTTTGGACCACTGGAAACCGTTAAATCCCCATGACTCCTGCCATCCCCCTTGAGGCGGCGATATGAATACGCCGAATTCATGTCTTATCCTACGACTGGAGCGAAAAAGTGAACTCACACATACCATCCTTGGCCAGTGTCTTGCGCATTTTGATATTTAATTTATCGCCGGTCTTGGCTGCGGCTACCTCGAAGCAGGCAAGGCACATCGCTTTGCAGGGAAGCGCGAGTCCTGCCTCAGTCATCGCTTTATTTAGGGTACAGCTAGAGACCTGGAGCACCAGCTCCTTGGTGGTCGCTTTGGCGATGTTCCACCTGTCGGTGGGTCGCGAGGCCAGTATGGCCAGCTCCACATAGCGCTCGAAGCGATGGGGGAAAGAGACCTCCGTCTGCTTGGCCACCCTCTCCACCATCTCACCGGTGCGATCCATAAACTTGCCATCGGCAAGCTCGATAGTAAGCTTCATCAGCTCCTTGCCGAAGGCCTCCAGGGCCTCTCGAGCCACCTTCTCATCCTTGCCCTTGAGGCTTTCTACCAGTGCCTCAATATCGCACTGCGCCGTGACCTCATCGACCAGCCCCCGATCAGCATCGAAGGGAAGCGCCCTCCCAGGCTCCTCCAGGGTCATCAGTTTTTCCTTTATTGGCTTGGCGTACTTCCAACCCATAGTCATCTCGCATCACCTCCGTTAAAGCTCACCTGAATAGCATTTTGCGGGCATATATTGACACAATCCATGCAGCCGCTACATTTATCCAAGCGTACCGCTCTCACGATGAAGTGGCTGGGGTCTATCTCACGGAACTTCTGGGGCCCCACATCGGTGCCCAACCCGAAGACGTGTGTCGGGCAGATGAGCAGGCACTTGCGGCAGGAGGTCGGTTCTTTGCACTTTTCGTCGTTTACGGTGATTGTGGGCAGCATCTTTACCCCTTTCTATTGATATTTACCAAACGTTTGCCAGAGCGGGAAGGCTGACCCGCTCCACCAGGGTGATCGCCTCCTGATCGCACTCCGTGGCGCAGAGACCGCATCCGAAACACTGGAACTGGTCGATATAGGCCTTGTTTTTACTGGGGATGAAGCTGAGAGCCCTGAACTGGCAGCGGTGCACGCAGGAGGCGCAGCCATTGCATAGCTCGGGATCGATCTTAGCCACATAGTGTCCTTTCCACAGGACCTTGATTCCGAGATCGATCACCGTCCTGATTGCGGCACAATCTGGGTAGTCACAGTTGCACAAACCGGCGAGATAGGGGGTGCCGAATGTATAAATAGAGTGTACCAGGCCCCTCTTGTTCAGCCTGGATAAAACCTCCTTCGCCTCGTCGGGGGTAAGGAAGTGAACCCCCCCTCGATAGGTATCGGGCCAGCGCTCCCATTTATACATCCCTGCCCCCATGCCCATGCAGGTAAAGTTCTCCTCATCGGGGAGACCCTCCATGGAGCGGCGACAGGCGCAGGTTATCAGGGAAATGGGATACATGATGTCGGTGATCTTGAGAGCCTCCTCAAGGGTGATCACCTGCCCGAAGTGGGTGAGCCACATGGCACCCTCGAGCTGCTGCTTCATCCTCTCCACCTCCGCCGTGTCCCCCCTCTCCCTGGCCTCGAGAAAATCGCTGCCGACAAAGGCCATTCCCCCGGCGGCCTGGGGGTTGGCCTCTGCCCCTGATGCCTCGGCCTCCTCCCTTCTAATCTTGTAAAGCCTCCTCGCATAGTTAGCCGGGTTGAAGTACCATCTCTCATACCCATCACCATACTTCTCACACCAATCACACATAACTTACCTCCTTTAATTCAGAAGTTCCCATGCATCGCCTGACTCAATACATAGCTCGGTATTTAGAGCATTTCGTTTATCGGGGCGAATCATTGTTATGTAAGCGGTCCGGTCTCTTGGTTCACCAAGAACTACAGGATCAGCCATTACCGTTTCCCCCTTTAAGCGATTCCATTTCGGGGTAGCAGGTCAATCTTTGTTAAGATGCCCCTCCTCACAATTGGAGCTAGTTTTATGGCCCCGCAACTCTGCACTAAGGTAAAGGCCGAGATAAGAAAGGTCCTCGGTAGGAAGATAGTGGGGGGCAACGGCATCGAATAACATGTTAATGGAGGGGGACACCTCATCATCTCCGAGATATAGGATACAACCCATAGGGATTTTGGGCAGTGCCAGGAATCTAAAGGCAGCATCGCCGGTGCGGGTCATTGGCTTGCCCCCGATGGACAGGGCGGCCTGGCGAAACCCATCAGCATCGTTGCCGAAGCTTTCGAGCAAAGGTCGTAAAGCCATATTGGTGAACCTTTGCTCGAAGAGATAAGTCCCGGGGAGATGACGATAGGTGACCCACATGCCCGATATGGGTGTGCCATCGGCATTCACCAGGTAGTGCATTAATAGTATCTCAAGCAACCTGGGGGGTGGGGTATCGCTTGCCACCTCGGCCACCTTCACCTCGGGGATGTGGACGGTGAAGGAGCGGTGGAAGAAGGGCACGGTGAACCTTCCCTCATCGAAGCTAGCCCCACTCATGGAGGCAACAACAGGGGGGTTGAGCCGTTCCATGTCTTTTCGCGCCTTCTGGTAAGCGATTTCAAGGCCCATCGTCATTAAGTATAATACACATGAAGGAGGGGGGCAACAACTGCCTGCCTCTTGCTATTTAATTTATAGGCGCTTTTTGGTATAATAGATAGCTATGGTGGAAGGCGAGGCATTCATGCCCGAAGTTTGGAGTGAGGCATGGGCTCGAAGTTCCTGAAAAGGGGCGTTATTTATCTGGTGGTGATCGCAGCGCTGGTGGCGCTCTTCTTTGCCTTTTTTCCCTCTTCTCCCGAAGTTAAGTCTGGCTCCCTTGACGACCTGGTAGCACTAACGGTAACGGGCTCTGTAGAGTTGGCAGACGGTACTGTAGAAGGCAACATTAACCGGATAGTGCAAGAGGGGGATACGCTTACCGCAATGGAAGGGGACACCCCGATGTTTAAGGCCAGTTTTGTGGGAAGCACCGCGGAGCTTTACGATTATCTGGTGGCACGTGAAGTAGATATGAGCAAGGTGGCGCTCGATCCACAACCGCCGAGCGGCTTTAATTGGGGTAATTTGCTCTTCACCCTGCTTCCTTTACTGCTCTTTGTTGGTGTGATCTGGTTCATCTTCAGCCGCGCGCGGGGGGCGGGAAATCAGGCGATGAGCTTTGGCCGGAGCAAGGCGCGCCTGTTTCCCAGCACCAACCCCGCCACTACCTTCAATGACGTCGCCGGGGTCGATGAAGCGAAGATGGAGCTCCAGGAGGTGGTGGAGTTCCTCAAGAGCCCGGAGAAGTTCTCCGCCCTGGGGGCGCGAATCCCGAGAGGGGTGCTCCTGGTGGGACCGCCGGGCACGGGGAAGACCCTGCTTGGTCGTGCGGTCGCCGGTGAGGCTGGCGTCCCCTTCTTCTCCATAAGTGGCAGCGAGTTTGTGGAGATGTTTGTCGGCGTGGGTGCCTCCCGGGTGAGGGACCTCTTCGACCAGGCGAAGCGTAATAGCCCCTGTATTGTCTTTATTGACGAGATCGACGCTGTGGGGCGTCACCGGGGAGCAGGGTTTGGCGGCGGCCATGACGAAAGGGAGCAGACCCTCAACCAGATCCTGGTGGAGATGGATGGCTTCGATTCCTCCACCAATGTCATCGTTGTCGCAGCAACAAATCGTCCCGATATCCTCGACCCGGCGTTGCTTCGCCCCGGCCGCTTTGACCGACAGGTGGTATTGGACCGCCCCGATATTAAGGGGCGTAAGGCGATCCTGGAGGTGCATGCCAAGGGTATGCCCTTGGATGATTCGGCCAATCTGGAGATCGTTGCCAAACAGACCCCTGGCTTTTCGGGCGCTGACCTCGCCAACCTGGTGAATGAGGCGGCCATCCTGGCGGCGCGGCGCAGTAAGAAGGAAATCAGTCTCCTCGAGCTTGAGGAGTCCATCGACCGGGTGATCGCCGGCCCGGAGCGGAAGAGCAGGATCATCAGCCCCAAGGAGAAGGACATCACTGCTTACCATGAAGCGGGCCATGCCCTTGCAGCCAGGATGCTTCCCAATGCCGACCCGGTGCATAAGGTCTCGATAATCGCTCGTGGCGCGATGGGTGGCTACACTCGCCTCCTGCCCACAGAAGATCGCTATCTGTGGACTCGCTCTCAGTTTAACGATGCGCTGGCCACCCTGCTTGGCGGGCATTGTGCAGAGGAACTGATCTTTAATGAAATGACCACCGGACCTGAAAGCGACATCGGGCAGGCAACCAAGATCGCCCGCAAGATGGTCACCGAATACGGGATGAGCAAGAAGCTGGGCCCCCGCACCTTCGGGCGAAGGGAGGAATTGGTCTTCCTGGGGCGCGAGATTGCGGAGCAGAAGGACTATGGTGACAGGATTGCTGACGAGATCGATGAGGAGGTTCAGCAGCTTATTCAACACGCCCATGGCGTGGCTACTGAGATCCTCACCAAGAACAGGGGAAAGCTGGTGCAGTTAGCGGAGGCATTAATCGCCAACGAGACCATAGAGGGCGAGGAGCTGGAGGCACTCTTTAATAAGCCTGTTGAAGAGGCGGCCGCAGAAGTGGCTCCGGGGGCTCAGGATAAGAGTGTTACCGAGGATTCTCTGCCTAAACCGGCGAAAAGTACGAAAAAGCGTGGTTGAGGTAACGCAAGACCCCATCATCCCCGACCTTATTATAGATAGCGTGAGAGGGGATTCCAGCAATGGCGCCACAGTGAGCTTTATCGGCTCGTTGCGGGGGCACTCTGCTTTTCGTTCCAATAGCGCCGTTAAAAAAAGCCGCTCTCTAATTTCAAGGTCGATTGATCAAAAAGTACATGCGTTAAGGGCGAAAAAGCCGGTGCGCTTTGCTGAGTGTGAGGGGGATAAGCAGAGGGTGGAGCAGCAGCTTCAGGAGATCGGTGATGAGATCCGCGCCAAGTGGCAGCTTGAGGATATGGCTATCTGTCATCGGGTGGGTCGGATTGAGGTGGGGGATGTCATCATGGTTGTTGCTATTGCAGCTCCCCATCGCCAGGAGGCATTTGAGGCCTGTCAGTATGCCGTGGATCGTGCTAAAGAGAACATCCTGATAAGAGAGGTTCTCTAGTAGAAAACCCCCTCTTCCTCCATTTGGGCAACCTCCGCTTTTGGTATGCCGAGGAGGTCGCCAAAAACATATTCATTGTGCTCCCCAAGTAGCGGGCCTCGGCGGGAGATCTGCGCTGGTGTATCTGAGAATTTCCATGGTGGGGCGAGAACGATGCGCTTCCCGATCTTGGGGTGTATCACCTCGGTGGCAAGCCCCCGCTCTTTGAAGTGGGGGTCTTGGAATAGCTCTGTGCCGTCGAAGGAAGGGATGGCGGCGACCCCCACCTGCTGAAGCCTTTCCATTACATCATAATGGGTGTAGTTGATGGTCCACTCCCCGATGAGCCGGTCGAGCTCGTCCTGGTTCTGCCACCTGCGGTAGGCATCGCGGAATGGCTCCTCTCTAGTCCATGGTGGATTTCCCAGGGCATCGCAAAATGATTGCCACTCCTCCTCGCTGGCGATGGCTATGGAGACCCATTTATCCTCACCCTGGCACGGATAGCAATTGTGGGGCGCCATAATTTCATCGCGGTTCCCCTTGCGGATGGGTATTCGGTCATTCATGATGTAGTCGAGGAGGGCATCGCCAATGAGCACCGAGATCGTCTCAACGGAGGAGAGGTCGATATGCTGTCCCTCCCCGGTACGCGCGCGGTGATACAGGGCGATGAGGATAGCGAAGGCACTGGTGGCGGCGCTCCTCAGGTCGCTGGAACCCATGAGGGGTACGGGGCGAGCGTTGGGGTAGCCGGTGAGGTAGGCAAGGCCACCGTGGGCGGCAAAGATGGGGGCATAGCCGGCGTATTTACTCTCGGTCCCCACGGCGCCCAACGAAGATGAGGAAAGCATGACAATATCGGGCTTTACCTCTTTAAGGGCGTCATATGCCAATCCCAGCCTGTTCATCACCCCGGGACGAAAATTCTCCGCTACCACATCGCTTATGCCCACCAGCCTTTTTGCCAGCGCCACTGCCTTGGGTTGGGCCAGGTCGAGGGTGATGGCCATCTTGTTGAGATTAAGGTCGTTAAAGATGGACGATAGGTCGGGATCTTTAGAGCCGAGGCCTGTTGCCAGGGCGCGCAACCTGGCGTGGTCGGGGCGCTTGTTGGTCTCGATCTTGATCACCTCGGCCCCCATAAAGGCGAGGAGCATGGTGGCGTAGGGGCCGGCCCAGGCCCAGGTGAAATCGGTAATCCTTATCCCATCTAAGGGGAGGCGTGACATTCGATAGCTTTCCTGTTCATATGATCCCGGCACCTCTCATCCGTGCCAGCTCCTCCCTGGTATATCCCAACCGCTTACCGAAGACCTCTTCGTTGTGCTCGCCGAGGAGGGGGGCGGGGCGCTCAATTCGCAGGGGTGTCTTGGAGAAGCGATAGGACGCTGTGGGGCATTTGAACTTGCCCATCTCGGGGTGCTCCACCTCGGCAAAGAACCCCCGCACTTGGAGCTGCTCCGAGGTGACTAGGTCCTCCACCGTAGTCACCATGCCAATGGGGCAGTTCAAGGCTTGGGCCCGGTGATAGACATCCTCCTTGGTTTGATTAATCATCCATTCCGCAATATGCCGGTTTATCTCCTGGGCATGGATATACGTATTCATCTCCTCTTTATACTTCTCATCCTGAGCCCAATCCGGGTTACCCAGGAGCTTGACGAGACCTTCCCAGTGGTGCGTCCCGCCAAGGGTAATCATCACGTAGCCGTCCTTGCAGCGCTGCAATCCTCCCACCATATATTGCGACCAGACGGTGCTACCTCTCTCGTTATTCCCGAACATGTCCATCTCTATCCTCTCTGTGGCGATGAGCGACTCCTGCTTGGAGATGTCGACGTGCTGACCCCTGCCGGTAAATAGGCAGGCGTATAGGGCGGCCATGGTCGCGGTAGCGGCGTTGAGTCCACAGTCGTAGTCCCCGAGGAACCCTGGTCCCTTGGTTGGCATCGGGGTATCCTGGGGCAGGATCGAGGCCAGGACTTTAGCCACCCCGCTGCCGTGATAGGTGTTGAGGTGATACGCCTTATAGTCTCGATAAGGGCCATACTGACCAAAGGGGGTGATCGAGGTCATAATCAGGTGGGGGTTTATCCCTGCCAGGCTTTCGTAATCCAGGCCCAGTTCCTTTATCGCCTGGGGAGGATTATCCTCTACCAGTACATCGCTCTCCTTCACCAGTTCCTGGAATATTTTTCGCCCCGTGGTGGTGTTGAGGTTCAAGGTAATCCCAAGCTTGTTGGTGTTGAGGTAGAAGAAGAACCCACTCCGCTCCGGGTGAGGGACATCATTGAGGAAGGGCTCCCGCCTCCTCGCCTCATCGCCCACGTGGGGCGGCTCGATCTTGATCACCTCGGCTCCAAGGTCAGCGAGGAGCTTGGTGCAGTAGGGGCCGGCGGCTAGCTGGGCATACTCTAGGATCTTTACCCCGGCTAAAGCCGTTTCGCTTATTCGCTCTTTCCGCTTGATGACACATCCTCAGGCCACCATTGAAGGGTAGTCGTGGTGACCTCATCTATCTAGTACATATTTATATCATATGGTGAGTTGCTAGGCAAGTGTATTCTCCTTTAGACCAACCCAATGGTTAGAGTATCGATCCCAGTACCCAGCCAATGATGCCACATATGGGGAAGGTCAGGATCCAGGCGAGGACGATATTTCCGGCAACGCCCCAGCGCACCGCGGAGAGCCGTTTGGTTGCACCCACCCCCATGATAGAAGAGCTTATGCAGTGCGTGGTGCTCACCGGGATGCCGAAGGATGAGGCGATCTCGACCACCGTGGCCGCCGAGCTCATGGCGGCAAAGCCGTGGACTGGCCTGAGGGCGGTGATCCTTATCCCCACCGTCTTGATAACGCGCCAGCCACCGAAGGCAGTGCCCAGGGAGATGGCCGTCGCCGAGAGGGCGATCACCCAGAAGGGGACCTGGAACTCGTTGCCGGTGTGGATCACAAGTGCCATGGCCATAATACCGATTGGCATTTGACCGTCGTTCTTGCCATGGCTATAAGCCATGAAGGCGGCGGAGATAATCTGCAGCCTGCTGAAGATGCCTTCTACCCGCAGGGGCGCCTTGCGGCGCAATAGCCACATTAAGCCGACCATAACCGATAGCCCCCCGGCGAAGCCCAGTGCTGGGGCGATAGCCACCGCTGAGAGCGCCGTGCCAAAGCCGCCCCAAATAATGAATTCGGGTCCAGCGGCGGCGATCGCGGCGCCGACAAGACCGGCAATGAAGGAGTGGCTTATGCTTATCGGGAGGCCGAAGCGTGTCGCTATCCCACCCCAGATGATGACCGTAGCCAGGGCGGCAATCATGATGTGATAGTCAAGCGCTTCTAGGTTGAGAATCTTTGTGCCAATGAATAGGGCTACCGCAGTGCCGGTGGCGGCGCCGGCAAAGTTGAATATGGCCGCCATGATCACGGCGCGGAGGGGGGAGAGAGAGCGGGTGCCGACTACGGTGGCAATTGCATTAGCTGCGTCGTTGAAGCCGTTGATCACGGCGAAGCCGACGGCGAGAATAATTACCAGTATAAACAAATTAAAACTCAGGCACGCTTTATCATGACCCCTTCAAGGACATTAGCGAT
>Ga0114919_10002952_pt1 | contig 13747 bp, 10 predicted proteins | sample BlataG_FD_88682 | JGI IMG/M metagenome (GOLD analysis project Ga0114919, IMG submission 88682) | Deep subsurface microbial communities from Black Sea to uncover new lineages of life (NeLLi) - Black_00105 metaG | ecosystem: Environmental > Aquatic > Marine > Oceanic > Sediment | place: Atlantic... | reverse complement strand
TGTAACTGGTGTTCCTACGCTGGTGCTGACCTTGCCGGTGTCTCACGAATGCAATACGCCCCCAACATAAGGATAATAAGGGTGATGTGTAGTGGCAGGGTTGACCCCGCTTTTATACTGAAAGCCCTTGAGGTAGGAGCCGATGGAGTACTTATCGCTGGATGCCATCCTGGCGATTGTCACTATATGGCGGGAAATTACAAAGCAGCACGACGCATCGCGCTGCTTAAGAAAATGTTGGAGCAATTTGGGATAGAGGGAGAGAGAGTTCGGCTGGAGTGGGTTTCTGCCTCCGAAGGAGCAAAGTTTGCCGAGGTAGTCAATGATTTTACTCAAACCGTAAAAGAACTTGGGCCAAATCCATTCGGGAAGCAAGACTAGGAGTGGATTTAGAGACAACTGTAAACTATAATGTATGAAAGAACCAGGAAAGGAGAGTGAATATGGCTAAACCTAAGGTTGCTTTCTACTGGTGCGCCTCGTGTGGTGGATGCGAGGAGACAGTGGTTGACCTTAATGAAGATATACTGAAAGTGGCGGATGCTGTGGATATAGTCTTCTGGCCCGTTGCATTGGATTTCAAGAGAAAGGATGTTGAGGCTTTAGGCGAAAAAGAGATAGCAGTAAGCTTCATAAATGGTGCCGTCAGAACGGAGGAGCAAGAAGAGATGGTAAAACTACTGAGGCAAAAATCAGGCCTTGTGGTTGCCTTTGGCGCTTGTGCCCATCTAGGAGGGATACCTGGACTGGGAAATTTCTGCACAAGAGACACAATTTTTCAAAGGGCTTATATAGAGACTCCGTCCACTGAAAATCCGGAGGGAACTTTTCCCCAGGAGAAGACAGACATCGGAATTGGTGAACTCACCTTACCGGAATTCTATGATACGGTAAAGACGTTAGATCAAACTATCCCTGTCGATTACTACCTTCCTGGATGTCCACCACCGCCCGATCTAGTAATGAATGCCGTAAATGCCATACTCACGGGACAACTCCCGGAGAAGGGGGCGGTGCTTGCTCCCGACAAAGCGCAATGTGATACGTGCCCCAGGGCAGAGACAAAACCGGAGAAACTATCAATAGCGGAAGTAAAAAGACCCTGGGAGATTAGAATCGACCCCGAGAAATGCTTCCTGGTGCAAGGACTGATTTGTCTGGGACCTGCCACTCGTTCGGGATGTGGGGAAACATGCATCAGAGCTAATATGCCGTGCCGGGGTTGTTTTGGTCCAATAGATGGTGTTGTGGATCAAGGAGCAAGAATGCTTTCAGCAATTGCCTCTATATTGGGACTTGAAGGCGAAGAGAAGATGACAGAGGAAGCTGCCCAGAAATTAGTGGAGCAAATCGTAGACCCTGCGGGGACCTTCTACAGATTTAGTCTGCCGTCTTCTCTACTTAGAAGAAAGAGGATGGCATGAACAGGAGGACAGAATGAAAAAGATAACTGTTGATCCCATAACCAGACTTGAGGGGCATGGAAAGATAGAGATACTTCTCAATGATGCCGGAGACGTTGAGAGGGCTTACGTTCAGATTCCCGAGCTTCGGGGATTTGAGAAGTTCTGCGAGGGAAGGCCGGCGGAGGAGATGCCGAGAATAACTACCATGATTTGTGGAGTGTGCCCTACTGCTCACCACATGGCGGCGACTAAGACCCTTGATGACCTTTGGAAGGTCGAGCCCACATCAACGGCAAAGAAAATAAGAAGGCTGATGTACAATGCTTTCGTGGCGGAAGACCACATATTTCACTTCTTCTTCCTCGGAGGTCCCGACTTCATTGTTGGCCCAGCGGCACCCGCTGGAGAAAGAAACATCCTAGGAGTTATTGGCAAAGTTGGGCTAGAGACCGGCGGAAAAGTGATAGAAGTTAGGAAGAGGTTGAGGAATATTCTGAGAATAATTGGAGGCAAGCCGGTTCATCCCAGCTGTGGGCTACCTGGGGGGGTGTCAAAGGGAATTAGCGAGGAGGAAAGGAAGGATATCATAGAGGCGGGGGAATATGCCGTGGATTTCTGCCAATTTGCCCTCGGGGCTTTTGATGATATAGTGCTGAAGAATAAGGATTATGTTGACCTTATCACCGGGGATGTCTACAAGCACAGGACCTATTATATGGGGCTGGTGGATGAGAACAATGAGGTAGACTTCTATGATGGCATGATTAGAGTGGTTGACCCTAACGGCAAAGAGTTTGCCAAGTTCAGACCCCAGGAATACCTTGATCACGTTAGGGAGCATGTTGAGCCGTGGAGTTATATGAAGTTCTGTTATCTTAAGAATGTGGGCTGGAAGGGGTTTACTGATGGGGAGGATAGTGGTATTTACCGGGTAGCACCATTAGCTCGGCTGAATGTCGCTGATGGTATGCCGACGCCACTGGCTCAAGAAGCCTATGAAAAGATGTATGAAACACTGGGAGGAAAACCGGTTCACAATACATTGGCTTTCCATTGGGCTCGCCTCATTGAGGCGCTTTGTGCCTCGGAACGGGTGTTGGAGCTTTCTCATGATCCAGAACTTACCTCTCCTGACATTGTAAACCTGCCGACTGAAACTCCCAAAGAGGGCATTGGTGTGGTAGAGGCGCCAAGAGGAACCCTTTTCCATCACTATCAAACCGATGAGAGAGGGATTCTCACCAAGGTGAACTTAATTGTCGCCACGACAAACAATATGGCGCCCATTTGTATGTCAGTTGAGAAAGCGGCCAAGTCACTGATACACAAAGGCGAGGTCTCCGATGGGCTTCTCAACATGATTGAGATGGGATTCAGAGCCTATGATCCTTGCATGGCCTGTGGCACGCACGCACTGCCCGGGCAGATGCCTTTAGAGGCAATCATTCGTGATTCCCAAGGGGATGAGATTCAAAGATTAAGCAAGAACCTCCGCTGAGTTTAGGGAGCTAGAATGAGCGCAGTAATAGATCTGTTAGAGAAATCGGGATATTCGGATAGGGCAATAGAGTACTACATGAATAAGGTGAATGTTGGGGAGATAGAGGACCATAGCACGCATTTCACATACACTGGCCCCTGTGGTGACACAATGGCAATGTTTTTGAAGATCGAGTCCGGGGTGATAAAAGGTGCCAAATTTGAAGCTATAGGGTGCGCCGGTGCCTTCGCCTCCGGCTCTGCTCTCACGGGAATGGTAAAGGGGAAAACGCTGGAGGAAGCAGAAAGGATAGATGAAACTGACATAGTAAATCACCTGGGGGCCATACCTGAGCAAAAAATCCATTGCGCGCGTTTAGCCAAGAGGACTTTGGGGTTCGCAATCGAAGATTATAGACAGCGAAGGGCGTAAGAAACGTGAAGCCTGTAGCTACTCATTAAGAGTGATATTGCAACCTGCTTAGTCCACCAAGGTCACCGCCCGAGGAGCACCACTCTAAACCTCCACTGCAGCAGTTACCATTGATATAATCTGATCTGCTGTGAAACCCCTCTGCTGGGCAGCTCCCGAAGGGCAAGCACCGCAACAAGTGCCGCAACCCTTGCACAGAGCTTCGTTGACTTTAGCTACTTTCTCCTTCTCATCGACAGTGATAGCTCCATAAGGGCAGAGAGCTTCACAGATGCCGCAACCAGAGCAGATATTTTCGTCCACGGAGGCAACGATGCCCTCAGCCGTAATGGTCTCTTTGGCTAATACAGTGGTTGCTCGTGACGCAGCAGCTTTGGCTTGTGCGATGCTTTCCCCGATTGCTTTGGGCGCATGGGCAAGCCCGCAGACAAAGACTCCCTCGGTGGCGAAATCCACCGGGCGAAGCTTCACATGGGCCTCCAAGAAGAAGCTATCCGCGTTTAAAGGCACTTTGTAAAGCATTGCAAGCTCTCTTGCTTCTTCCGGGGGAACGATGGGCACGGCCAGGGCAAGAATATCGGCGTCAATAGCTACTTCTTCTCCGAGCACCGGGTCTTTGCCTTTGACTCTCAAGAGATATTGCCCATCCCTCCTTATCTGGCTCACTTCGGGTTTGTCTTCTGGTTCGTACAGCAGGAAAATGACCCCCATTTGCCTCGCCTTCTCATAGTGTTCCTCGTAGAACCCGTATGTTCTCATGTCCCGATAGAGGACGTAAATATTCATATCGGGCTTTAGCTCCTTGAGCTTCAGGGCGTTTTTGATTGCTTGGTTGCAACATACCCGGCTGCAATATGGTCGCTCACCGTTGCGGGAACCGGCACACTGGATCATTACCAAGTTAGCGCAGTCAACGACATCCGGATTGCTTCTCGCTATCTCGTCCTCAAGCTCAAGTTGGGTGAGCACCCTTGGGTCTCTTCCATAGAGGTATTCCTGCGGTTTGTACTCTTCAGCCCCGGTGGCGATAATAGTCACACCATGCTCTATCTTCTCTATTACTCTACCCCGGTATCTCATTATCTCGGTAGTAAAGTTGCCCACATACCCATAGGCATCTACAATCCAGGCATTGGTATAGACTCTAATTCTGGGATGTTCGTTGACGCTCTTAGCGAGATTGGAAACAAAAGTCCGGACATCTCCTTTGTCAATGGTGTAATGTATCCTGTTTGCCGTTCCGCCAAGCCCAGCGCTTCTCTCGATAAGATGGACCTCAAATCCCTGGTCCGCTAAGTTTAAGGCACTCGTCATACCTGCTATACCGCCCCCGATGACTAAGGCGGAGTGGTTCACTGGGATAGACAAAGGTTTCAATGCCTCTTTCAGCCTTGCCTTGGCCACCGCCATCTTAACCAGATCCTTCGCCTTCTCAGTCGCCTTCTCAGGCTCATGCATATGGACCCAGGAGCACTGATCACGGATATTGGCCATTTCAAAGAGGTACTTGTTCAGGCCGGCTTCTCTGATGGTCTCCTGGAACAAAGGCTCATGGGTTCTCGGGGTGCAAGAGGCCACTATCACCCGATTCAAATTATGTTCCTCTATCATTTCCTTTATCTTCTCTTGGGTATCTTGGGAGCAAGTATAGAGATTATCCCCAGCGTAGACTACATCAGGGAGGCTCTTGGCATACTCAACAACCTCGGGCACGGCCACATATCCACCGATATTGATCCCACACTGGCAAATGAACACTCCTATTCTAGGTTCCTCTCCGGAAACATCCTTTTCCGGTACGTATTCCTTCTTCTTGACCAGAGTATCACGCGCCGGAGCAAGCAAGGCGGAAGCAGCTCCGGCCGCGCCGCTTGCCTGCATCACTGTTTCCGGGATATCCTTTGGGCCCGAGAAGGCACCGCAAACGTAAATTCCAGCTCTCGAAGTCTCCACTGGGGAGAATTCACTTGTGTGGCAGAACCCGTACTTGTTAAGCTGGATACCAAGTCTCTTTGCCAGAGCAATGCATTCTGGGGAAGGCTGAAGCCCTACAGATAGCACAACTAGATCAAACTCACGTGTGTTCGGCTTATCATCTTCAGCTACATACTTCAGCAGTAGATTACCCGTGCCGTCTCGTTCTTGAACTTCATAAACCTTTGCCCTCACAAAGTCTATTCCCTGTTCCTTCCCCCGCTCATAGAACTTATCGAAGTCCTTCCCCTGAGTTCTTATGTCCATAAAGAAAATAGCGCGCTCTAGTTCAAAGGGAACGTGCTCCCCGGCTATGATGGCTTCTTTTATGGCGTACGTGCAACATACAGAAGAACAGTATCCGCGATGCAAGCTTTCATCCCTGGAGCCCACACATTGAATCCAGGCAACCCTTCGAGGTGGCTGTCTATCTGAGCACCTTACCAGTTCTCCCTGGAAAGGCCCCGAGGCGCTTAACATCCTCTCAAATTCTATGCTAGTTACCACGTTGGGATATTTCCTATAGCCGTAGTTGTTAAGAGGGGTTGGGTCAAACTCGTCAAATCCCGACGAAAGAATCACAGCCCCCACTCTTAGCTCTACAGTCTCTTCCTGCATAGAGTGATCAATGGCATTCGCTTTGCAGGCGGCAACGCATTGCATACACTCGGAGCAAATCCCACAAGCAAGGCAGCGGCTCGCTTCCTTCACCGTCACCGCCTCGGAGAAGCCAAGCTCTACCTCCTTAAACCCGGAGCCCCTTTCCTCTATAGGGATGGTGGGCATCTTTGCTCTGGGCTCCTTGGTTCTGCCAAAGGGGACAAAACTGACACTTGATGGTTCCCTTTCCTCGATGACTCTCCCTTCTCTGAGGTCCTGGTGGTTGAGATATCGGATGATTGACTCTGCCGCTTTTGCGCCGGCAGCTACAGCTTCAATTGCAATCCAGGGACCAGTTTGACAATCCCCGCCGGCAAAAACCCCTTCCCGGCTGGTCTCCAGAGTCACCGGGTCGACTTCGAGAGTGCCTCGCTGCGTAACTCTTATGCCGCTACCTTCCAGAAAGGAAACGTCAGGGGCCTGCCCGACCGCAGGAACTACCGTATCGATCTTCAAATCGAACTCAGAACCCGGTATGGGTATAGGACGTCTCCTCCCACTGGCATCCGGCTCACCAAGCTCCATCCGAGTACATCTTACTCCGGTAACCTTCGCCTTCTCAGTTAGGATCTCCGCAGGTGCAACCAAGTATTCTATCTTTACCCCTTCAGTTTCCGCTGCCTCAACCTCTTCCTCCCTGGCTGGCATCTCAACCCTTGTTCTCCTGTAAAGGATAGTGACTTCTTCAGCACCCAAGCGGAGGGCAGAGCGGGCTGAATCTATGGCAACGTCTCCGCCTCCTATTATTGCCACCTTCCCTTTTGCCTTTACCTCTTTTCCTAGACTGATTTCCCTTAGGAAGTCAACCCCGTGAATTACACCATCTGCGTCCTCACCAGGGACTCCAAGTGGTTGACTACGGTGTGCTCCTACGGCAGCAAATACCGCTTTATATCCCTGCTGAAAGAGGTCATCGATAGTTGGCTTGGTGCCTATAGGAGTATTGGTCCTTATCTCCACTCCCAGGCGCTTTATCCCCGCGATATCCTTCTCAAGGACGTCTTTGGGCAAACGATACTCAGGGATACCTACATAAAGCATTCCTCCAGCCACGGGAAGGGCCTCAAAGATGGTAACCTTATAGCCCTGACGTCGCAAATGGTAGGCGCAGGCAAGCCCTGCTGGCCCTGATCCAACAATGGCGATTTTCTCCTCCCTCTCCTCTATCTCAGGCAATGGAGACTCATCTCTAGCCGTATCAACGACGAATCTCTTGATAGCCCGGATAGCAATAGGCTCTTCCAAGAGTGTGCGGTTGCATTTCAGTTCACAAGGAGCAGGACAGACCCTCCCGAGTACCCCTGGAATGGGGAGTTTTTCCTTTATTAATGAGAGGGCCTCTTCATATTGCCCCTTGGCAGTCAAGGCTACATACCCTTGAACATTTGTCCCCGCGGGACAAGTTAGACCGCACGGGGGTCTCTCCCGCTTCTCAATGGCAAAAGCATTAGGATATGCTTGGGCAAAAGGTCTGAAAATAGCCTTTCTTGCCGCTAGACTCTGCTCAAATTCACTGGGAAGCTCAATAGGACAAACTTCAGCACACTCTCCACATCCGGTGCACTTGGCAAGGTCAACATACCTGGGATGCTTCAAGACCCTTGCCCTAAAATTCCCGGGCTCGCCTTCAACTTCTAGAAGTTCGGAACAAGAAAGTAACTCAATGTTGGGGTGTCTTCCGCACTCAATGAGCTTGGGAGAGAGGATACACATGGAACAGTCTAACGTGGGGAAGGTCTTGTCAAGCTGAGCCATTACCCCACCAATAGCAGGGGATTTCTCTACCAGGTAGACATAATACCCCGACTCGGCGAGGTCGAGCGCAGCCTGTATCCCTCCAATACCTCCTCCAACCACCAGCACTGCTCCTATAGGCCCATCTTTTAACTCCATGTTACTCTTCCTCTCAAAGTTTTAGTTCGACATCAAGATCGGGCTCTCAATGTCCCAAGAGCTTCCTCAGCAAGCTTCGCTGGGGCTACTTCTACCTCCTCAGATTTCTTATCCACCATAGATAGTACCATTTGATGGCGCAGCTCCTGGGCGAAGGTGTCGATTTCTTTTACTTGTTCCATAAAAGAGGGATGGACATATCCCTCCCGCACCGCCATATTCCTCAATGCCTTCATCACGTCGGAGAACTTCACGTTTTGGGGGCAGTGAGCCTGGCAGGTATAACACTGAGTGCAGAGCCAGGGTAGGTTGGAGGACAGGACCTCCTTCCTCATCCCCAAGAGAACCATGCGAATTATTCTTCGAGGATTATATTCGGGATCTATGTCGGCGACAGGGCAGCTTGCGGTGCAAAGACCGCAGGCGAAGCAAAGCTTAATATTTTCTCCCCCGGGCTCTTCAGCTACCTCATATTTGAATTTGGTGTCCTGCTCGTTTAATACTATAGTCAATTTTCCACCTCCTTGTTCCTTGTCATTCTGAGCACAGCGAAAAACCTCCTGTACCCTTTAGACCCTTTGCTTCGCTCAGGGTGACACACGGGTTATCTTATAATCCGGCGGCCTCTAGAATCTCAGGCACCCTTTCCTCCCTGCCGATAGCCATAATATGAACCCCATCGCAAATCCTTTCTTCCTTTATCTGCCTTATGAGCCTTCCCGCAATCTCTATTCCCGTGGCGATCCCCTTTCCTTTGGGAGCCTGAGCCAGCTCGTCGATGAGATACTGGGGAACGTAAATGCCGGGAACATTCTCATTCATGTATGTTGCCATCTTTGCGCCAACGAGAAGTACTATTCCGGCCAAAATCTTGACTTTTGCGTCCGTCTTACGAGCATGTTCCACGAATCTTTTGAACTCATCCAGGTCATAGATAGCTTGAGTTTGAATGAAATCTACGCCTGCGCCGAGTTTTTTCTCGAACTTAATAAGCTGAGGCTCGATTGGGTCCGCCGAAGGGGTAGCCGATGCTCCGATGCAGAAGTCAACACCCCCGTCAAGTTCATTCCCCACCATGTCCTTTCCGGAATTCAAAGCATGAACGAGATGAATCAGTTGAACGGAATCGAGATCGAAGACTGGCATTGCCTCCTTATGGTCGCCAACATCAACGGAATCGCCGGTAAGACAAAGGACATTATCTATTCCTCTGGAATAAGCGAAAAGAAGGTCGGCTTGGATTGCGAGGCGATTACGATCGCGGCAAGTTATTTGAAGAACTGGCTCTCCGCCATGTTCCTTGATGAGAAGGCAAGTCCCAAGAGAAGGATAGCGCATCACAGCGCTTTGATTGTCAGTTACATTTAAGCCATCGACTCTGTCTTTAAGAAGCTCAATGTGCTCGACCATCTTCGCCACGTTGGAGCCTTTTCCTGGTCCTGCTTCAGCAGTTACGACGAATTCCTTTGTTTTGAGCGCTTCCCTGAAAGGTTTTGCCATTTTGCAACCCCCTATAATCTAAGCCTTCAAGGCTTCAATCTTCCCTGGTCTTTTCACGGCGCGATAGTTCTTGGGCTCGTAGTATTTTCTCATCAAGTCAAGCCTGCCTTGCTTCTCCAGCCTTCTATAGATGAGAACCCAGGCACAATCCTTCTCTGGGTCTATCTCGCAGCTTCCTCCCTTCCTTGTTCCTCCGCATGGCCCGTTAAGGAGCCCCTTAGCACAGCGCACAACAGGGCAGATCCCTCCAGTCCAGTAAAGCATGCAATCTCCACAGGACCGGCATTTCTCAGTCCAGACTCCTTCTGCCTCGGGCATGCCCATGAATGTAGTGTTAAGCGCTGGGAAGACTGGCTTCTCCTCAAATACGTCCGCTATAGTCTGAACTCCTATTCCACACGCCATTGAAACGATTGCCTCCACATCCTGTACCTTATCCCTCAGCTCCTCAACCATCTCTTTCTCGCATTGCCTCTCGATACAAGCCTCTACGATGGAAAGCTCTGTTCCTTCTCCGCTTGAGGCGAGTCTGAGCTGAGAGGAAAGAATCCCTACCTCTTTCTCCCCACCGGCCCAACAGATAGTGACACAGGTCCCACATCCTGCCACGAGGATCTTCTTATACCCAGCAATCATGCCTCTGATTTCCTCTAGAGGCTTCCTTTCGGCTATAATCATTTCCTCACCTCTCCTTAGTCTTTTCAGTCATATCTTCTATCTCCCGGACGAATTGCTGAGCCATATCAGGAGCAATGTTAGCCATCCTGAGCCGAGCTTCATCTATTCCCACTTCCTTGAGTAAGTTCCTGGCGTATGCCGCTCTCTCCTTGGCTCTGGTATTGCCCGTAAGATGCTGGCAGGCGCCTTCGTGGCAACCTATGAGTAGTACTCCAGCGGCCCCCTTTTCAAAAGCTTTCAAAATGTGAATTAAATCAACCCTTCCAACACAGGGGACTCGAATAATCCTCACGTTATCGGGATAATGCAGCCTCATCCTTCCAGCTTTGTCGGCCGCCAGGTAAGCCGAGTTCTCACAGCAAAAGGCAACAATCTTGTTATTTCCCCTGATCATAGACTTTCTCCTATTGCCTGCACTTCAGCAAGGATTTGCTCGTCGCCGTAGCCTTCGAAGTCTATCGCTTTCGCGGGACAGATGGCGGCGCAGATGCCACATCCCTCGCAGGCAAGATCAGAAATCTGGGCCACCTCTCTTTCAGTATCCACTCGAACCAATCGGATTGCGCCATGAGGACAGACACGGATGCAGGTGAGACATACCCGACACTTCTCAGGGTCTACTTTTACCCTCTCCGCCTCCACTATTGCCGTTCCCGGAGCCAAGAGCTCATAGGTGCTCAGGACTGCAGATGCAACGTCTGTCGAGGCTCGAGCGATATCCAGATCCCCTCGACACGCTCCCACACAAAATATCCCTTTCCTCTCGCAGGATACGGGATAGAGATGTACATTCTCATCCTGACAAAAGCCTCGCGAGTCAATCCTCATCTTTAGTATGGAGCTCAGAGCTTCAGTTCCTTCAGAAGGCATAATCCTTTCCTCAGCTACTAAGAAATCACAAAAGACGGTTATTTCATCGCCAAGGAGAATATCGTTCAGTTCGACTTTCACCCGTCCGTCCTCGCTACATATCCGGGGCCTTTCTTCAAACTTCACAAACACTACTCCCCTGTCCCTGGCCTCTCGATAGACCTCCTCTACGCCTTCACTGTCCACCTTCAGACTCTTACAGAAAACATAGACTTCGCTTCCCAGCCTCTCCTTGACCGCTAGAGCGTCGTTTAGCGCAGAGAGGGTGGGAAGACGACAATTCTCGTCGGAGACATCGAGAACGAAGCCTATAGTTTTGGGTCTTAGCTCCAGCCTCTCTGGAGCTTTGAGGATCTCAGTAAGCTTTTCCTGCGAGATAAGATTAACGCCTGGTCTAAGCTGAAAGTCGCCGGGCGAAATTTCGGGCCTGTATCCAGTGGCGAAGATAATGGCTCCAAAGCTTCGGGATAGTTCCTCGTCCCCTTTCTTTATCCTGATGGAGAAGTCCCCTACCTCTCCTTCCCCTCTGGTTAGTTCAGCAGAGGTTAGAACTTCAATGTCCCTATTCTCCTCTATCGCTTTCCTCATCGAGTTGATTGGCACCGCAGGGTTGGTCTCAAATCCTTCCAGCCTCCCCCCTAGAGCCAGTCCTCTTTCCACCAAAGTTGTTCTGAGCCCAAGGTTAGCAAGATCGAGGGCAACTTTCATCCCTGCAAATCCCCCTCCCACCACCAAAACCTCTTTGTTTACCGGGACATCCTTCTTCACCAAAGGCTTTAGAAATCGAGCCCTTTCCACTGCCATGGCTGTGAGCTCCAGAGCCTTCTCAGTAACGTCTCCCTCATGAGCCCATGAACATTGCTCTCTGATGTTGGCCAGGGAGAGGAAATTGGAATTTAGCCCAGCTTCTTCAAGAGCATTGCGGAAGGCATCCTCTTTAAGCTTCGGAGAGCAGGCGGCAATGACGACCCGATCTATCGCGCCATCTCTTATGGTGGAGAGCATCTCCTCTATTCCTTCTTTAAGGCAAAGGTTGGAGTGTAAGCCAACGTGGACCACATCTTGAAGTTTCTCTGCCCTTTCACTCACTTTAGGGAAATCTATGTTACTAAGGCTCTTGCCGCAATCACAAAGGAAGACGCCAATCCTTATTTGCATCTTTCCAAAACCTCCATTGCACTTTGCGCCGCTGCCATCCCATGAGCGATGGAATCAGGGATGTCCCTGGGCCCCTGACAAGTCCCAGCAAGGAATATCCCTTCGACATTGGTTTCGTTGGAATTGAGAGGCTCCTTGGCATCAAAGAAACCGCATTCCCCCAGGTTTATGCCCAAAGTCCTCGCCAGATCCCAGGAGTCCTTCTTGGGAGAAATGCCTACCGAAAGCGCTACAACGTCAAAGGTTTCACGCTTAACCGTTCCTTCTGAAATGTTCTCAAATCTCACCTCGAGTTCGCCGGAGGAAGTCCCCAGGACTTCAACAGGCAGGCCTCGAACAAATCGGATGTTCTTCTGGCACTCCTCATAAAACTGGGCAAAGCCCTTTCCCGCGGTCTGAAGATCAATATAAAAGATGGTTACCTCAGCATTTGGATTTTGATATTTGATGAGCCGGGCGAATCTGATGGCGTATTTGCAGCATACCTGAGAGCAATAGCCGTGGCTTTCATCCCTTGAACCTATACACTGAACAAAGGCTACCTTTTTTGGATCCTTCCCATTTGAAGGGAGCTTAAGATAGCCTTCGCGGTTGAAAATCCTCTCAAGGTCGAGACCGGTTAAGACATTAGGATACCTGCCATAACCCAGGCAGCCCATCTCCCGGGCATCAAAGACCTCAAATCCCGTGGCAACGATAATTGCACCGACGCCTAACTCCTTCTTTTCGGGCTCATGGTTGAAATCTATGGCGTTTGTGGGGCATATATCCCGGCAGAGATCACACGTCTCGCCCTTAAGGCGAAGACATCGACTTTCATCGAGGACATAGGAATAAGGAACTGCCTCGGGAGAAGGCGAACGGATCGCCTTCGGCTCTGTGGGACAGACCTCAGCACACATCCCACAAGCAATACATCTTTCTGGGGGGATATATTGGGGCTTCTGAAGAACTTCAACCTTGAAATTGCCAATGCCGCCGCTTAGCCCCGCCACCATCGAATCGGTAAGGATGGAAATATGGGGATGGATTGCTACCTGCTGGAGCTTTTGTGGCACCACGCAGACGGAGCACTTGGTGCAAACATCGGTTGCCTTACAGCAAAAGGAAGCTGCCCAACCTCCAATAGAAGGTTCCGTTTCGATGAGGTAAACTTGAGAGCCATTGTCGGCGAGTGCTAAAGCTGCTGCTACCCCTGCCACCCCTCCCCCGATGACTAAACTGCTTGTCTCCAATTTGCGCTCCCTCCTCTAGCTTGCTAGAGCCCAAAGGTGGTCAGGATAGCATAAAAGCCCACACTTGACAAGGTATTAGCGTGAAAATGTCGAGGTTCTATGATTTTGTCACCATGTAAGTGTTCTATGAAAATGTCACCCTATGAAGGAGATGGTGACATTGAGCAGGAAAGAGCAGAAGAGGTTGATGGTATTGAATCAAGTGGAGATGGACAAGATGACAGGGAGGGAGGCAGTTGAGGTATTAGACCTGTGCTTGCGCCATGTGAGGCGACTTCTAGCAGCGTATAGAAAGGAGGGCGCTGCGGCATTGGCACATGGCAATCGAGGAAGAAAGCCTTCTCATGCTTTAGGTGCTGGCATGAAAAGGCAGGTATTACAGCTAGCCCAGTCAACGTATGCTGGCTGTAACAACCAGCACTTCACTGAACTTTTGGCTGAGCGAGAGGGGATAACCCTTT
>Ga0114919_10002951_pt1 | contig 13748 bp, 9 predicted proteins | sample BlataG_FD_88682 | JGI IMG/M metagenome (GOLD analysis project Ga0114919, IMG submission 88682) | Deep subsurface microbial communities from Black Sea to uncover new lineages of life (NeLLi) - Black_00105 metaG | ecosystem: Environmental > Aquatic > Marine > Oceanic > Sediment | place: Atlantic... | reverse complement strand
ATTAACAATTTCTGGAATATTTATAGAAATATAGTTGATGACTGGTATTTATTTTATAATGCCGAAGACAGGTTTACGGAACTTGCTTTTGGTGTGGATGAAAATTTTATTGTTAAAAGTCCGGAAATTTTTAATACATTTGTGGCAACCATAAAATAGAGGGTTATGGAGATAGACAAACTGGTTACAGTTGAAGTTTATCAAAACGCTTTAGAGATCGAGAAAATTGGGAACGAGGGGGTAAGCAAAGCCAAAGCGGAAAATCGTAGAAAAGGAATACCTATTGTATTTACAGTTAATGGGCGTATACTTTATGAGTTGCCTGACGGAACGATTACCAAAAAAAGTCCGTTTAAAACTGTTATGAGGTAAATGGGGATTTATAAAGGTTTTTTTAGCCAAAAATCCTCATCCGTTTTTAAGGCTCAAATTTCTTAGACAAAAAATCTCTAATTTTATAAGCTTTGTGCTATGCATAAGGCTTTTCTCATATGTACACAATCATAAAAAAGAAGTGCCTAAAGTGACTAAAGTTTAAAGTGACTAAAGTTTAAAGTGACTAAAGTTTAAAGTGACTAAAGTGACTAAAATTGAAAATGCCTAAAATACCTGAAAAAAGTTAATTTTATAAAATAACTCAATTACATGATGTCAGGTGCCTGTCTGCCTCAGGCAGGTTTCCACCTGACATTGAATACTGGAGCAATTAAAATCTTGCCATATCATTAACTGTCGGATGGAAACCTGCCAGACGTCAGGCAGGCATCCGACAGCATCGTAAAAAAGTTAATTTTATAGAATAACTCAATTTATGGGACTAAACCAATGGCAATAGACAATTCCTTACCTCCAGGTTTTTCTGAGATCGATGCTGTCCGAATTGCCGGAGAATATTATGGCATGAGGGTCACTTCCAGGCAACTTTCAAGTTATATCGACCAAAATTTTTACGTGACCGATCCATCAGGTAAAGAGTATGTATTGAATATCAGTAATCCTTCTAAGACTGAACATATACTTGAGGCACAAAACCTGGCAATGAAACATATTACGGACCATTCTACGGTTGTGGAGTGTCCCGGGGTTATACCTTCCGTATCCGGCAGACAGATCGAATCAGTAATTAGTAAAAACAAAAAAACGTATTCTGTTCGCTTGCTTACTTACATCCAAGGCAAATTCTTATCGGAAGAACCGTCACCAACGGCTGATTTATTACACAGTTTGGGTGTTTTCCTTGGAAATCTTGATAAAACACTGAAAAACTTCACCCACCCTGCAGTTGACAGATACTTTCTCTGGGATTTGAAAAATGGAAGGGATATCATTCATTTCACCAGACATATTGACAATCCACACAGGAGAAGCCTGGCAGAGTATTTCTTTTTACAATTCGAAACCTCTGTTTTACCCGTTCTCCCTAACTTACGCTCCGGTGTCATCCACAATGATGCGAATGATAACAACGTATTGGTTAGGAAGTCGGATTCAGGTAAGGAAATTGTTTTCGGTATTATTGATTTCGGGGACTTGGTATATACTTACACGATTTGTGAACTGGCTATTGCCCTTGCCTATGTTATGTTCAATAAAGAAAACCCACTGGAAACCGCTATCCCGGTAATACAAGGTTATAATACGATTTTTCCTTTAACAGAACCGGAACTTGAAGTTCTTTTCTATCTGATATGTACAAGACTTAGCACCAGTGTTACTTTATCGGCTTATCAGAAAAAAATACAACCGGAAAATAAATATCTGACCATTTCAGAAAATCCTGCCTGGACTTTGCTTGAAAAACTCATTGAAATAAATCCCGTAAAAGCGCATCAGGCTTTCAGGAATGCTTGTCAAATAAACACACATTTACAATATGGAAAAACAAGCGGGGAAATATTAAAGGAGAGGGAAATCTACATTGGAAGATCTTTGAGTGTTGCTTACCGGAAACCCCTGAATATCATCATGGGAGCAATGCAATATTTATATGACGATACCGGGCAGACATACCTTGATTGCGTCAATAATGTATGTCATGTCGGGCATTGTTATCCTCATGTCGTCAGAGCTGCTCAGAAGCAAATTGCAATTCTTAATACCAATACAAGATATTTACATAAAAACCTTGTACTATATGCAAAACGACTTACTTCCCTATTGCCCGAACCACTAAAGGTTTGCTTTTTTGTTAATTCCGGCAGTGAAGCCAATGAGCTTGCACTGCGAATGGCACGGACATATACAAAACAAAAAGACTGCATTGTAATTGACAATGCATATCACGGGAATACTTCTTCTCTAATCGAAATAAGTCCTTATAAATTCGATGGCCCCGGCGGAACCGGTCCTGAGTCTTTTATTCACAAGGTAATAATGCCTGATGTTTACAGGGGGCTTTATAAATCTGAAGATCAGGATGCAGGGAAAAAATATGCAGGACATATCCGGGAGGCTATTTCGAAGATACAAAACCAGGAAAAAGGGTTAGCTGCCTTTTTTTGCGAACCCTTAATGGGTTGTGGCGGACAGATCGTAACACCCGAAGGCTACCTTAAAACGGCTTTTCAATATGTCCGGGAAGCCGGGGGTGTATGCATTGCCGATGAAGTCCAGATCGGATTTGGACGGGTCGGAATCCATTTCTGGGGATTTGAAACCCAGGGCGTGATCCCCGACATTGTTACGCTTGGGAAACCCATTGGAAACGGACATCCGCTGGCAGCCGTGATAACCACTCCTGAGATTGCCGGATCGTTTGATAATGGTATGGAATATTTTAACACCTTTGGAGGAAATCCCGTGTCTTGTGCCGTTGGAATGGCGGTTTTGGATGTTATTGAGAATGAGAAACTACAGGAAAATGCCTTGAAAGTAGGCGCTTACCTCCTATCCGGGCTAAATAAACTGAAATCAAAATATTCCATTGTTGGAGATGTCAGGGGATTGGGTCTTTTCATTGGTGTTGAACTGGTTTTAAACCGGGAAACCCTGGAACCGGCACCTGAACAAGCAACCTGCATCATCGAAGCAATGAAGGAACAAGGTATATTAATAAGTATTGATGGTCCACTGCACAACGTATTAAAGATCAAACCTCCGTTGGTCTTCACAAAAGAAAATGCTGATCAGGTTGTAAATGCGCTGGATATGGTTTTATACAACCTGATTTAAGGTTAAGGTTAAGGTTAAGGTTGAGGATGCAAAGGGCATGGGGAAGGATGAAAAAACCAGAAAGACCTGCCAGGGTCCGAAGGACCTGGCAGAGTCTGTGGGCTGAAAGGTTGTTGGATTTTAATATCCCTTTTACAAGTAGGACGAAGTTCCGGTTCGTCATTTAAAACTGAGAACCAGAACGTTTGGTTAGAACGAAGTGGAAACCAAACTTCACGAGCAGGTGGTGGGAAGGCTTGTGGGAGTGAGTAAACTAGTTCAGTAGAGCCGAATTGTATTCGGCTGGAATACAATAACGCATACCCCTTATTGTCCGGTAGGGGAAACCCGTCCGACCGCTTTAGTCGGTCCGACGGTTAAGGGAGGGAAAAGGAGCCGAATAATTGTACCGTCAGTCAGGGTCCGACTTAAGAAATACTAATTTTCTTTCCCTCACTGCGTAAAAAATGTATCCATTACTTACAAATCAAGAAAAGAACCTCGGAGAGGTTCCATTATTGTAGAACATTTAAATAGTTAGCAATAGCGCCGAAACTACCCAAGTCGATCAAAGAATGAATCGATTCTTTCGGCGCAATGATCCGGCGGCTAAATTAAAGAACCAGTCCCGTAGGGACTTTAAGGTAATAGCCAATCAGTTTACTGACTGAAAATCCTAAAGGTATGATGCCCTCAGCCTGTAGGGTTTGCTTGCTTACCCGTCCGACCGCAGGCGGGAAAGAATAGCTCTCACAGATTCGAAAGGCTCAACATTTTTTTCAAATCCTTTTTTAAAAGGTGTTTTTGTCTTATTTTTGCACGCGGTTTTTATTGGTCCAGTAGCTCAGAGGATAGAGCAACAGTCTTCTAAACTGTAGGTCCCAGGTTCGAATCCTGGCTGGATCACTAAGAGTATAAATAAACCCCTATATCACAATTAGATACAGGGGTTTATTTTATTTTACCTACGTATTTACATACAATTTAAAGATTCACTTTTTTTACGTAACTTTGATAATACTAACAATTAAATTATTCAATCATGGCACAATGTAAATGGTGTGAAAAAAAAGGCTTTTTTCTCAAAGTAAATCAATTTGGCATCTGTGATAAATGCTCTTTATTTATTATAACCCCGGTTCAACAGAGTTTGAGAATAATTGAGGAGAGTGCTAGCATAGCAGAAAAAACAAAAAAGTATGATGTGGCAATATCAAGATGCGATTTAATAATCGAACATTTCGAATCATTAATACCATATGAAAAAAAAGATATTACTTTTATGTCAACGTCATTAAATGATGCGATTGATAAAACAATTGAATCAAAAAATGAAAAGATATTCGAATTATTAGAAGCTAAAATTAAATCATTTATACAAAAAGCTAATACATCAACAACAATAGGAACAAAGACTGGTTATTTTAATAAAGCTATTGCCGAGATAGTAGAAATAATAGATTTGTTTGATGATAGACATATTAGCTGTAAGAAATTTAAAGATGAATTAACAGAAAAAAGAAATGAGTATGGTAACCAAATATTGAAAATTAAATACAATGATTTTATTGAAAATGGTAAAAAAGAGGAGTTTAAAGGAAACACAAAGAAAGCATTAGACAAATATTTAGAGGCTTTATATTTATTAGAAAATAACAAAGAATTTACTGAAATAATCGGTGATAGTGAAAAAACTGATTTAGAAAACAAAGTAGCGGATTTAAAAAAGTAGTTTTCAAATAATCAAAAACAAACATTATTAACCCCCGGTTTCTGATGACTTCCGGGCTCAAAAATAAGCTACATATATACCCCACCTATTAGATTAGAGATATTATTTCACTTAATTAATAGAAAAAGTGCCCCAAGATAAAAAAGGCTTGTATAACCGAATATACAGCCCTTTTCTTTTTTGTTTACTTAAACAATACTTAAACAAAAGATCACTCCGAAGGATGGCAAAAGAATCTTAAAAGGAGAGAATTAAAAATCAAGAAATAATTTCAATTAACATTTTGTCTTAAATACAAGATCAGAGTGTTCTAACATACTTTTTTTCACTCCATGTCTCAACGTATCCAAACAAACCAAAAGTCCTTCCTTTCTGGCAAATTTCATTGCTGGGATCAAATCAGAGTCTCCCGCAATAATTAGTACTTTATCAACTATATTCTTCATAGCCATCCAAGCAATATCAAGTCCCATTTTAAGGTCTACTCCCTTTTGAGTAACTTTCATTTTGAAATCATCACCAGAAATATTTTCATTTTTGCTCAGTTTATCTCTAAACTCTCTAATGTCCTTGATTCTCCAACCATCATAAGATAATTCACCGTAGCGAAATGCTATATATGGTTTTTCCTTAAGTATCTCAAATACTTTTCTTTGCGTTTCTATTTGAATATTACTTAGCAATCCTACTCTTTGTCTGGTCACTGGATTTCGATATACCCTTTTTTCATGAACATCAGGTATACAATCATAATAAAATATCCTCAACAATTCATCTCCTGGAAAGTTATTTGATACTATTGATATTATCTTTTGATAAATTGTATTTGCATCTGGATATCCAAAAAGTTGGTCTGGATTATCAGGGTCTCTGCGAGTACATAGTTTAGCTCGGATAAATCCACCGTCAACTATTATTGCAAGTTTTGCCATAATAGGGTATATTAACAAAGATGGCACTCGTTTTGACTGATATATCAGTCTAACAAGTGCCAATCTTTTTTGCTGGGACTACCCAGCTTAGTATATTTTTAGTACTTTTATATATTTGACGTAAATATAATAAATATTAATGTTCGTAAACATGTCGTAACTATGTTTTATAACATATTCTTGATTCCTTATCTTTCCAAATAATATCATTGACAAAAAATGTTCCAAACTTAAATTTTAATTTCACTTTCTAATCTATAGACGCATTATTCTTAAAAAGGTTGCTTAAATAATGTTAAAAAATCTTAAAATCAGTAAAGCCCCACCAATCCTTTAATCAAGGTATTTTTCCGGGATCATTGACAATTTTTCCTGCACACTGGAATGGAAATGCGCTTTCGGTTTTCAATAAATTTCTCAGCATCCTCTTCGCTGACCTGTGGTGGGTTGTAGGGCAGCACATGACTAACCTTCCTGCCATGGAAAACTTTTTTAAGGCATGTTTTGCTGTAAGTATAAAATCCTTCATCCAGTGTTCCCGGGCAATATTTTATATCTGGTAAACTCATTTTTCAGATTTTACAGGCACTATGGTTACCGCACCAATGGTATCGTTGGTAGCAGTAGCCAACAACAGCCCGAAATAATCGTTTTCGTCTATTTTCAGTTGCCGGTAACGGGCGTCTGCGCAAAAACCCCTAAAATGTAATTACCTTTCTCTTTTTTAAATCATATTCATTCCCCTTTTTTCAACAAATAAAACTCTCTGCTACCTTGTAGTTATTTTTCATATAGGTTAACTTGTTGTTGGTTTGAAATTACATTAACCATATAACAAATCCAAGGGACTTACAATGTTTTGATGGTATATCGATTTACTGAACGATTAGTGTTATACCCACAGTTGAAACTGTAGATGGAAAAAGATTATTATATTTATAAAACAATATTCAAAACCATATTAAAATAAAAAAAACAAACCGGTGGAATTCCCTGACTTCACCAGGGGGAAATGGAAAACACGAAAACCTTATTTTGATGTCTATAAATAAAGATAAATGAATCATAAATTCAGACTGGTATATTTTGTTTTTATTGTTATCCTTCTAATGGGCACAACGCTGATTATAATAGGAATAGGTAACAGGAAGAAAAAAAGTAAAATGGAAGCGGAATTAAAGATTGAGGATATATCCTTAAAACTATCCCCCGAAACAGCTTTGTTTTTCTCCGAATTAGCGCTGAATTGCATTTCGAGGGAATACCCGAATAAGCCAGGACATGTAATAAATGATTCTTCAGAGGTATTAACTCCTGAAACATTACATCCTGCATTTTATGGTTGTTTCGACTGGCATTCCTCCGTACATGGGCATTGGATGCTGGTGCGGCTACTACGTATGTTCCCGGATCTGCCCAATGCGGATAAAATAAGGAAAAACATTTCAGGGAATCTTACCGCAGAAAATATCTTACAGGAGGTCAGGTATCTGGATCAACCCAACCGGAAATCGTTTGAAAGAACATATGGCTGGGCATGGTTGTTAAAACTGGCGGAGGAATTACAATCATGGCGGGATACGGAGGCAAAATTATGGGCAAAAAACCTTGAACCACTGACTCATGCCGTCGTTGAGCGTTATCTGGAATTCCTGCCTAAACAAGATTATCCCATCAGGCGGGGTGTTCATCCCAATACGGCATTCGGACTTTCATTTGCGCTGGATTATGCACGTCGATCCGAAAATACGGAGCTGGAAGATCTAATCCTTGAAAGAAGCATAGCGTACTATGCCAACGACAAAAATGCACCTGCCGCATGGGAACCCGACGGTGATGATTTCTTTTCTCCTTGTCTCCAGGAAGCCAATCTGATGCGGCGTGTCTTGAAACCGGATGAATTCGTTGAATGGTTTGAAAATTATCTTCCGGGGCTAAAAGCCGGACAACCTAAAAATCTTCTTTACCCCGCCAGCGTTTCCGACAGGAGTGATCCGAAAATTGTACATCTTGACGGATTGAACCTGAGCAGGGCATGGTGTATGTTCGAAATAGCAAAAATACTACCCGAAAATCACGCGGCGAGAGACATGCTTATAGCTTCCGGAACCAGGCATTCAAATGCCACATTACCTCATATCAGCAGCGGCATGTATGAAGGCGAACATTGGCTGGCATCGTTTGCGGTATACTTGTTATCGACTATTGAATAAAATATTATTTATAATTTTACGTGTTGTTACTTAGTGTTTAGTCAACCTCTTATTAATCAGAAATTTATTTTTTTGCTAACTACCTGAAATATAGGGTTCTATGGAATGGAGATTGAGGACAAAAATGTTTGTATATATATTAGCTACTGCCGTGCTAATATACACCCTGGCTATTGGATACATAAGTATCAGTTTCAAAAACAGGGCAACCAATGATGCTATGCTTGTTGCCGATTCGTATGCACATGAAGCGGCAAATTTTGTTAAAGCCAGGCTTAATGAACATTTTGGCATTGCCAGGGCGCTGGCCCAATCCTTCCAGGGGTATGAAAAAATACCTCCCGAACAGCGAAGGGAAATTTATTCCGACATGATACGGAATATATTGGTTGAGAACCCCGAGTATATTGCAGTCTTTGAACAGTGGGAAATAAGTGCAATTGATCCTGCTTACAAGAAACCCTATGGAAGGATAAGAAGCACTTTTTACAGAGAAGGGAAAAAAATAATTCATAAGATAGATACATTAGATCTTGAAGGAGATAATTTGGTAGGTATTTACTACAGGGTTAAATCAACTCATAGGGAATATATTACAAGACCTTATTACTACTCCTATGAATTGGATCAGGCATTGCCCCAGGATATTCCTGATGTTGAAAACGCTGTTTTGGAAGCCACTATTATCATTCCGATCCTGAAGGATGGGAAATTTGTCGGGATGACAGGGATGGATGTTCCGCTGGAGAATTTTCAGGATATTGTTGAGGAAATCAATCCATTGAAAGGGTCCTATACATTCCTGGTTGCCAATAATGGTCATTTTGTTGCTCACCCTAATAAAAAGCTGATAAATCAATCCATTGCCAGGCTAAATCCGGATGAAAATGCAAAATTCAAATTTGAAGCAAAAATAAGAAACGGGGAAAAATTTTCTTTTCTCACCAGGCGGACAAAATTTGGCAAAAAAACTTATGTGTCTTTTGCTCCGCTTAGTATTGGCAGAACTAACTCTCCCTGGTCAGTTGGGATTGTTGTACCCATGAATCTCATTATGGAAGAAGCAAACAAAACCTTCTTTATTTCGATAACCGTGGGCTTAATCGGGTTGATCATATTGACCATTATCCTTTGGTTTATCTCTCACAATATTACCCTGCCTCTTAAAGACACAACCCTTTTACTGAAAAATCTTGCCCGTGGAAACATTCAGAAATCCAACCGGTTGGTTATTCGATCAAGGGATGAAATTGGTGAGATGACCCGTTCGGCAAACATTCTTCTGGATGAATTAAACCGTACTACCAACTTTGCAAGGCAGATAGGGGAAGGAAATTTAAACGCCGATTATGCTTTATTGGATGAACAGGATGAGCTTGGCAATGCATTGATAGAAATGCGTAACCGGTTAAAGCAATCCACAGAAGAGATCACCAAACAACGAGACGACCTGAAAGAGTTAAATGCCGCCAAGGACAGGTTTTTTTCCATCATTGCCCACGACCTTAAAAACCCTTTCTCAGTCTTGCTTTCCGTAACAGAGGTACTAATTGAAAGTTACAAAGATCTCAGTGATGAGGAAAAAAATCTTTCGATAAGGAGAATAAACAAATCTGCGAATCAATTATTCAATTTGCTTGAGAATTTGCTTCAATGGTCCATGTCCCAAACAGGCAGTATAAAATATGTTCCTGAGAAAATGGACATGGGAATAGCCGTTGCCAGTAATGTATCCTTGTTAAAAATGAATGCGGAAAGTAAAAATGTAAAGCTTACTTCGGAAATTAAAGAAAAAACCTATGTTTACGCGGATGTCGATATGATTAGAACAGTGGTCAGAAATTTACTTTCAAATGCGATAAAATTCAATAAAACCGGGGGGAACGCAGAAGTGATCTCAAAGAAAAAAAATGGTTTCCTGGAAGTTTCGGTAATTGATTCCGGTATCGGATTAAATAAGGAAGACCTGGGGAAGTTGTTCCGTATTGATGTGCAAAACAAATCGATTGGCACATCGAAAGATAAGGGCACCGGACTGGGCTTAATCCTCAGTAAGGAATACATTGAAAAGAACGGTGGCAAAATATGGGTTGAAAGTGAATTGGGGAAAGGGAGTAGGTTTAGCTTTACTTTACCTTTGTCTTGATTGTTTGGATTTTAGGTTTAAGAATTGGGATTGCTGGATGAAGTGACAATAGCAGTGGCTATTTGGTAACATTGTTAAATTGCTAAATTGCTAAATTGTTGGAAACAGTGCATAGAGCAAATCGTAGAGCGCATGGAGCAAAAGGTGCAAAGAAGAAAGCCGAAAACCAGGAACCCGCACCCCGTACCCAGTACCCCAGTGAAATATGCTCCTTCGTCGCATTTCACGGGGCAGGCCCAGCAACCAGCACCAAGCAACCAGTACCCAGTACCCAGAACATCCGCTGACAAAGCAGACAAATAAACTACAAATATTAATTATCTTACTGAATTTACCGGATTTGAAAAAATTTCTGCTGATATTTATAGTGAAAAAATATTTTACGTCATTAAACAAAAAATATAACAATGGAAAAGAAAATAACAGTCAGTCAAACAAAAAAAGAAATTCTGGATGCATATCATGAATTATTGCAAAAAATGGAGAGCAAAACCGAAGAACCGAAAGTAGTCCAAAAAAGAGAAATGGAAGAAAAAACCATAAAAGAGGTTTCCGGGCTCTCGGTCGATTCAATCAATAAAAACATTGCCGGTTTGAAAATTAATATTAGCGGCGCTTTAGATAAACTTGAGGAACAAATGGCAGGCGTCTTTAAAGAATTTGAAAAGCTACATGAATCGGTAAAAATTGAAAGAGAAAACCTGGAAGAGCTCTACCAGATTTCAGCTAATGCTCATTCATTATCTGCCTTGATTGCTGCACAGAAAGAGAAACAAGAAGCCTTTGAAAAAGAAATAGAAGAGAAAAAATTACAGTGGAAGGCAGAGGAAGAAAAAATACAAAGTGAAATAACAGAAGCTAAAGTTATTTCAGACAAACAACGAAAACGTGATGAAGAAGAATACCAATACAATTTGAAAATCAGACGGAAGAAAGATCAGGACGAGTATGAAGAAAAGAAAAACAAATTAGAAAAGGAGCTGTTAGAGAAAAATGCCATGTTTGAAAAAGAGATGGCTGAACGGGAAGCCAAATTGAAAGAAGCCGAGACCGAACTATTGGAACTACGTAAAAAAGATGAAGAATTTCCTGTTATATTAGAAAAAGAGGTGAAAAAAGCCCAACAAGAAACAGAAAAAATACTGAAACAGCAATACGATTTTGAAAAACAATTATCTGATAATAAAATAATTGGTGAGCAGAAGCTGAAAGATCAAACAATAAAGACCCTGGAAGCTAAAATCAAGGATCTGGAAGCCTTGCTCCGTCAACTGACCATAAAAACAGATGCATCGGAAGAAAACGTAAAACAAATGGCATTAAAAGCCCTGGAAACCTCCGGAAAAGAAAGAGTGGTAACGGTTGAGAAGAAAAAAGAAGGGGAATAGTTTTTGCCAGAAGCTGTGCCTCATAAACTTTATTATGCCAGACTGGAATAAAAGTATGCCAGACAGAGAATTCCATAATCGTATTAAAATGAATTCGCTTTATTCTAAGTATTGTATGATTTGGTATGGTATATTTCTTATTACTGATATTTTAAAGTTTTGGAATAATGGATACCGATAGCTATCGGGAGGAAAATTGGAATACCTGCCAACCAGCAGGTTGGTTAAAATTCCCATTATTCCAACAATCCATAATTCCACCAATATTCCCTGTTAAATAATATAAATTTTAGAACACAGCCAATGAATTTTAAAGAAATATTTGATAAAGCAACAGATAAAACAAAACTTGATTTTTTGTTTGCCATTTTGGAACATAATGAAAAGTTAAAAGACGAATTTACCAATTATGTTGAAACCCAAGGCAAATCCGATAAAACTCCCGCGTACGGGATGTTTGTTTCCGTTGTTAAAAAATATGAGCAGGAATGCAGGGAAGAACTTGAAATAATTGATGTCGAAAACCCTGATTGGGATAGTTACACTCCATCACACAGCGGCTATATCGAAGAATGGGAGCAGTATCAGGAGGCTACCGAACAGGAAATAGAAGCCATTTACCGGTTCTGGCAGAATTCCCTTATCGATACGATTATCGGTCAGCAGACAGAAACAGGACTGGCTATGCTGATTGGAGCGTATGAAGCAAGCCTGAACAGTGAAATTAACGATACGATAGAAAGCCTGGGTGATCCGAATGAGTTTTTGGTAGATCAGCATGAAGAATTAATGAAATATTATATAGAAAAAATAAACCAGGCTGCCATAAATGAACATTCAATATTCGGTTCTTTCAGGCTTTTTCTTGAATATTGTGAAAAAGAATATCCCGGAAATGAAAGTTATCCTCGATATTTTGAACCGGTATTGCTTGCTTTGGCAGAAAAATCGGGAAATCCTGAAACAATTCTCCATTTATTGGAAGGTTCAAAAGTTGAAAACAAATTCCTTCCCCAGCTTGTATTGCTTCTGAATAAGTTATGTGGTAACTCCGATAATTGGTTGAAAAGCGCTAAAGCATATTATCTGATCGACAATAAAGTAGCCGAAGAACTGCTCGAATATTATCTTGAAAATGACATTGATGCATTCAATCGAACAGCTAAGGAACTGTTTGAAAAAGACAAATACAGGTGGGCTAAATTTTTAGCTGATAAAATTAGCGAAACTTCCGACAGACAATTATTTAAAAATGTTTTCATGGAATTGACAACGCGCAATGAAAAAATTGAATATTACAGAAAAATCAAAAACATCCTGAACGAAGATGAAAAAGAGCAGCTTATTAAATCTGTTTATAACGAGACCTTTAAAGTTCAAATCTTTGAAGAAGAAAAGCAATACGACAAAATAAAACAGATAGTAGAAAATAATACCGATTCATGGGATTTTACAAAACTCATTAAACCCATACTTGAAGAATATCCAGATTTTTGTTTTGAAACCATCAAAAACAAAGCTTTAAAGACTATTGCAACCCAACGGGGCAGGGCGGCTTATGAAAGGATTGCCGAATGGATAAGTCTGGCAAAACTTATCCCGGCTTACGAAAACCTAACCCGGGAATTAATCATGAAATTGTATAACAATAAACCCAATCTTCCGGCTTTAAAAGATGAATTCAGAATAGCGGGTCTGGTTTGATTTTTATTGGGAGTAAATATTCTGAAACATTTTTAAAACATGAAGAAAGTATCAGTTAATGGTATGCAGCAACCACGCCATTATTTCTGGTTAAACCCATACAGGGAAATGGCATTTACCCGTTGCCCGAGTTGTGAAGGAAAAACCAAGGTCAGGAAAAAGCGACTTGCAATTGATGTGCTCAATAAAACCTTATTGCTGGCAAATGTTACAAACAAATACTGTCCCGAATGTGATTTGATCATTACCAGTCAGGAAAAAATTGAAAACATGCTTAATCAACTGACTTTCGTTGATGAAAAAAGTATCCGGCCGGATGACTATTTTATTTTCGGCACTATCGAGAGGACCAATTATAACAAATGCATGAACCAGGGGTCTTATCCATCTGACTGCATAAAGCTTGTAAACCCTTTTATCGACAAACTGCATTTTAAAATCAGGCCGGCGGGCTGGTATAAAGATAAGTAAACAATATAAAGT
>Ga0114919_10002949_pt1 | contig 13749 bp, 9 predicted proteins | sample BlataG_FD_88682 | JGI IMG/M metagenome (GOLD analysis project Ga0114919, IMG submission 88682) | Deep subsurface microbial communities from Black Sea to uncover new lineages of life (NeLLi) - Black_00105 metaG | ecosystem: Environmental > Aquatic > Marine > Oceanic > Sediment | place: Atlantic... | reverse complement strand
GCCGCGGATTCGGGCTTAATCACATGCCTCAGAATCTGAAGGCTTATATGTTTGCAAGCGTCCGCAACGCCGCGATAGACGAGCTTCGGCGAAGGTCCAGGACAAGCCGAGAGCCGGCTGATTATGTATTCGACTCTTCGCCTGGTCCGGTGGAGATGGCGCAGCAGAAGCAGTGGCGGCAGTCGGTCGCAAAGGCATTGTTGGAGCTTTCTCAGGACGAGCGGGAGACGATTGTGCAGCATCTTTATGCTGATTTGACTTTTCAGGAGATAGCGGATGTTCGTGGACGGCCATTAGGCACGGTGACTTCGTGGTATCGTCGCGGGCTGACGAAACTAAAAGAGCAATTGGAGTCGTGACGATGGAAAAGTTCGAGCGTCGATTAATGGAGCTGCGGCTGGCAAGTCCTTCGGCTGATTTGCGCGGACGGATATTCGGCAGCACAATGCAGCGGATATGGTTTGCGGCTGTTCTGGGCCGGCGTGTAGCGGTGGGCTGGGCGGCATTGTTCGCTCTGGCGACGGGGATAGCAGGGATGGTGGTCTCGCAGTCTGTGTGGGACAGAAGACCTGAGCGAGTAACGTCGGCGGTACGGGTCAGCATAGTGGAAGCGGCGTCGCGGCGGAATTTATTCGACTTTACTGAACCGGCGGCGGCGTTTCTGCCCGGCGAATTGACCGTTAGAATAAAGACTCCAAAGGAGATATAGCGATGAAGAGGTCGCAGATTGTGTTGGGCGTGGCGATATTGGCGGTCTGTGTGCCTTTGGCCCAGGCCCGGCCTAAGAATAAGATTCGGGTTGAGTGCCAGATTTTCAGATTTGCCGGCGACGCCGTCAGCAAGACATTTGCCGACCGGGAGATTTGGACGACCGGCGATGCGCCTGAGAGGTTGAAAGACAAAGTGACGGTGTTTGACCGGGGCTGGTTCGAGATAGGCAAGAAGAGGCTGGAATTCAAGGACGGCAAGTGCTTCTGGGATAAGAAGGAGTTTCCAATAAAGGAGCCGGGTAAGGTCGCCCTGCCGCAGGAGAACATCACGTTGGCCTATTCGCCCGCCCTTGTGATGGACGAGCACGAATCGGCGACTCTGGAGATTGGCTCGAAGCTGCCGATACAGTACTTTGTCAGGCGCGAGGACGGTCTGTTCGAGTTGAAGGAGATAGAACTTCCCACGGGGCTCGACATTGAGATTGAGGCCAAGGAAGAAGAAGACCGCGGCTACATTGTGCTTGCGGATATGGTAATGAAGCTTCGGTCGGTTGACCGTCGAGAAAAAATTCCGGGGGTGAATCTGTCGGTGGGCCGGCCCATTCTTGGTGAGCAGGAGTATCGGTTTTTCTTTCGGGTAAAACCCGGTAAAGATTATGGTATTTTGATAAGACCGGAGCGTGGGCGTGGAAGATTGTTGATTCGGCTGCGTGCATCTTCGACGCGTTCCGGCACGTTTCGTGAAGACGACGGTGAAGACAAGTCGACACGCTGATTCTCGGTGTTTCGCATAAAGAACGGGCGTGGGCACGTCTCAGGCGTAGTATTCTGTTTTGCCTGGGCAGGATTTGCAATGGTGTAATATTAAGGTGATGCAAGGGTAGCAGATGAGAGTGCAGAGTTTTGGCGGTGAGCGAAGGCGTCTTTGTGAGGCGTCGGTGGTTGCCGTGTTTGCTGTGGTTATTGCAGGTTTGCCGGCGTCGGCTGCGGAGCAGTACAGCCAGGGGCTGGTCGGGGCCGCCGGGAAGCTGCCGTCGATAGAAGAATGGGCAAAAGAGCCTGTCAAGTACGTCGGCGACGAGCAAACGGACAAGCGTTTCTACGACGGTGCGTTACGTCATGTGGTCGGAGTGCATCGATATGAGGCATTCAGGGCGAACCGAACCAACCCATCGGAACCCGGCATGATTGGCTGGACGTACAATCATCAACCGTATCTTGCATACTGGAACGGCAAGTTTTATCTTCAGTACCTGAGCGACGTGAAGCAGGAGCATGAACCGCCCGGGCGAACGCTGTTGATGACCTCGAAAGACGGGCGCAAGTGGACGAACCCGGTGGTGGTGTTTCCGAAATATGTGCTCCGGAAATCAAGGTCGGCGAACACGGCAGCGATATGCATGTTGCGGCGGGGACATTTTCGGTTATGCATCAAAGGATGGGATTTTACGTTGCGCCGAACGGCCGGCTTTTGACGCTTGCGTTCTACTCCTACTGTCCGACACCGAGACACAGTCCAAATGCCGGCAATGGTCTTGGCCGTGTGGTACGTGAAATCTACAAGGACGGCAGTTTCGGGCCGATTTACTTTATTCGGTATAACCGTCACGCCGGCTGGAATGAAGGCAACACCAGCTATCCGTTCTACACAGAAAGCAAAGACAAGGGTTTTGTTCAAACGTGTGAAAGCCTTTTGAATGATAAGCTGATGACGCTTCAGTGGTGGGAAGAGGACCGCGGCAAAGACGGTTTTTACAACATTAACCCGGAGGATTATGCCGGTTTTTCGTGCAAGGCGTTGAGTTTCTGCCGCCGGTCCGACGGGGTGGTGATTGCCATCTGGAAGCGAGGCTGGTGTGCTCTGAGCTCGGATGAGGGCAAGAGCTGGACCGACCCTGTGAAGGTGTCGACACTGAGGCCGACGGGCGCGAAGGAGTGGCTTGAGCGTACGGAAGACGGTAGTTATGCTCTTGTATACAACCACTCAGCCACGCAGAGGAATCGCCTTCCCTTGACAGTGATGACGAGCAAGGATTGCCGAGAGTTCGACAATTTGCTCTGTCTTAACGGGGAGGTACCTGTTCAGCGTTACCAGGGGTTTCATAAAGACCTGGGCGTGCAGTACGTTCGGGGCATAGCAGAGGGTAACGGCGACCCGCCCGGCAGTTATATGTGGAATACTTACAGCGTAAACAAGGAAGACATCTGGGTGAGTCGTGCGCGGGTACCGATAACCGGCACGGTTGATGAGGATGTGAATCAGGATTTCGAGGGAGCATCGGCGGCAGCAGTTGAGCTGTGGAATCTGTACGTTCCGAAGTGGGCGCCGATTTCTATCGCTGAAGACCCGCGTGCCGAGGGCAACAAGTGTCTTGAGCTTCGTGATGAGGAACCGCACGACTATGCTTTGGCTGAGCGTGCATTTCCTGAGAAGCGGAAGGTTACGGTTGAGTTTCGGGTCTTAATACAGCAGGTGGGCCAGGGAGTGTTGTGCTTCGAGGTTCAGGACGGTCACGGGCGGCGTCCTATGCGGCTGCGATTTTTCCCGAGCTGGCTTTGGGTTAACCGCGGCAGAGTCGAGCTGAGTCCGGTGGCGATTAATGCCGGCAGGTGGCTGGATGTGCGTGTTGATTTGGACTGCGATTCTCAGAAGTACGATTTGTATGTGAACGGCGATGCGGTCAAACAGGGAGTTGATTTCTGGGAAAACCAGAAGGTTGAGACTCTTGAGCGGCTTGTATTTCGGACGGGACCGTGGCGAGGTTATGTTTCGCCTTTGACAGTGGACCGCGAGCCGGCGCCCGGGATGCACCAGGAAGACCTGGCCGGCTCGGACCGTAAGACGCCGCTGAGCATTTACCTGATTGATGATGTAAGGACACGGGCAAAGTAAGACGGTTAGGTGCTGTGAAGCGCCGCCGGTATGCGAGTGGTACTGTAAGGATATTTGAGAAATGAAAAAACGAATCAAAATTGGTTTGTGTTGTGTTTTGGTTTTTTGGCTTGCCGCGAGCGGCTGTGCCAAACAGGCCTCATCATTCAGATTCAGTCTGACCGGCGACCCGCGTTCCGGGCTTTCGAGATGGCGGCATACGCTGCAGCAGATGAAGGCCAGGGCCGATGGTGAGTTTGCTTTTCACGTTACTGCGGGAGACTACTTCGAGGAAGATAGAAGCACCGTGGCGGCTGATTTCTATAGAACCTTCAAAGAGGAATTTGGGGACGAGGCGGTGTGGTACCCGACTGTGGGAAATCACGAACTCAAGGGCCAGGCTACTGATTTGGCGTGGCTTCAGCAGTTCTATCACGACCATTTGGCGGGGAAGGTTAATCCGGGCCCGAAGGGCTGTGAGGAGACGACGTATTCGTGGGACTGCGGCATAGCACACTTCGTGCAGCTCGATATGTATTACGATGGTTCGAGACACAGCACGGACGGTGCTTTCAGTGACATATTGTACGACTGGCTGGTGGAGGACTTGAACAGGAACAGCAAGCCGGTTGTCTTTGTTATCTATCATGAGCCTGCTTTTCCGAACGAGCGTGGGGGCAAGGACAGCCCGCCGGGGTGGAAGCGTTTTATGAAGCTGCTTAATGAAAGAAAGGTGGTTGCGGGGCTTTGTGCGCACACGCACCGCTATGCTCGCTACCAGGTCAAGGGCGACTGGGAGCCTTTTACGTGGGAGGTTGACTGCGGCAACGCGGGTCGGCTGAGCCACGCCGACAAGCATCAGACATTTGTTGACATCAAGGTCGGCAGTGACGGGCTGGTGGAATTTAATACGTGGCAGGGTCTTGAGGGTGAGGAGTTTAAGAATACTGATTCGTGGAGTGTCAGGTCGCCTGTTGGCGAACCTGTGGTGACAAAAAGGTAAGAACGTTTTATTCACAAAAGTAAGAAGGGAGCACGTTATGGATGATCATACTTACAGACAGAAGATGTCGCGGAGGAAATTTCTGAAAACGACGGCGGCTGGTATAGCTACGTCGTCGGTATTGCTGTCGGGCTCCAGAAGAGGTCTGGCGGCGCCGAGCGACCGTGTTCGCATGGCGGTGATAGGCGTGGGCGGACAGGGAAGTGGCCATGCCGAGGGCTGGGCCGAGATGGACGGATGTGAGCTGGTAGCGGTTTGCGATGTGGACCCGAAGCACCGAAATGAGGTGGCCAAGGATACCAAGAGTAAGCCTGTTGCAGATTATCGACGGGTTCTTGACGACAAGAGCATCGATGCGATAAGCATTGCGACTCCGGACCATTGGCACGCCCCGGTTGCACTGGCGGCGCTGGTTGCCGGCAAGCACGTTTATGTCGAGAAACCCTGCTGTCACAACATCAGGGAAGGACAATTGCTGGTTAAGGCGGCAAAACAGTTCGGCAAGTGCGTTCAGCACGGGACTCAGTACCGTGGCGACAATGATGCTATCGAGGGCATCAGGCAGTTGCATACAGGAATCATCGGCGAAGTGCTTCTTGCCAAAGCGATTAATCACCAGCAGCGGGGCAAAATTGGTCGAGCCAAAGTCGAGGATCCGCCGGCTGGTGTGGACTATGATTTGTGGCTTGGACCGGCCCCTGTGAAGCCGTTTACAAAGAACCGATGGCATTACAAGTGGCATTGGTTCTGGGACTACGGCACCGGCGATATGGGCAATGACGGTATCCATCAGGTCGATGTTGCGCGTTGGGGTATGGGTGGGGATGACAAGTTCCCGAAGTCGGCGATAGTTGCCGGCGGTCAACTGTGGTATGACGACGACCACGAGACTCCGGATACGCAGACAGTTACGTTTGAGTATGAGAAGGGCTACGTGATGTACGAGATGCGTCTTTGGACCGACTACAAGATGGAAGGGCACGATAACGGCGTTGTATTCTACGGCACGGACGGCAAGATGGAGATTGGTCGCCGCGGTTGTCATGTTATCAAAGGCGGCGACAGTAAGAAGATCGAAGGCGAAGGCAGCCCTGGAATTCGGCGTAATTACATCGACTGTATAAAAGCGAATGACCCTTCGAAGTTGCTGTCGCCAATTGATGAAGGTTTTGCCTCTGCGGCACTTTGCCATATAGGCAACATTGGTGTACGGCTTGGCGGCGGGAAATTCGTGTATGATCCGGAGCAGGGCAAGTTTGTCGGTAGAGGCAGTCGCAGAGCGAACAATTACCTGTCGCGTGAATATCGCAAAGGGTACGAGTTAGCGTACACCGGCTAAACAGCATCTGCCGGGGCGTGCTCCGGTCAGGACGGATATTTTGTTGGGGTAGAATCGTAGAGCGCAGACGGCATCGTCTGCACAGGGTGCCGTCTGCGTTTGGTTTTGGCCTTGCGAGGAGTGCTGTGCCGCCTGATTCAAGCGATTGCCGGATGGTGTGCAACTCGAGGGGTTCGACTCTTCGGGCTGGCGATTATTGGGCACAACAAAGAGAGATTGTACTGCGAATCCTAACACACAACGTCATGACCATCTGGCGTAACATGAGAGGTTTTCTACAGCGCATTCTGGTTGGTTTAGCCGCAAAAATACGTGTCCTTGCATAAAAAACAGGTTTTTATACGTCATATAAACGAAGGTTTTGTTGAAAAACGGGCAATCCGAAACAATGGCTTTGGGTCGCCCACAACTAACAAGATATCGCAGTTTTTGAAAGGAGACAGGTATCATGTACAGGAAAATGACGCAGGCATTTGCGGTTGTTTGTGTGTTGGGATTTTGGGTGTGTTCCGTGGTGCCGGCGGCGGCCGCAGAGGATATGTCCGCTGAACAGCAGATAAGGGCCGGTAAGGGCCTTATAGGAACATATTACAACAACGATGATTTCGACGAGCGGGAAGTTGGGATGATAGACCTTCTGCCCACGGTCGACTACGAATGGGGAGACAGTCGCGGCGGTGACTGGTCGGCACGATGGTTCGGCTTCGTCAAAGGCCCGATTACCGGCGAAGTTACATTCATCGCCGAGGTACAAGACGGCAGCCGTATTGTAATAGGTAATACCGTTGTTATCGACAGCCTGAAACAAGGCGGAATTCACACCGGCAAAGTAAATATGACACGCGGGCAAAAGACGCCGATAAAACTTGAGTTCGTATCATCAACCAAGAAGGCGCTTTTACATCTTTACTGGCAATGGGCCGGGAAGGAAAAAGAAATTATTCCGGCTTCGGCCCTGAGCCACAGCGCCGAGGAACTTCCGAAGGAGTTTATGGTCTTTGATTACGACAACAGGCCATCGGAACAGGACAACGGTGACGATGATGAGGAGGAGTCTGGGGTTCTGGATTTTCTTCCTCGATTCACCGGAGGAAACCCTCCCTATGCGGACACCAGTTATCTTGATGGCGGATTCAGGCCTGTGGTTGGTGTGCACAATTTCGAGGTCATCCGCTGCAACCGCACACATCCGGAGCTTGTTACTGAAGAGGTGCCGAGCTATCCCGATGCCGGATTCGAGAATATCGGCTTTACTTACAACCATCAGCCAATGATTTGTTATTGGCAAAACAAATTCTGGGTAATCTATGAAAGCGGTCCTGCTCACGAACACCAGGAACCCTGTTATGCTCTTGTAACATGGTCCGAGGACGGAAGAAAATGGCATAAGCCGCAGACCATCTTCCCTGCCGAGAAGTTCCGCAACCGGAAAGAAGACAACAAAGTAAAGTACAGTCTTTCACACCAGCGCATGAACTGGTATGTCGCATCCGACGGACGATTAATCGCCTGTGGCTTTCATGGTATGCCTGATACACCTAACGACGGCAAAGGTATCGGAAGGGTGGTCAGAGAAATAAAAGGACCCGGCGATTACGGCCCCATTTACTGGATGCGATACAACGAATTCCAGGGATATAACAAAGACAACTCACCTCATTACCCCTTCTACAAAGAAGCACCGGATAAAAGATTCGTAAAAGCCGTTGATGAACTTCTGGCCAACAAACTTATGATGCAGCAGTGCTACGAAGAAGACGGCGACAAAAACAGCGGGCTTTTTGCTCTTTCAGGTTACAGAACTCGCTATCTGAAAGCGTTCAGCTGGTATCAACTTCCGGACAGCAGGATTGTGGGTATGTGGAAGTGGAAGAAAATGGTAGTTGCCGACAAGTGGGAGCCCGGCTCCATCAGCAAGCAGGGTGAGGGCAAAGATATTTACTACGGTGGTGCGAAGATATGGGGGCAGAAACTGTCCGACGGCAAATACGCACTGGTTTACAATCCCATTAAGAATACCAGGTGGCGTCATCCATTGTCAGTTACTACAAGCGACGACGGTATGAACTTCGATACGTATTTTCTTAACGTGCAGGGTGAAACACCACTTATGCGTTTCGGCGGCGCCAACAAGGACGGCGGCGGCGCACAGTACGTACGCGGCATTGTGCCGGGCAACGGAACACCTCCCGACGGCGCCGTGTGGCTTACCTATTCTTCGAACAAAGAAGATATCCGGGTGACTCGTGTTCCCGTTCCCGTAAAAGGAACTGTTGACAAAGACGTTAATGATGATTTTGAGGATATGACTGTCGGCGGTCTCGTAACGAACTGGAACATTTATAGCGGTTTGTGGCAGCCTATCAAGATAACCGGCCGCAAAGAAAAATTCCTCAGGCTCCAGGATAAGGCTCCTTATGACTATGCCAAAGCGGTTCGTGTGTTCCCGGAGACAACAAAGGCGCAGATTTCCTTTGACTTGCGGGCGAGAAAGATAGGACGTGACGGTCTTGAGGTCGAAGTACAGAACTACAAGGGACAGCGGCCTGTACGTATCGTCATCGACGGCAAGAACGGCTTGCTCTCTGAGGGTAGAAAGTGGGCCAAAGTGGTTATCGATGTTGACACCATCGCGGGCAAATACGACCTGACGCTTAACGGCAAGAAGGTCGTTTCCGGAGCAGCCTTCGCCGAGACGCTTGACAACACGGGCAATCCGTATAAGTCCAGATTTGCAATGCCGACCGTCGAGCGTGTTGTTTTCCGTACGGGAAGCTGGAGGATGAAAGACTTCAGCAGGTACGGTTTCGGCGACAACGATTATCGCAAGAACGAGCCGGACCTGGCGGGCGCTGATGAAGCGGTTGCCAAGGCCATATTTGATATCGACAATTTCAAGACTGTAACTGTCAAGCCGTAGATTAGGCTAATCGGTTTTGAGAATTTGAAAAATTGAATGAGGAGTCTTAATGTTCTCCGTCAGGGAATGTATTATGCAAAAAAAACTGGTTTCGAATTTGTCGTTTATTGTTATTGCTGCCACTGTATTCTTGCCATATGCCCAGGCGGAGGAATCCACTAAGAGCGGTCTAATCGGAATCCAGTACGGCAAGGAGGATTTCGATACTCCTCAGAGCATAGTAGTATTGACCAGCCTCGACAATACCTGGGATGAAGAGAATAATTACGGCAACCAGTGGTCGGGGAAATGGCAGGGTTTTATAACGGGGCCTGCCGATGGTCAGGTCGATTTTACAATTGAAACCACCAAGCCGCTCAAACTCGAAATAGATGGCAAGGTGATAGCGAAGTCCAAGAGCAAAATTAAATCCGGCAGTGTAAGAATGGTTAATGGCCGGAAATACCCGGTCGTTGTAAGTTTTAACAATGGTTCAAAAGACTGTTCTTTCAAAATAAGCTGGAGTTGGCAGGGACAGCAGGCAATTGCGATAGGCGAATCGAATCTTTCTTATAATGCAGGTCTTGATGCAAAGATGGCTGAGATGTTGGTAAAATCGCAGCAGGAAGAAGCAAAAGGTGAAGCTGAGCAACCCAGGCTGAAAAGGAAGTGGCCTAAGAAGCAGGTTTCAAAAGCGCCAAAGGCTGGTCCTGCGAGTTCGAAGGTATCGGAAGTGGCTACTAATCCGAATCCTGGAGTTACGCTTAAGAACGTCTCGAAAGATGTGACACTTAGCTGGACGGCAAGTCCTATGGCGATTTCTCATGATGTTTATTTCGGACGTGATGCGGATGAAATTAAGACTGCCACGACTTCATCCAGGGTTCATAAAGGCAGATTGGACAAAGGCAAAGAAAGCTTTAGTCCCGGCGAACTCAAAGAAGGGACATACTACTATTGGCGTGTGGATGAGGTAAGTGATTCCGGAACGAACAAGGGCTATGTCTGGAAATTTCGGACTAAAGGAAAGAACCTTGTTCTCCAGGTGGATATATCGGTTCCGACGTGCGGCCACAAGGGTGTATGGGAAGGTACGGCCAAACCCGGCTGGACTATCCTGGCAGCCAAACGCTGGGCTGATATGTATATGCATGACGGCGTGTGGTTCCCGTCGAAGAAAGACCCGGCAGCTTTTGCGGCGGGCATTGAGGGCACCGGGGTCAAAGCGTTTTTGAGCACCGGCAGCGAGGGACAGCTCGGTATTGCTGTTAAGGGTGTTTGCCGCGCAAATCTTGGGGGCGGCGGTTGTCCCTCCGGCAAGGCCCAGGGCGACCCTATCTGCAATAGCTGGGGCTATGCGGTCGATTGGGCCGGACCTTACGCCGGTGACATAATACTGCTACTCAAGGATTTGCCGGCAGGGGTGTACGAACTGTACAGTTATCACAACCACTGGGAGCCTTGCAAACAAAGCACACGCAACTGCCTGGATTGTTTCTGCGGCATGCCGCCAATGCCTTCAATTACCGCTAATGCGCTGCCTGCCAAGCCGGATGAGTCCACCCAGGATAAAAGCGACAATATTCTAAGCCAGTACAGATGGAATCTGCCGCCTGGAACGGGAAAAGGCGTCACGGCTATCAAGAACGCTTATAATGTCGCTCCACAGCATGTCTATTCGGATAAGGAACTGATACCATCTCTGGTTAAGTTTGAAACGGACGGCTCTGAAGTATTGATAATCTACCAGGCTGACCGGAGCAAGCCGTTGTATCCTGACTGCGCTCGTAAGGGTAGAGAAGGTGCACGTGGAATTCTGAATGCTTTTGAGCTTATCCAGGTTAGTGGATTATAGTGAGTGCTTGACGAAAGTCAGAAGGAGCAGAAAGTGAATAGCAGAAAAACTCCTAATATGTCTTTTGCAGCAGCGGTGATTGGTCTCCTTGTGTGCTCATCGGTAATGGCCGATGGTCTTGTCGGCTGGTGGCAGTTTGATGAGGGCAGCGGTACCAAGGCGGTTGACTTGAGTGGTGAGGGTAACGACGGTGAAATCTTCGGTGTTACGTCGTGGGTTGATGGGTATGTCGGCTCAGGCGCATTGAAGATTACGGGTGGCGGCGTGAAGATTGCCGACAATCCCCTGCTTCGGCCGCCGAAGGTTACTGTAGCGATGTGGTTTAATTTCGGCGGCAAGCAGGTTCAGGGTGCGAGGCTCTTCCAGAAAGGCAAAGACAACCAGGAGACGATTAACTTTCAAGGCGGTCAAGGTGGAATAGGCTTTTCGCTTGCGACCGCCCCTAGAGAAAACCGCGGTATCAGTACCAAACATAAGTTTGAAATCGGTAAATGGTATCACATTACAGGTATTTACGACGGCTCAGAGTTAAGAGTTTATGTGAACGGCAAAATTTCCAACAAGCGGACGGTCGAGCCCTTCGTTCCTTATGCCGGTGAGAACCAGCCGCTGGTTATAGGCAATCGTTATCCGGATATGGCCCGTCCTTTTAATGGAATCGTCGATGACGTTCGTGTTTATACCCGTCCGCTATCCGATACGGAAGTCTGGGAACTCTACGCGTGGAAAGGCAGGGACCCTGTTGTTGCCGCTCTTCCTCAGCCGGCTGAGCAGGCTACAGAGGTCATGCCTTCGCAGAAATTAGGCTGGACGGCAGCTAAAGGCGCTTCGGAGCACATTGTCTACCTCGGTAGCGACCCCGACAAAGTAGCCAAGGCCACGACATCTTCGAGCGAATTCAAGGGTGCTGTGAATACCAACAGTTTCAATCCCGGCAAGCTCGAGTTCGGCAGGACTTACTATTGGCGGGTCGATGAGAAATCGAATGCCGGAGTTGCCAGGGGTGACGTCTGGAAATTCGAAGTTGTCTCCGGAAAAGCCTCCAATCCCAGTCCCGGAGCAACATTAAAGAACGTTGCCACCGACACTAAGTTAGGGTGGACCAAGTCTGACCTGGCGACCTCTCACGAACTGTATTTCGGAACCGGTCCCGAAGACGTCAAAAACGCGACACCTTCTTCGAAGGTTTTCAAAGGCAAATTCGCCATAGGAAGCGAAAGCTTTGATCCGGGGCCGCTGAAGGAAGGAAAGAATTATTACTGGCGGGTCGATGAAAAAACATCTATAGGAACAGCCAAAGGCGATTTATGGAAATTCCGTACCAAGGGCGGCAGCCTGGTACTGCAGCTTGACCTTGCTGTAAAGACGTGCGACAAGAAGGGACTTTATCCGGGCCTTGCAAAACCGGGATGGACGATATGGGCGGCGGATGCGTGGACGGATATGTACATGCACGACTACCAGGTTTTCCCGACAAAGGCCGACGGTTCACTGGACCCGGCGGGTATAAACGGCAGCGGAGTGACACTATGGATGACCACCGGGAACGAAGGGCAACTCGGTATCGGCGCCAAGGGCGTCTGCCGTGATAACCTCGCTGGCGGTGGATGTCCCAGCGGAACGGCTGAAGGCGACCCTATCTGCAATAGCTGGGCTTACGGTGTGGACTGGGTAGGGCCTTATGCGGGTGACATATTGCTTGTGTTCAAGGGTTTGCCTGCGGGTGTGTACGAGCTTTACAGTTATCACAACTTCTGGGAGCCTTGCACACAAAAAACTCGCAACTGTCTTGACTGTGTTTGTGGTATGCCACCGATGCCGTCTGTTACTGCCAATCCGCTGCCAAAGGAATCTATGCCTGGTTACAAGGCAAAGGTTCCGGTCGGTACCGGTAAGGGCGTCAAGTCAATTAAGAATGCCTACAACGTTGCACCGCAGCACGTCTATAAGGACGATGAACTTATACCTTCGCTGGTCAAGTTCGAGACCGACGGTTCGGACGTTTTGATAATCTATCAGGCGGACAGAACCGAGCCGCTCTACCCCGACTGCGCACGGCCCGGCCGAGAAGGCGCCCGTGGAATTCTAAACGCCTTCGAGCTTATTCAGTTTGGGCCGTCGTAATAACGAATGTGAATCTAATCTGGGAGATTGCAGGATGTTCAAACGAAAACTGACATTATTGGCGGTGTCATTGTGTGTGACGCTGTCGGTATGTTGGGCGGGGAAGATACCAGAGAAGATTGGCAAGTGGCGCGTGGAAGTGGGGCCGCCTGGGAACGAGTTTTGTCAACCTCCGCAGAAGAAGGCAGAGGTTAAACCTCCATCGGAAGCGGTACTGCGGTATGCCAGGATATTTGTTCCTCATATAAAAATGACCAGATGGGAGTGGGATGACGATGAGTACGAAATCCGTTGCGAGCGCGGGGATGAGGAGTACCAGTTCGATATTACCCCGGAGGGTGAACTGACCCAACTGCAATACAAAAACGACGAAACGGACATTAATGAAGAGGCAGACGAGCTTGTATTGCGGGGTACAAAGAAAAGTATCGCAGTCAGTGAGGTCCCCAAAAGGGCGCTGGCGACGCTGGCCGAGGCGTACCCGAACCTAAAGCCGAGCAAGGCCTGGACGGCCGAGACCATAGCGGGACCTCGGTACGTGATAACGATTGGTGAAATGGCCTTTTATGCGCGGCCGGACGGGCAGATTCAGGCGGCCAGGCAAATTGACGACGACGGTCTGAACGAGATTGACCCGCCGAGCAAGAAAAAGGACAAGAAGGCCTTCAAGGCCGAGCTTAAGGAACTGCTGGGTCCATATCGGCGGCAATTCAACTTCGAAAACCAGATAAAGAAACTGGGCAAGGACCCCAAGAGTGCCGACGGCAGTTATCGCTATGTGGTCATGGGCGACAACCGCTCGCAGTGGGACCTCTGGTCGAATATGGTCAAACACATCGACAGCCTTGAGCCGAAACCGGCTTTTGTTATCAATTCCGGTGACATAGTACCGAAGGGCTACGCCAGAGAGCTTCACGAATACTATATACCGCCGCTGCTGAAAACAG
>Ga0114919_10002948_pt1 | contig 13752 bp, 18 predicted proteins | sample BlataG_FD_88682 | JGI IMG/M metagenome (GOLD analysis project Ga0114919, IMG submission 88682) | Deep subsurface microbial communities from Black Sea to uncover new lineages of life (NeLLi) - Black_00105 metaG | ecosystem: Environmental > Aquatic > Marine > Oceanic > Sediment | place: Atlantic... | reverse complement strand
CCATTATGGATGGGGTTGACGCAGCAAAGATGGATATTGATAGCCTGAACCGCCAGGTAACCGATATAGAATACCAGATAAGCATAACCCCGCCGCAAGTGATGACTTATGTAAAGCAGTGCCGCCGATGCTATATCTTTGCCACCTGCTGCGAGGAAATTCCCACGCCCGGACCGAATCCTAAAATAGCCGAGCTTACTGCCCAGCGAAGCGGAATAGTAAGCCAGCGCAACGCCAAGCAGACCGAATTAACCAGTAAATTAAAAGAAATAGACAGTTTAACCACCTACCAAACGCAAGTTCAAAGCGCCATCAATAATCTAAAATCAGACTACGCCCGGACCTCGGGGCTGTCTTTAAATTCTCTTCTCGACATCAAAAATTGGCCAATAATCGGAATGCTCTGGGAAAAGCCGGAGGAAGGAGTGCCGGCAATGGCTCCAGAAGTAAAGAAGGCGCTGATCATCGGCTTGGCGGCGGTTTCGGGAATAATAATTGTCAGAAGAATAACAAGAAAACCTGCAAAAAAAAAGAAAATAGGATAGCATAAAAAGGAGCGAACTATGTTGCGAAACGGAACATGGTCAGAAGAGATAAAATCAGCAGCCTCAATACCCACTGGAGTCAAAAAACTCGAGAGAAGCACTGAGGCATTAAAGAAACAGGTGGAATCCTATACAAAAAGAGGGCTGCCGGTTCCAATATTGCTGCAAAAACAGCTTGTCAGCCTGACATCGAATACAGCAGCACTGCAAAGATACAAGGCTAAATAAAATGGCTGAGCTAGACAGAAAAGTATCCCAGCTGCGGGTATTGATTTCAAATGCTGTGCAGAGTCCTGCGATAAGAAATCTGGCGGCCAGGGTTGTAAAGAATAAAATAACTGATACCGATAAAGCCATTGCCATTTATGACTACATTAGAAACAATATCCGATATGTTCGTGAGCCTAAAGGGCAGGACATATTCCAGCCGCCAGAGCGAACAGTTGCAACAAGGCTTGGAGATTGCGAAGATCATTTTGCTTTAGTCAGTGCAATAGCCAAGCTAGCAGGAATGCCAGTAAAGGCAAAGGTTATTAGCCAGGATTCAATTACCTTTACTCATATTTATCCTTTGTTAAAAGTAAATGGCAAGTGGGTGCCGATGGATACAACTTTAGGGGGAATTTTAGGAAGGGAACCGACTTATTTAATGGGAAGGACTTATAATATATGAGACCGACAGCGATTGAAAACTTCGTAGCCGATATGCGGATAAGAAAGAGAGTGGAAGGACAAGTAAAACTTGGGCAGGCATATCCCCCGCCGCCTCCGGGCGTGTACATAGCCACAATCAGGCCATATCCAGAACCGCCAGTGGAGGTCAAGCCGGAAGTGGCGCCGCCTGTTATACCCATTGTACCTGAAACGCCATTTAGCAAGATAGAAGCCATAGCGGAATATGCAAGAAAAAGGCCGGAAAGATACGGAATAGGATTTTAAAATGGCAATTAAGAAGAAACTCATAGGAGAATTCATCTCAATTGAGAAGCTGCCCGAGGCCTTCGCCCAGACACTAAAGGAGAGCCTCAATCTCGAGGACACCCTGTATAAGTCATCCCTGCCCAACTATGTCGATAAGTTCACTTTAGACTTAGCTGTAGCCCGGACCAAGAAACCACTTTCTGATGTAGGAGGCGGAGAAAAGCTTTTCAGGCAAGCGCACTGGTATTATTTAAAAATATTAGTCAAGGGTACCGGAACTTGGACTTTGATTTTTGAGCTACCTAATGGGGATACCGTTGATTTAAGTGAGAGCGAAGTAATCAAGGGCGATGAGATACTTTTAGAATGGGCGGAGCTTAAAGCAACTAATACTGTTCAAGCAGGCGAAACAAATCCAGTATTTTGGGTAGAACGCAGAGATATAGGAAGTTAATCATGCCGATAAGAACAAGAAGAGTAGAAACAGACCATATTGTTGATGGTGCAATTACATTCATCAAGCTTGCAAGTGATGCAATCCCTCCAAAAACATACTACCAAGACGCAGAACCCACCTCAGGAATGAATGAAGGCGACTATTGGATTGACACCGACGACAATAATAAGATATACATATATAAAAATGGTGCCTGGGTAGCAATAGCTGCTGCCGGAGTAACAACATTCAGACAATCATCTGTTCCCACCGCCTTGAGTGCTGGCGACTTATGGATAGATACCGACGATGATAAGCTGTATAGGGCAACCGCCGCCGGCGATGATGCGATTACACCTGGAGAGTGGGAGCTTATAGATGCGGCAAAAGCAACTGGGTGGTCTCATGGTCTTGATGTTACAAAGATAGATGGGGGGAAGATATATACAGGGACAGTCATCGCTGCTGCAATAAGCGTTGCCCAACTTTCAGCAATAGCAGCAGATTTAGGGACAATTACCGCTGGCCTAATAACAGGGGCAACTATTAGGACGGCAGCAGGGAACCCAAGGGTGGAGTTAACTGGAACTACTTTAAAGGTTTATGATGAAAGTGGAAATGTAAGGGTGATATTAGGAGATTTGAGTTGAAATGACGCATGGATTAAAGTTAATAGATCCGAAGGACTCAAAGACGCAGATACTAACCCCTAAATGTCTGACAATAATTAGTTCAGGAGAGAAGACTATGTCGAATAGTCTTGAGGGTGATAATACATATGGAGAGGATGTTGTAGTTGCGGGAGAAGCAATTTCGCAGGATGACATAGCTGTAATAGTAATACCATCAAGAGCAAAATATGGTGTAATAAATTCAAGGTTTGTCTATGGTGGAACACTCTATGCCAGTTCGCAATATGCAGACGATGAATATACTTACTATACAAGGGATCCGGCAACAGGGGTTATGACTGCCTGGAGTGCAGGCAATATGACTGCCGGCACCAAAAGCACCTGGGACCCGGTTTTATCAATATTTCCTGTTGGATTTTGGGATAAAATGGGGGCTACCACATTTACAAGCGTGAGGTTGTTTGCAGCAACTTGCTATCTGATTTACGATACATCTGCGTCTGCATATAAAAAGGTATACAGCATAGGAAATAAAGGAATAGAGACAATACAGTATTTTATAGCCATTAAGAATTACAATGCATGAGAAAAGATATATAAAATTATCTGAAAAAGAAAAACCTATTCCTAAAACGATTGATAAATCACAAATATGGTATGTCTTAAAATGTATAAATTGTGATTCTACTTTTGAAACAAATAAAATATGTGATCCTTGTCCTAATTGTGGACATAAACCTAATTGCAATGAAGTAAACATAATAAAAAAGTTTGAGAGGCCGATAAATGCCAACTAATTTATTCGGCGATGGTTCAGATGGAAATGTCACCATTTCTACTAATACAACGCTGACCGCCGACAAGCAATACAACAATTTGACAATCAATAATGGCATCACCTTGACCGCCGACGGATATAAAATTCAGGTCAAGGGAACTTTGACGAATAATGGAACTATATCTGCCGGATATTTAGCAAGTAGGCGTGCAACTGGGGCAAATGGTAGTTCCGGTAGTGCTGGTGGGAATGGTGGCGCAGGTGGTGCAGGCGCGACTTGTTATGCAATTCTTTGTAATGATGAGCATACTGAATATGGCGGTGCAGGCGGTTCCGGCGGTGCAGGCGGTTCCGGCGGTGCAGGCGGTTCCGGCGGCCAAGGCGGTCGAAATGCAAAGGCTATTTTTATTTATGCTAATATTTTGAATAATGCAGGAACAATTCATGCAAATGGTGAAGCCGGCTCTAATGGAAGCAATGGTTCTAGCGGTATCGCTGGTTCTGCTGGAGGAACAGGAGGTATTTCGACAGCTAGACAACATGACACCTGTTGCTGGTGTTCTGGCTCTGGAGGTGGTGGAGGTGGAGGTAAGGGCGGTTCCGGCGGTTCCGGCGGTTCCGGCGGAGATGGGGGATTTGCAGGAACAGCAATTGTTCTTTATGAAACTTTAACAAATTTAGGAACTGTTCAATCAAATGGAGGGGCAGGCGGTTCTGCTGGTTCTGGAGGGGCAGGCGGAGGTGCGGGAGCTGGTGGAAGCGCCGGTGTTGGTTACGAAATTTACTCGCAATATTATTGCACTTGTTGTAGCCCTAGTTCCGGTAGTTCTGGAGCTGCAGGAGCAGGTTCTGGAGGAAATGGAGGACGAAATTCACCGTATTGTCATCAACCGGGTTCTGGAACTTGGACAACTGGATACAATGGAACAGCAGGAACATCAGGGACATCAGGTTCGGCAGGCTTAGCAGGCGGCTCAGCGGGTCGCGATGGCGAGATTCATACAAATGCAATAGCAAGCACAGAATGGGTTGAAGTATTGTCAGGCAGCAATTTTATAAATATATGGAGCCCGCTTTATACGGATGGCAGGAGTACCAGTATAGAGTTAGGTTATGGGGGTTCAGGTGACTGTGAAGTATATCAGATTGTGGATTTTGGCATAGATATTGAAGGCATGGATTTGAGAATCGGCGCCAGTCTTAAGATAAGCTCAATAGGAGCCGATACTTCATTGATTTTGGAATATCAATGGCTTAATTCGGAGGGTGCAGTGCTTGGCGCGGCTGTGAATATTGCCACTCTTACTGCCGTACAGAAATATGATTTGTCGGAGTTATTGTCGCAGACAGCTCCGGCAAATGCCCAGCAGGTAAAATTACGCCTCTATTGCGGTGGCAGTAATAGTCTGCATGCATATATGTCAAACCCAGCTGTAGTGAAGCAGGCAAGATTCGGGCTTAAGGCGTTGGATGCAGAAGGCAAGCATACTGTGATAACGCCATCTGTGGGAAGGTTGATTGCTGCTAGTTCATTGACAATGCCCAATTCACTGAATGGTGATAATACATATGGAATAGATATTGACTTGCCTGGCGATGAAGCAATACCTGAAGAGGACATTGGGGTATTTGTGTTTGCAACCAAGATGGACTTTAAGGCAAAAGTTTATGATTGGAATTGGACTGGAGCTCCTTGGAACTCAAACAGAATATTTCATTTCTTTGGCGACAGTGGCGAGACATATTACACCCGAAATAATAATACCGGTGTCATGACTGCATTTACCCCAGGAAATATGGCTGCGGGAAATCCAAACGCCTGGGATTCTATTATTACGGCCTTTCCGATGAGGGGCTGGTTTAAGGGTAGCAGTAAGACATTTACGGCGATTAGGATTTGGGCGGCTATGGCTTATATAATTTATGATTATAGTGCAGACTTATTTAAGACTATTTATACAATAGGCAATAAAGGCGTGGAAAAGGTAGAATACACAGTTATATTAAAAAATCACTAAGATGACTCACGGACTAATAGTAAAAGACACAAGTGGAAATGTGGCGAAGATAACGCCGAGCGTCCCTGTTATTATAGCAGCAGGAGCTCGATATGCTCCTAATGAGCTAAAGAAGGATGATAGATACGGAGTGGATGTAAATCTACTGGGAAATGATAGCGTAAATCATGCGGATGTAGGGGTTCTTATAGATCGGAGCAAGGAAGCCAATTTGGATGTGCATGGGATATTTACTACAGGCGGAAATACTTATATGTGGAGTTGGTATATGGGGGGGCCTTTGGCTTTTAATTATTATACTCGCAATGAAAGCACGGGTGTTATGTCAGTTTGGACTCCGGGTGACCATTCCGCATTGAATAAATATGACGAGTTGATGGCAGTTTACCCGGATGCATTTTGGGATAAGTTAGGAGGAGCAGAGTTTACTAATATCAGGTTGTTTAGCTCTATGCTCCATCATGTCTATTATGCAGGCACAACATGGACAAATGTATTTGGTTTGGGCCGGGATGGGGTTGAAGGAATAGATTTTGCTGTCTATATGAGATACTATAAAGGTGGGAAAAACTATATTCAGGACTAGGAATAATACCTTTTTTATTGCTTCAACACTAAACTACCATTTAATAGCGTGAATGAGATGGCTGAAAGAGACTTACCTTTAGTTTCTGGAAAGACGGAGAAGCTAATTTTAGATATACAGGATAGTTGGGCCCGGTATGGATGGATATTCGTAGTTTGCAATGTCATCCTGGCCGTAGTCGTAATAGCAGACATAGCCAAGAAAAGGCTAAGATAGAAAGGGTAAAAGATGGGTTGGCTATTTAGTTTATTCAAAAAACCAGACATAGCGACAGCGGTCATAGTTTTATCCGGCATAATTATTGCTTTAATTAAATTCTTATGGTGGGTCGTAAAGGAAAACAAAAAAATCCAAAGTGAACACAATGAAATGATTACCAATCACATTGTGCATAACACCTCCATCTTAGACCAGTGTTCTAAATCTATGGGGGGATTAAGCGGAGAACACGATAGAATGATAGAACATCTAATTAAGTTAAACGAAAGGGTAAGAAAATGATAGGACCTAATGTAGTGACTCAAATAATAACCTGCCCAAGAGGCGGAAGATTTGTCTTTAAAGGGGCATTGACAAGCGAGCCCTTGGCCGGAGTGCAAATTTTTCAATGTCCGATCCACAGTGATAGAATTGTGGTAAAGACCGGCTTGCCTCCACGAAAATGGTATTTTGAAGGTGTCTTATCCGAAGGAAGAAAAGCCCCGCTGTTTTCCTCATACTGGGACCAGTTTCACAAAGTGTTTTCTAAGGACTATATAAGGATGGAAGATCTGCCGAAAGCGGGAAAGCCGCGCAAACTTTTCATCAATCCTCAAGAATACCTCGGACCGCCATATTATAAACCGCAATAACTAGGAGGATACTACAAATGGAAGAACTGAAAAGGATATTTAAAGAGGGGCTTAACAATATAGCCAGCATTCTTAATATGATGCTTTCCGTGTTAATGGAAGACGAAATTGAGGGTATAGTGGAGACCTATGAACTTACCGCTAAAACCCAACCAGTAACACTTCATCCGCCGGCAGACAAGAGCATGAAAAAACGACGCAAATGGCTGTGGGTGCAGATAATAAACGATAGTGAGACAGTTAATGTTCGCATAGGAGTGAATGCTGGTTCGGCAAGTTCATTGATAGTATATGCCGGGGAAAATATCAAGATAGATTTCAGGGATAGGAGAAAGATTAATTCCCTAGTTTACAAAACTGATTCTGGAGAAGCATCTATAAGAGTAATTTGTACTATGTGAGGAGAAGAATAATGAGAAAGAAAATTATATCAAGTTGCTTGGTATTGTTGATTTTGGGATTGGGGTTTAGTCCGGCGTTTGCTACTAATGGGGGAATAGGTAGAGGAGGCGGAATAAGCAAGAAATACGGTAACTTCCATTGGAAGGCACCAGTAGATAGCTCTTCGGACTTGCCTGCAACTGCCTCTGAAGGTGATGCAAGAGTAGTCAAGGACGAAGATACTATATATGTGTATGATGGCACCAACTGGGTTGCAGTTTCTGCAGCAGAAACCGACCCTATATTCGGGGCGATGGATACCGAAGCCGAACTGGAGACCCAACTTACCGATGTAAGCGATGTTTATACAAACAAGGACTTTACCGATAACCATACAAATTGGGATACTTCTTACGGATGGGGAGAGCATACAGTAGCAGGCTATCTTTCGGCTGAGACTGACCCTACTGTAGATACTGCAGATAAGATAGAGGCGATTTTAACTAATGACCCAATGGACTTTGGTACAGGGACACTGGCTTCTGCCGATTTAACTATTACTGGTACTACCACTATCTCTTCCGATCTCACTGTTGCAGGCTCTTACTACGGCGACGGCTCTCATCTTACAGGTGCGGGAGACCCCGACCAGAATTTGTGGGAGACCATCGCAGGGGATACAGGCTCTACTGCCGCAGACTCTACGACAGATACCTTAACGATTGCTGGAGGGACTAACGCCACTACAGCGATGTCAGGAGATACTTTAACTGTTAATGTGGATGATGTCTTTGCAACAAAGGCATTAAATAATTTGGCTTCAGTAGCAATTAACACAAGCCTGCTCCCCTCTACTGCTGGCTCTCCTAACTTGGGTTCAACGACTAAATGGTTTGATACGGCCTACCTGAAAGCGCATATAATCTTTGAGGGTTTGACTGACGATGCTTACGAAACTACCCTTTCCGTTACCGACCCAACTGGCGTAGATAAAACGATAGAGCTTCCTGATGCTACAGGAACGGTGCTTCTCGATACAAGCATAGACGCTTCTTCTGAATTGGCGGCAATAATGGATGATGAGACGGGTTCAGGGGCTTTAGTGTTTGGCACTGCGCCATTGATTAAAACAAGTTTAGGAATAATAGAAAGTGTGCCGAGTGGAGTAGAATTATACCTTGCTGGCGATGCTGGTATAAGCGGGGATTTGACGATAGGAGGGACGGCTACTATCTCAAGTGATTTGACAGTAACGGGGACAGGTGCTTACTATGGCGATGGTTCACACCTTACGGGTATAGCAGGTGGCGAAAATCTTGCAGAAACTTTAGCAATTGGAGCAGATGCAAATGATGTAAATATAACTTCTCTTGCTGACATTGCTTTAGACTCTATTTCTCCCGATGGTGATACAATCCTTTTAAATATGACCGAATCCGCAGAATATATGCAAATAAATCAAACTAATGCTGTTGGTGTAGAAAATCAGCCTTTGATATTTATTAACGATGATAGGACTGGAGTAACTTCAAGTGAAGTAGAAGAAGCAGCTTTAAAAATAGACGCAGAAGGAGTCTATGCTTTATATGTTGCCGACGGCAGAAGCAGTTTTGCGGATATGGTAGATTTTACATCTGGGCTTGAAATGGGCGATGATAGTTATCTTTGGCTGGGTACTGATTCTGATATAGGAATATCATATATATTAAATGGGGCTAAAGATGATATATTGCTTTTCTCCACAACTCCCAGCGCTACCGATAGCAATGCCTGGTTTTTCTACAGCACCTCTGGTATTCCTTCAGGAATGGACGATCACGAAAATTATTATACTCCTACTTTTGTATTTGCCAACTCTGGCGGGGCCGACAGTAACGATTATGCCGGTGTAGTAATGGGAGAGCGTGCCTATCAAAGCGTAGCAAGTACCCATTACTTCGACTTTTACGCTATGACCGGGGCAATAGACGGCAGTGTTGACGGCACCACTACTGAATTAGGTGCTACTTTTAGATTTGGCGATAGTCCTGCCGCCGGTACAAATGCCACAGGCCCTGGGGATGTAATCTTCAATGACAATATAGAAGTTGACGGAATCGCTTATATTGAAGGCGCTGCTATTCTTTCGTCTGATTTAACTCTTGCAGGCGCAACTTCTAATCTCTATGTCGAGGGTTTTGGAGATTTTTCAGACAATAATATTATCAATGTAGGCGATATTGCCTTAGATACCATAACTGCCGATGACGGAGTCGGCCCGATTGTATTTAATCAAGATATATCCGTAACAGGCACAATCACATCCACTGGTGCAACCAGCCGTATTACCTTTACTAACAGCGAATATATCGATAATACGACGGATGACCTGATAGATTTTGTCGGTGTTGGAGGGACAAGTGATACAGATTTGAGGTTTGATTTAGACGGCAGTCATCCAGAGATAAGCTCTCCTACATCTGGAGTAATTCAGATAGCCGAGGATGTAACGATTACTGAAGATTTGACGATTTCGGGGACGGCGACGATTTCGTCTGATTTAACTCTTGCAGGTTCAACCTCTGGATTATATGTTGGGGATAGTGAGATAGCCGAGTTTTTGGCAGACGGAACAAAGATACAACCTAACGCTGGAGGTAATGTAGAATTATTTGGTACTGCCGCTTCAGTAGATAATGGTGCTGGAGGAAAAAGTTTATATGTTCATAGAAAAGCAGAAGAATTTGATAGATATTTAAGATTTTATACTGACCAATACGGAGTATCAAAAATATTAAATAATGCAGGGAATCTTGACTTATCTGCATCAAGTTACTTATATATGAGATGCGGTAGTAGTAGCCGTACTTTAATAAATGATACAGCCAATGGTGATGTTGTTTTATTTGCAGATGCTGCCAGTGGTGAGAATAGATACTTAAAGCAAGCGGGTTATATCACTGCAGCAGCAAATGAGGTAGAAGCAAGATGGCAGGTTACTGCAGCAGGTCACTTTGAGCTTACGAGAGAAAATGCAAATATACTTACTCTTGATATTCAAATGCCTGCTCAAATTTCATCTGATTTAACTCTTGCAAGTTCAAATTTCGGAATGTCCGTTGGAGAAATCTCAACGCCGACAACACCACCAGCAAACAATGCTTATATCTATGTAGATAGTGCAGATGGTTCGCTTAAATGTAAGTTTGATGATGGGGATGTGGTGACTATAGCCACATATTAAAATGAAGGGTGAAATGAGAGGAATTGGATTTTTTCGTGCTTTATGTATTGGGACATCAATAGGACTACTATTATGGGTTTTGATGTTTTGGTGCGTCAATGCCTTTGGTGCGACTTATTATATTGACCCCGCAGGAGATGACACTACTGGCGATGGCTCATCAGGTAATCCCTGGGCTACTGTTCAAAAAGGAATTGATGAGGCTACCTCTGCTGGAGATACGGTTATTGTAAACGATGGAACATATACAGCAGGGGGTTTAGCTAATACAAATAGTGGGACAGCGGCAAATCCTATAACTTTTCAGGCAGCAAATGAGGGTCAATCTATCATTGACATATCAGTAACAATTTCTGGATGGAGTAATGCAGGAGAGGGAGCTAATATCTATCATTCTTCAGACCCAACAGGAGTAGGCGGGGGAGCAACAGGGCAGTCATTATGGAAAGTGGGAGATGACAGGATGTTGGTCCATGTAACTGACGAAGTGGATTTAGACGCTGAGGACGAATTTTGGCACGATGGCACAAATGACTTGTATAAAATTTATACGACTTCAGACCCTACTTTATCAGTTTACAAAGGATGGGATGATTCGGGATTTATTGCTTTTCATATTCATAGTGTAGATTGGATTATTCTTGACGGGATAGTTACTCAATATTCACACATTGGTATTATAATTGGCAGTGGAGTTTCAGGAAATGGATGCAATGATATAACCGTTCAGAATTGCACATCTCAATATCATTCCTTTTGGGGAATGGCAGCAAAGTCGGGGCCAGACGAACTTACAAGAAGACCTGTTTTTGATACTATAACTATTCAGTATGTTGATGTTGGAAGTGGGGATAATGGACATGGTTTTAAATTTGCGGCAGATGTTAATGAAGCAGATGGGCAAGGTGGAGTAATTAAAAATAGCACTATTCATCATGTTCGCTTTCACGGTATCCAGGCAAGCAATGGGTGGGACGATATTACCATAAATAATAATGTAATTCACGATTATGGTTACACCAGAGGTTCAGGTTCATCGGCAGGCTTAAGATTTGGAACGACAACCACAGGCCTTGCTTATGACAACGAGATTTACGAAGGAGACAGCCCCGACCAGACTGGAATATATCTTCAAACTTCCGTCAACGCCATAAGAATATACAGAAACGAAATATATGGAAATGGGTGGCACGGGATTTATATATTTGGCTCTGACTCTTATGATGTAAGGATTTATAATAATTTAATTTATGACAATGATACTGCTGGAATACGCTTTGAGGCAGGAGGAAGCAACATCTTCATAGAAAATAATACATTTGATAATAATGGCACTTCCGCCAATTCTGGAACAGGGTCATCACTTAATTTTAATATTGCTCCATCTCAATCTGTAACGATTAAGAACAATATCTCTTATACCACTGCCGAATATGGACTCTTTACCGTAGCAGATTCCGACCCGACTACGGACTATAATTTATGGTATAGATCAGATGGAGGTGATGTAGTTAACTGGGAAGGGGCAGGATATACTTTAGCTGAATACAATGCGGCAATTGGAGAAGGAGCAAATTCAGTTGAGTCAAACCCTCTTTTTACAAACAGGGTTTTAGATAATTTTACCTTACAGGCAGGTTCACCAGCAAGAGAAGTTGCTATTCCTATTCCCAGCCATTTTCTCCACGATTATGTTGAAAAAGTCAGAGGAGCAATATGGGATATTGGGGCATATGAAAGTAGCGACGAGGCAGGTGTAACAGTTTTATCTGGAATTGTATTGAGTAATGTAACTGTTAATTAAATTGGCGTAACACTTAGGGATATTGGGGATGGTGTTGGTAGTAAATAGGGTGATAGATAGGGATGTGATGGTGGAGTAATTTAAAACTAAATAGCACTTTAGACTTGGGTGAAAAATGAATAAAGACAGTCAAGGATTTATTTTAATACTCTTCTTGATAGGTATATTTATCTTTATCACTCGCAAGACCTCCAATAAAGAAGAATGGGAAATTGTGCGCGATGAAACAGGCAAGCTAAAAAACATCATAGTCCATAGAGATGTGAGGAGCAATTTGCAATGAAAGAAAAAGATATTCTGGTGTTGTTTGGCATAGTACTGGGCGTTTTTGTTATAAAGTACCTGATAATTGCCACGCAAAAATTGCAGGGTACATCTTCTACCAATAAGGAAAGTTGGAAAGTGATAAGAGATGAAAAAACCGATAGGCTGCTGGAAATAGAAATACATAGAAATGTGAAAGGAAGTTAAAATGCCAGGTGAGCCACTATTAAAGGATAAAGCAAAGGTAACGCCTGAAGTATTTATGGCCATTCAGCTTGATGATTTAAATACTACCTTAAGAAGAGTGGAAGGCTTGTTGGCGGAACAAAGGTTAGATGGAATAAATGAAGCCTATGATTTAAGCGTTACTACCTCAAGGCAGGAAATCAGACCTCCTGCCGGAAAAAAGTGGCATGCCATAAGCGTATTAAACCGAGGGAATGCGGATATTTATGTCGGCGCAAATGTAGGATGGGTGAACGCAGTTATCATTCCCAAAAATGGCTATCAGAACCTGGATATGAAAAGGGCCTTAATAGAATATGTGAACTTCAGGACTGCATCAGGAACGGCCAGCGTAACCTTTAATGGAATTAGATAAAAATGCCCATAGCCGAGCTTGGCTTAATCTCAAAACCGATAGAGGACCTGCTAAAGATAGACCAGATACCTGTTGAGCCCCCGGATGGATCTAGGACCGACTTTACCCTTCCTAATGGCGATGCTTATGTATCTGGGGCCCTAGCAGCCCATATAGATGGCCTTAAGTTCCGCAAGGCAAACATTACCGAATTAAGCGATACTACATTTAGAACATCTATTGCACCAGATAGCGAGGAAGTATTGGAAATAACTTATATCAAAAAATGAAAAAGATATCCTTTGCAATAGCCATAGCGATACTGTTAATACCTACCATATCTCATGCTCAAAGCCTAAAAGCAAAGCGCATTCGGACCAATACTACCAATTTCAATAATATCCTTTCAACATCCGATGACAATACCCAGAAGGCTCTTGATACCATAGATAATATTACAGCAACATCGGTTGACGCACTTAAGCGTGATGGCTCCAATGCCAACCAAAATATAGATATAGGCACCTATGATTTTGCTGCTGATAATTTAACCTTAACTGGCGTAGCCACCATTTCCTCCATCTCCGGCAACCTCACTATAGGCGGCACAGTTACAGCCACAGGTTTATATGACGCTGATTTAGATACGAGCGTTAGAGTAGAAAGCACTCCTGACAGGGATATTATAGACTTCTACGAGGGCGGAGAACACTTAATGGAAGCTGATGGAGGT
>Ga0114919_10002947_pt1 | contig 13755 bp, 9 predicted proteins | sample BlataG_FD_88682 | JGI IMG/M metagenome (GOLD analysis project Ga0114919, IMG submission 88682) | Deep subsurface microbial communities from Black Sea to uncover new lineages of life (NeLLi) - Black_00105 metaG | ecosystem: Environmental > Aquatic > Marine > Oceanic > Sediment | place: Atlantic... | reverse complement strand
CTTCCATTTGTGCTTTGCTTTCCCATGGCGGTTGTGAGTACCTCCTTCTGCTGTTTTCTTACTACAGAAAGGGTACTCGCTGCCGCTAGCTATTTCCACACCTTTTGATTCTACCTCCCAGCAAACGTGCGCATGGCGAATGGCCAATAGAGCGCGGAATTCAAGGCTAACGGTTGTTCAGACAGTGTTGACATATGCTGCCCGCGAAAGTACGTTTGTTGCTTTCTCAACATTGTCATCAGTGAAATCTAGCCCGAGAGGCTTTAGTTGTAATTCGAACATGGAATGTCCGCTATTTCCACCTTATGACATTGCATTGCATACTTTGCATACCAGAGGAGTAGACCTCTCTCGTTCAGTGAATTCACCCTTAACACTAACAGCGTATTTGGCCAATTCACCGTATATTGACATATTCTGACTCAGGTTATCAATTGATTTCGCCTCGAATCCAGCCTTGTTAGCCGGGATTTCTGAGGATTTCTCCTCACCCGTGGAAAGATCCCTGTGCATCGTCCAAGGTCCTGTCGCTGGCCTCCACTTCTATCATTCGCTCGATTTCGCCCGTGGTTTACCGCGCGGCCCTTAGCTGAGCGGAACCAAATAGACTCAATACTAAGGATATGATTATGCTGATGAAACAACAGCGTCTCACTCTATGCCTGCCTCAATTAGTGTAGAGTCAAACACAGCGACTATTGTATTGGAATACCGGATGTGCGATTCGATTTGGGCAGGATAGAACCATCACGTCGTCTTGTATTCACATCTCCGGATGTGTAAGCCGGGAGGTTGACCGCGCAGTGGAGAATTTGAGTCCTAGTGATGTGCTTAGCAAGGTGATGGAAAGATTTGCTATAATAGCTCGATGCTTGGGGCTGTAGCTCAATTGGGAGAGCGCCTCCCTTGCACGGAGGAGGTCAGGGGTTCGAATCCCCTCAGCTCCACCAAAGGTCACTTTTGCGAAACCGGCGTCCTCCCTCTCTTCATTTACTTTATTTACTTTGGCGAGGTTCAACCGGCAAAATATCTTCCTCGACTTCAAGTCCTCTGACGGCATGATCTTAATTCCAAGCTTGGCAACCAAGTCGGCTCTCTCTTCGACAGTCGATTCCCGCAGATTCCGGTCACGGAGGGCCTTCAGCTCCTGCCGTAGCAGCTCAGCCTCAATGGCACTGAAACTCCTGTTCGCTATCTGCTCACGAAGTCTTCCAATCTCCGATTCTGCTCTGGCAATGGCTTCCCGGTGTTCGGTAAGTTTGATTTGGACTTCCTCAGGTGTGTAGAAACCTTTTTCCCAGCCCTCGTGTACCTTGCTGACTCGGAGTTTTGCTTGGCCGATCCTGAATTGCTCCATTCTGATGAGCTTTTCCAGGTCTGCACTCTGAGACAATTCTGTCGCCAGTTGCTGTTCCAGCCAGGCATCATTGCTCAGCATGGCGTAGACCTCCTCCCAAATCTCACCGTCCCAGGTTCCCGGTACGAAGCGATTGTAGGTACAAGGGTCCTTCAGCCATGGACAGTAATGTGCCCGGCAATAGTAATAGACCTGGTCGCTACCTTTCTTCCGCAGAACAGACATCGGCTTTCCGCATTTCGGGCAAAGCATCCGGGTCCGGAACAACGCCTGTATCCTTCTGCCCTGCTTGCCCCTGCCGCGGCCTCTCTCTCTGAGATTGTTATTGGCTCTTAGCCACTGCTCCTCAGTTATGAGTGCTTGAACCTCAAAAGTTACCTTCTCGCTGTCAGGCTTCGGCCGAACGAGCGTTCTCTTTATACCCAGAGTTAAATCACCCAGAGGCCTGTCGGGGTTGGGAACACGGCCATTTGCATTGTATTCAGCCTTTCCCGTGTAACACCTGCGACCAGCTAGCTTGATTACGGTCTTGGGAGCCCAAGATGTCCGGTAGGGTGGCCGAATGCCGAGTTCATTCAGTTTGCTGGCAACCCAATAAGCAGTGCGGCCTTCATCTCCGATCCAAACGAAAATCTGTGTCACCACCCAAGCCGGGCTTCCCCAAACTAGTCCCTCATCGGGTCCCAGTTCGTCTACCACCCACCAAGCACGGAGCACCTTAGCTCTGCCCGTTCGAGCTTCGATAATCTTGTCCGTGCGGTAAATATAGCCGTAGGCTGCTCTGTGCGCAGGCGCTTTGCCTGCCAAAACGCGTGCAATGTTTCCTGCTAGGGCATTATCGCGGTTGCATTTGACCCTCAAGGCGTTTGCCTGGGCTTGGATAAGCCTGGTCGTCTGGCTTGCCCAATCTTGGCCACCAGGAGCATCCCCGTATACTACCCTTACGCCGTAGTAAGCACATTCCCTTTCGAAGGCTAACTGGTGGAGGGCATCTGAAGACAGACGCCCCTGGAAAGGAATAACGACGCCAGCTATGCGTCTACCTGCTACTAACTCTCTGCGAAGCCAAATCATACCGGAGCGATTCAAGTCCTCACTGGACTCAGCATCGTATATCACATATTCCCGCGGCACGATGCCGCCGTTCTGCTTGGCCAGTTTCGCACAAGTGAGCAAATATTCCGCGAGGCGGTCATTCTCTGCCTGCTCCCTTGGTGACTGTCTTGCATAGGCGACCCACCAATGCCTGAGGTTCAAGTCGCATCCTGTGATGCCAAAACCCTCCTCGTAACCAGCTGTTTTCGCTCCTTCCAGAATGTACTGCTCCAATCGTTCCTTGTTCATGACTTCAGTAGTTACCATATTTCACCTCCTAAATAGCCAATGGCGTATTGTGCCGCTATTCTCCTGGTTAAGCGGCAATTCTGCAAACTCCCACTTACTAACTGCTTCGTCGGTCTCCTGCTGCCCGCTTCTCATTGAGCGCGACCATAAGCAGCGCATTCGGAACGCAACTTCGAGCACCTGTGCTAAGGACGCATCGTCATCGTCACCAAAGTATCGGAGAGCAAGTCCATGTGTCTTGGCAATCAGGTCATTATCCATCTCGATGTCTAGATCTACCATTTCCACTGCAATATCTCCAGAGCCGCCTTAGGCTATCCCGAACTAGTCGTCTCACACCTATTGTTCCATGCCCCGGCCAGAGACGGTTAGCCTCGACTAGAATCTGCCCCATCAGCTCATCTGTGATCCGGAACCTTAATCTTGCCATCACCTTCACAATTTGTTATATTGTAACCTAAGGGGAAAAGAGATGTCAAGTAGCACAGCCTTACTTCTTAATCATACACTATAGTGGATAAAAGTGTAAATAATGCTTGACATATCGTCTCCAAAGTGGTAAAATTTCTTTTTCTATGAAGTAGAGGTAATTTTCGTGCCGCGAAAGTTCACAGTGGAACAAAGAAAAAGAATGCTCGAGCGTTTAGAACATGGAGCTACGTATTCAGATATAAAAGCGGAGTTCAGGATAAGGGACAGTCGAACATTGGATAAGCAATTCAAGCAAGCCCGGGAAGAACAGACGCTGAGAGCAGCAAGGACTGAAATCATCAAGGAAAGCCTGAGCGATCACCTAGCTGAGGTGCGCAGCCTCATTGAAACGTGGCGCTCTGGTCTCAAGGCTCCATCCCCACCATCTCCTTCGCGGTATCCCCTGAGCATCGCTGATGGATGTGAGCGGAACCGGCTTTTTGAAAGCATACGGCAGCACCTCCCCTTTCCCGAGTTGTGGAGGACTTATAACGGTTTCAAGGCTAGGTGGGATAATTACTTCGGATTATGTGAGCAATTGCATAAGGAGGCAGTGGAGCAAGCCACGAAGGAATGGGGCCTTAAACTCCTTAACGCTAACGATCTGCGGCCTGGCTTAACGGCTCACTTCTCCTGGGTGACTATTGACCAAGCAATAAAGATCGCCACAGGCGCTAGAAGCAGTAAGCCGGCATATAGGACGGTGACGCACCCGAAGGACGCAGCTATCCAATATTTGGACTGCGAGAATTCTACGATTTTATATACTGAGGGCGATGCTGCGGGCTACGCAGATGAGCACTGGAGGATGATACGTGAGTGGGCACAATCAGAGAAGGTCAGGAACATGGTAGCCGCGCTATCAGAGCTGCCTAGTCTAGAAGGCAAGCTCCAAGGTGCACTGGAAGAAGTGCTGCTTCGGCGGGACTACATTTTCTACAGCTGTAAACTCTGTCCTGGAGAAAGTAGACTAACCTTCAAGTAAGTGGGTGATGCCTCAAAGCGCGAAGAAGCCCCAAGTCTGGCTGCGAAATTTTCAGACCTGTGCTACTAGGAGCCTTCGCTGAAGGCAAAGCCTAAGAGGCGGAAGACTCGATGACGGTGCCCCGGCTGCCCTAGCTCTAAGCTTAGCATGTCGCCTTACGGAGAGGCGGGCGGTGTCGGTTGGGCTGGTGGCGTACCGCTGTGGTTCCCTCCGCGGATAGGGCAGCCCCCTACTTATCCTCATAATCCTCACACTGATCCGAAGAAATGAATGACGCAGTACTAGCTATTTGTTGAAATATGGGGCACATGGATGTGGTAAACGGTGTATGGCAAGGGCATGTCGCTATTCAGCACTTGAAGAGGCGCATGAAGTTATCCTGTCCCGAGTGTGATGTCAAGCTTGGTAAAAGCCATAGCTATTGCCCCGGCTGGGGGCGAAAGTGGGGAAGGTAGTCGCCGAAAACAAAGACCATCGGGAGACAAATGGGCCGGCTCCTCATCACTGAGCCTGGCTAGGTTCTTCTTATCACCCTTCCTTTCGGGAAAATTCACCTCCGGCCTCCTCACTTCCAAGTGAATCTCGTCCTTTGGCACCGTCAACTTTATGTCCATTCTTTACCCCCAATACTATTTGACCTTCGCGATCTACTAATTCCAGTTGTCCCTCTTTTATGAGCCTGACTACCTCCTGGTATATTGCACTCTGGCTTTTGGGAGCCAAAGTAAGCTCATAGCCAGCACTGGCGAATAGTGTTTCCACAGCATCAGCCATGAATTGAGGGAAATCCCCGCCATAACCGCGCTCCTTCTTCATAAGCTCATAAATTGGGTGGAGAAGCGGCTCCTCAAGCCTGAAGTCCCTTATGCTTCCATCAGTGTTCAAAACAAAAAGGAACCTCTCCTTTTCCTTGGCGTAGCCCTTGATATGCTCCTTTATATGCTCATCACCGTGGGCACTTACCACCGTTTTTTTCCGTGGCATAGCAGAGCCGGGCTTTGGCCCTCGCTGCCCTTTGCCGATTTCCTCCACCTCTCCACCATCGGCATTGATGCCCACAACATGGTGCTTATGGCGTTGATAATGCTTTTTGGCAGCAGCCCGGGTCTTAAATGCATAGTTGTCACACTCAAGGCACTGGTAAACTACTACCGATTCATCCTGTCCCATATCTTGTCCCCTTTGTCTCCTTATTTTGTCCCCTTTCCCTCGTATTTCGGAACATTAAGGGGACATTTCGGGACACTTGTATTATACACCAGGTTGGTAGATAATCATGTCAAAGGGAACCTTTCAGAGCTCGTGGTCAAATCTTTCGCCATAAGGCAGGGGACTTACGAGAAGTCAAGGGATAGGAAGAGAGCCAAAGAGCACAGCGCCGAGCTTAAAGAGCTTTCCGAAAAGATGGCCCGGACAAGTAGCAAAATTGCCCCTGAGAAATGGAAAAACCAGCCCTAACACATCGGGAATTAAGTCAGAGGCCCCGATTTTAGCCTTAAAAGAGGGCGAGAGCCACCCTGAGCCACTACCCCCCACACTCAAAGAACGTGCCGGTCTAGATTTGGAGACTATGAAGTGCCAATAACACGGTTCTTATAGCGATAATGGTGTTTTCTGGCAGCCAGCAGTGTCCTAAATTCATAGTTATTACACTGAGTGAGGGCATTGGTAAACTACTCCGACTCACCTTGCCCCATATCTTGTCCCTTTTTGTCTCGTATTTCGGGACACTTGCATTACACCGCCGAGTTGGTAGATACCCATGTCAAATGAATTTTGAGAGCTCGTGGTCAAGGTTTTCGCTGACGACATACAGCTCTCAAGGAGTCCGCTATCGAGCGACCGTGTAACCAGTGAGTACCATTGCACGATTGTCAGTTTTGTTCAACGATAATTGGGCGCATCACACAGAACGTCATGTTGTGCCCCCAGTTAGTAACAATCTTATCCTTCGTATACTGCAGAAAGCGGGGTCTTTCTGTGGAAGACAGAATCGATTTGTTTGCCCAGAATTGTTATTATTTCGCATACGATAGCAGAAAGAGGCCAGAGTGGTAGGTGAGCTATGGGCACACACAGCATCGTAAGGGACTATTTCGACCTTGCCACTTGCGGCGAGACACCAGTTATCCGGTAGTTCGTTCTGGCCGCGCTCAAATAATGAGAGATAGACGGTGATGAAGATTAGCTTTATTCACTCTGCCGACTTGCACTTAGGGGTTCGTTTGACACGCTTTGATAAAGATTGTGCAGATAAGGTTCGAGGTGCGCGCATAAAGGCACTGGAGAACATTCTGGCGGAAGCAAAGAATCGTGCGGCTGATTTCATCATCATTGCGGGTGACCTCTTCGACGACAATGCTATTGACTCGACCACCTCGCGAAGGGCGTTTCATATTCTTGAAAGTTCTACCGTGCCAGTATTCGTGCTACCGGGCAATCACGATCCCCTACTGCCTGGATCAGTTTGGGAACGGGAACCTTGGAGCCAAGAGCACACAAGCAAGGTTAGGGTGTTGCGCGGCCGACAGTCGCTTGAAGTCAGACCTGGAGTAATTTTGTTCCCTTGCCCAGTCTTTCGCAAGACCTCACTGGAGGACCCTACCCTATGGATACCGCCTCGGTCTACATTGGAGGACGATGGCGTAATACGTATTGGCGTTGCTCACGGTAGTATTCGAGACAGAGAGAACTTGCCTGATGACGACCATCTCATAGATAAGCACGCTGCTGAAAACAAGGGGCTGGACTACCTTGCACTGGGCCACTGGCACAAAATGGGCTTATATTACGACGTCGACGGCGTATGTCGAGCCGCCTACCCAGGTGTGCATGAGCCAATGTGCTTCCGTGGCGCTGATAGTCCGTACACCGGCTGGGTTTCCTATGCCCCCGATGCGAACAGAGATATTTTCCTTGACGAAGGATCAGGCGAGGTGCTTCTTGTTACCATAGATCGGCCTCGTGCCAAGCCTCAGATTGAGCGCTTGGATGTTGGACACTTGAAGTGGGCGAGTGAAGCTTACACACTTCTCACGGAAAAGGAAGTGGAGCAGCTCATCTCTCAAATCGCAACCCGACCTATGCCAGAGCGGTCACTGCTACGACTTCGCCTAGAGGGGGTTCTCAACGCTAAGGGGATGCTACGCTTGGATGAACTGAAGGACATATTGAAAGAACGATATCTCTATCATGAGGTTGACACGAGCAGGCTCCACCTGACTCCAGAAGAAGAAGAGATACGGGAAGTTGCCGGGAGAGGCGTTTTACGTCTTGTTCTGGAAAGTCTCATCACTGAAGCTAAGGCTACTGCGGCAGACGAGTCAGAAGAGGCTCGCTCAAGCAAGGCCATTGCCGAGCGAGCAATAATGGTGCTCTACCAGATAGCTAAAGAGGTGGGACAATGATCATACGCACTATCGAGGTGGAGAACTGGTGCTGCATAGACCACGCGAGGCTGCCCAATCTGCCTGATGGTGTCATGGTGCTATACGGCCCTAACCGTAGTGGCAAATCCAGCCTATTTAGGGCCGTGCGCTGCTGCCTGTATGACTATGATCATGACTCAGGACACAGAGACATTGTGAACGCTATCCCCCGGAGCACAAAGAAGTCTCCCAGAATAGTGGTGGAATTCGAAACCGGCGGAGTTTGTTACAGAGTCTCAAAGGTCTTTTCCAAGGGGAAGTCCGGCATGGCTTTGCTCGAGCGATGGGCAAGCGGACGCTGGGTGACAGAGATTAGTGAACCCAAGGAAGCTAGTCGCAGGGTGAGGGAGATCCTGGGCTCCTACTCGTCAGAGCAGGGTCTGAATCGTCTCCTTTGGCTGAAACAAGGCGTAACCACGCTCCTTGAAGAGAAGGACTTGGACGAGACGCTTGAGAGACGACTCGAGACTATTCTCGGGACATTGGTAACGTCAGAAGATATTGACTTTAAGAAGGCATTGGACAAACGCTGCTCGCGCTGGTTCACCGAGAAGATGGCAGAGAAGAACGGTTCGCCCTTAGTAGCACTGCGGACGGACAGGAACGGGCAGGAAGAGGCGCTTCGACAAGCCAGGCAAAAGCTGAGGCAAGCAGAAGAGACCACCCTACATGTTGAGAAGACTGAAACAGAAATCTTGGCCTATCAGAAACAAGTTGCGGAATCAGAACAGGAAGTCGTCGCCCATGAGGCAGAACAGAGGCAATCGCAGGAACGCCGCCAAGCTCACGAGAAGGCACTAGGACAGCTGAAAGTCGCGGAGACGGAGCTCAACTCGCACGAGAAAGCATACGATCACTTCAAAGAGCTGCAGCGTGACTTGGCAAAGGCAGAGAATCAGCTAATCGCAGCCAATGCCGCTGCCGAAAGCGCCAGACACAAGCACGAACATAGCACAGCGGCTCAGCTCGAGGCCGAGGCGAGCGCGACCGAAGCGCGCAACCGTGAAGGCATACACAATCAGCAGGGCGCCGAACTCCACGGAAGGCGGAGGCTTGTCGATACGAGCAACAGGTTAGCCCGGTTGAAGGAAGCGATCAGCAAGGCGTCAGCAATTGAGGACAAGATAGCCGAGTTCAAGGATGGGTTGGCGAAGGCACCAGCACCGTCTGAGAAAGAACTCCATAGTCTTAGAGAGATGTCACTCGAAATTCTTAAACTCAGGACACAGCTCAAAGCCAGCGGCCTGAACGTAGTCTTGACTAGCACTGATGACCAAATCGTACTCGCGTCATGCGACTCGGCAGAAACCAAAGAAGTTAGCGTTTCGGGGGGAATACCCAAGGTCCTGCCCATCCAGCAGCGTGTTGTGCTAAGGATACCCCAATTCGGCACTGTCGAAGCGGGTAGACAAGAGATGGACTTCGACCTTGAAGAGGCGGCTCGCCGATGTTCCTCACTTGAGATACAGTTCCGCGACAATGTAGCAGCTTGGAAAGAAGACCCGGAGGCAGAGGAGGCTCTTAGCCGTCTTGCTCAAAGAAGCATGGCACGCACGCACCTCGAAAGGGAACTCGAAGGAAGCAGGGCAAAACTAAACGACTTGGCCCCAGCAGGTATTGCAGTCCTAGCTTCTGATCGCCAGAGAGCAGAGGAGGAACTACATGTTGTTCTAGCCCAGTGCCCCAATCTCAGGGACTGGACACCGGATGAAGCAGAGCTAGGCAAACTCGAAGACGAGTACCAGCTAACGAGTAAGCAACTAGCCGCTGCACGCAAAGGAGCTGAGGAGGTTATGTCTAATGCCAGGCAGGCGGCGCAGACGCATGCTAAGGAGTATATGCAGGCCAACGGGGCAGCGATTGAAGCATCCGCCTATGTGGACAACCTACGAGAGCAACTCAAGAATTTGGGCGATTCAGTTTCCCTGAAGGGAGCACTTGACAAAGCAGCGGAAAAGAAGAGAGAAGCAGAGCGCGAAGTCTCCGATACAACTCTCACTGAGGCGGAAAGAACCATTGATGATCGGCTGAAAGCAGCAAAGGGTGCTCTGGAACAAAGGCAAGCGCGGCTGGTGACAGCCCAGCGAACTCTTGAGAGGTATCGTGGTGAGTTGAAAGGCATCGAGGGCCTCCATGCTGAGATGGTAGAGGCTGAGCGGGCTGTCCAAGAGATCACGTTTAGATTGGAGGAGGCGACGCTGGAAGCTCAAGCTCATAAACACCTCCGCCAACTTTTCGAGCATGCGCGCGACTCCCAGGTACGAAGTACCATGGACCCGATAAGAGAGCGAGTGCTCGGTTGGATTCGTGATCTCGGAATAGATGATTATCGGGATGTCGCGTTCGAACAGTCGTACTTCCCTGCTGGACTTATCTCCTTCGAGGCAGGAGATGACCAAGCGGCGATCCCCTTCTCAGAAGAATCCTTTGGTACTGAGGAACAACTTGCGCTGTTGGTCCGCCTAGCGCTTGGCGGCATCTTGGCTAAGGATGAGCCCGAAGTAGCCATACTTGATGACCCCTTGGCTCATGCCGATCCAATCAAACACCGCGGTATGCTTGACATCCTCAAGTCTGCGGCACGGGGTAAGCCAGCATATCAGGAAGGTCAAGGGCGGTTTGGCCAGCTACAGCTCTTCATTCTCACATGTCATCCAGAGCGCTTCGACTACCTTGCCGGTGCAAAGCAAATCGACTTCGTCCATGATTCCTGCCAATGCATGGAGGAGCCGTAGCCGCGTGGACAATGAGCGAGAGCAGTCATTGCAGCGATAGTAGTCTAAGGTTCTTGATTGAGCAACCGCCCGTGATGGTCTTGGCGTGAGACACAAACGAAGCTGCCTCAGCTGCCTCCAACACAAAAAGCCATTCTGTACAATCATCCTCTTTGAGCATATGTCACTAATCAACTAGGCAGTTTTGATGCTAACCTAAGGGTTACAAATTCTGCAAGGATGTAGTAGCCCTTCAACCTCTCCTCTAGCCCATTGTTCAAGCTGTTCCCTGTTTGATGAACATATCTTTATGTAGTCTTTCGTCCACAACTTTCCTGAAGCAGGGCTTCCGGTAATTGTGAAGCAGGTCGCCCTGTGAAGGTTGGGGTAGGATGGATTTAATGGACACCAAAGTGAGGTAGAATAGAAAGACGGAGGTGTCAGATTGAAAGGTATCCCACAAGGAAGGTACACACGGGAGTTCCGCCAGGAAGCGGTCAAATTGGTAGTAGAAGATAAGATATCATGTCGTGAAGCAGCCCAAAGGCTGTCCCTGGCTCCCTCAACACTGGCTTATTGGGTCAAGGCTTATAAGTCTGGCAAGCTGGGAGAAATTGGTAAAGCCCAGAAGCCCTTGACCGAGGTTGAGATGGAGCTAGCCCGGACAAAGAAAGAGCTGGCAGAAGTGAAGATGGAGCGTGATATCCTAAAAAAAGCAGCCGCGTACTTTGCCAGGGAGTCGCTGCACGGTATGCGGCAATGAGACAGATGCGACTCCATTACCCAATCCCGCTTATCAGTCGGATTTTGAAGGTATCAACCAGCGGCTTCTATGCCTGGCGAGACAGGCCGTTGTCTAAGTGGGCCCAAGATGAAGCACGACTGGAGGTAGAGATTAGAGCAGCGCATAAGCGGACGAGACAGACTTATGGTGCCGAGAGACTACAACAGGATCTGGCGGAGCATGGGATACAGGTGGGCATCTGCCGGATCAAGCGCATCCGCAGGAAACTTGGCATACGCTGTAAGCAGAAGCGGAAATTCAAGGCTACCACTGATTCAAAACACAAGCTTCCCGTAGCTGAGAATATCTTGGGTCAGCAGTTCACGGTTACCGCCCCTAATAAAGTGTGGACAAGCGATATAACCTATGTTCCCACCGACGAAGGCTGGTTGTATGTCGCCGGCCACAAGGACCTCTTTAGCGGCAATATCGTCGGCTATGCGATGGGAGAGCGGTTGACCAGGAATCTGGTCAGTCAATCTCTGTTTAAGGCTGTAGCCGCCAAACGCCCGGCTCAGGGGCTGATTCACCACTCGGACCGAGGCAGCCAGTACTGCTCCCACGAGTACAGAAATCTCATGGACCGGTTCGGACTGAAGGTCTCGATGAGCGGGAAGGGTAACTGTTATGATAACGCGCCGATGGAGAGTTTCTGGGGGACGCTCAAGCAGGAGCTTATCCATCACCGCCGGTACAGGACCAGACTGGAGGCTATACGGGATATCACCGAGTATATCGAGATCTTCTATAACCGGCAGCGCCGGCAGGCAAGACTCGGCTTCCTATCACCGGTGGCCTATGAGCAAAGATACTATGCAGGACTGCTGGCAGCACGAAAGGTTTGGTGTCCACTATTGACATCCGACCTCAAGTGGAGAAACGCTGGACACGTTTCGAAGGGCTTTCAAAGAGGCATTCGGGCTACCAGACGACCACTACCTTTGTAGCGGTTTGTTGTGTTGGTCATCAAGACCCTACTCCCTTCCAAAAGCTCCTCCTTACTAGCTACTACCTCTGAATAGCGTATTGAGTAAGCTGATAACAATGATGGTAACTAAACGCATCATATTGAAGGAGTTGGAGTAGCTTTGCCTGTGACTTAAGTCACAACTTAAGTACTATTGACATAGCTCCATTCTCATAGCAACAATACGAAAAGCTTGGAATAAGGAGGATACAATGCCAACAGCTTACTGTATGAAGTGCAGGAAAAAGGTAGAGATCAAGAATCCCAGGCAAATTACACTCAAAAACAAAAGACCAGCAGTACAAGGTGTCTGTTCCGTTTGTAACACAAAAGTATTCCGGATAGGAAAGCTTTGATATTGAAAACTCCTATCCCAAATGTTTACTCCTTGCCTTTGAGTAGCGGAAACCTGGCTTACTCAGAGCGATAAAGGCACATTATTCTACATCTGCCTCTATAGCTGAGTTGCATGAAACTCTATCCCTATCTGTAAAGGCGCGCGAAGTGAAAGACGAAGCTAAGAAAAAAGAGCAGCACAAACATGGCTTGCGATTGTTACGCCAGGGGATCGTTCAATCGGGGGCACTGAAAACTGAGCATGCAGAGGGAAAAGACAGAGTGCATATCAGTGAGATTACGTTTCTTGCAAGCACCGCAATGAATTTCGTTGAGCTTTCACCCGAGGAGGATATCTATCAGTTTATAGGGGAACAGCTAAAAGAGATTGCTGGCGACTCTATTATTATCATAAGTTCGTTCGATGAAGCCTCTAGTAGCTTTTGCATCCGATCAGTCATGGGAATCGGGAGACACATGGACGCTGTTCTTAAGACTATGGGGGGGCACCTTGTTGGCATAACCACCTCAATAAACGATGAAGCGAGACTCGCACTCACCAGTGCTAAACTGGTGAAGGTCCCCGGAGGCCTACACGAATTTTCCTTCGGGGAAATACCAAAGGCCATTTGCCATGCGCTTGAGCAACTTCTTGGTTTAGGTAACATATATGATATGGGCTTTGCATGGAAAGGAAAACTGTTTGGCAGTGCCGCCATCCTTACCCGCAAGGGAACTGGATTGACAAATCCGAGCATCATAGAGACATTTGTAAGCCAGGCATCAGTAGCGCTGCAGCGCTGGCACATAGAGAAGGCACTACAACAGGCTCGCGACGAGTTAGAAATACAGGTCGGGGAGCGAACTCTAGAACTGACAGAAGCCAACGAAGCACTACAGGTTGAGGTCAACGAGCGCAAGCAGGCAGAAAAGGAACTCAAATGGACTACAGAGAGGCTGGGAAAGGCCCTGGAAGGCGCCATCCAGGCCATGGCCATGATGGTCGAAATGAGAGACTCCTATACTGCCGGTCATCAGCGACGAGTAACTCAGCTTGCCTGCGCCATAGCCAAGAAGATGGATCTTTCAGAAGATCAGACTAGTGCACTCCGCTTGGCTGGACTTATTCATGATATCGGCAAGATACGTGTACCTGCTGAAATTCTCACTAACCCCGATGGACTATCTGAAGCCGAATTCAATATGATTAAGATGCATCCGCAGGCTGGCTACGAGATATTGAAGACCATTGAATTTCCATGGCCGATCGCCCAAATTGTGTACCAACATCATGAAAGGATGAATGGCTCTGGATATCCTTCAGGCCTATCGGGTGAGCATATCCTTCTGGAAGCAAGAATCTTAGCTG
>Ga0114919_10002945_pt1 | contig 13760 bp, 8 predicted proteins | sample BlataG_FD_88682 | JGI IMG/M metagenome (GOLD analysis project Ga0114919, IMG submission 88682) | Deep subsurface microbial communities from Black Sea to uncover new lineages of life (NeLLi) - Black_00105 metaG | ecosystem: Environmental > Aquatic > Marine > Oceanic > Sediment | place: Atlantic... | reverse complement strand
TTATTATCATATATCTAATTATTATAAAAATAAAGCCAATTTTTTAAATAAAGTGATAATAACGATTTCTCTTATTATCACTTTACTCGTAAAATAATAATAAACCTAATATAGGTAAATCCTGTGTATGGAATATGGACAAAAGTGCGAAATCTGACCCAATTTTCTTATTCATAAAACCCTTATAAAATAAGGGTTTCAAATAAAATATCACTCTAAGTGCCTTTAAACGCATAATTTTAAAAAATAGGTACTTTACCCCTTAAAAATAACACTTTTTTGACTAAAATTTCACTCTTTTAAAAACTGAAAATGGCTATTTTTAAGGGTTTTCTGATTTGAAGAAGACAAAAATAGGCCAAAAATAGGGGTCGTAATTGCCAATTTCTTGAAAATTGAGGCACGTCTAAAGGCACTCTACGTGCGTTAAAAGAGCATTCCTGAAGTAGGTCTGAAAGCCTTATAAAGAAAAGGTTTTTAGATGGTAGTAAATTTACATTACGTAAAAAATGCTAAAAGCCTTACAAGTAAAGGTTTATGATAATTCCTGATCCTTTATCTGTTACTCCTGCTCCATCTATACCTACAAAGTGTCTTTCCAGATATATACTTTGCAATTTTTAAAATAATTTTCTAAATCCACAATAAAATTAGAAATCCCCTTTAAATTGAAAGTATTTTTTATTTTAAATAATTTGAGATATTAAAATTTCTTCTAATTGTCTAAGACTCGCATAGAAATCTAATAATATTTTATCCCATAATTCTTCATAATTAATATTAAGATATTCCACATTCAATTCCCTTATGGCTCTTATCGATTCTTGCGTTACTTTATGCACAAACATTTTTCTAATTGTAAAAATTCTTCGTAGTCTTTTAATTATATTTAAATCATAATTAGAATATTTTTCTTGCAAAAATTTTTCTAAATAATTTATCGATCCATTTTTAGATTCTATTTTCAAAAAACCTTTTAATCCTTTTATATTAATCCAGTCAATAAGGCTTGAAAGTGCGGTAATATGCAAAACAAAATCTTTTTTATCTTGACAAGGTTCCAATAAACTATTCCAAATTTTTTGTTCCTGAATATCAAATAATTCTATTTTGTAATTATTTTTCATCAATATATTTATAGAATCAATTTTATTGATAATTTCAGAAACAATTAACTTTCTCTCTTTCTTTTCATCTCTTTTCATGTTAGATTTATATTGTCTTTGAAAAATTTCAACTTCTCTTTTTGTATAACTGATTAATTTATTTTTCTCTTCTTTTATATGACCACCAATCATGTCTAAGTAATTATTTGGGCCGGGGAAACGCCTGCAATATTTTTCCATTTCAAATTTTAAATTCTCTATTTGAGCTTCAATTAAATGTTTCGCTCTTCCATAAATCTTTTCACAAACTTCTACAGTGATTAAATCAATTACTCCGTTAATCTCTCGGGTATCTAATTTTATTCTGAAATTGACTAACCGTTTTATTGCCTCTATTCTTCTTTCAAAAATTTTATTTACGTGTATACTTGTATTAAACCCTCCACTTAATTGAGATTCTCGTGAAATCCTTGGTAAATCTTTCTCCAAATCAGACAATATTTTATCCCTTTCACGAGAATACAATAAATCAGAAAGCTCAAAAGCTTTTTTTATTTTAGATTCAATATCAGTCATTTTAATCTCCAAATTAAATATATAATTAAAAATTCAATCTAATTTTCTTTCAAGTTTTCATAAATACCATTGAATTGCTCTAAAGCAGATTCCAGATTATCAGCAATTTCTCTGGCTAAAACATCCGGCGCAGGCAAATTTTCCAAATCTTCCAAGCTCTCATCTTTCAGCCAGAATATATCCAAATTTACTTTATCTCTCTGAATTAATTCATTATAAGTAAATGTTTTGAAACGCTCAGACTCTTCCCTTTCAAATCGATTATCTACATTATAGCACTTGGTAAAGTCTTGCAGGTCGTTATATCTTAAAGGATTTTCTTTAAGAGTAAAATGCTTATTAGTCCTTAGATCGTATATCCAAAGTTTTTCTGTCCAGGACTTTTCACTTGCAGGCTTACGGTCAAAGAAAAGGACATTTGCTTTTACACCTTGGGCATAAAATAATCCTGTAGGTAACCTTAAAATAGTATGCACATCACATTCATGAAGAATTTTTCTTCTTACTGTCTCACCTGCTCCACCCTCAAATAAAACATTATCTGGAACAACAATGGCTGCCCTTCCGTTTATCTCTAAAATAGTTTTAACATGCTGGAGAAAATTTAACTGTTTATTGGAAGTAGTAGCCCAAAAATCTTCACGCTCGTAAGTTAGAGAGTCTTTGCTAAATTTACCTTCACCATTGACAATTGTTATACTGCTTTTCTTACCAAAAGGCGGATTAGTTAAGACCATATCATAACGATCTCCTGTATCAGAAATAAGAGAATCACCAACTTTAATAGGGCATTCCTCTCCACCAATGCCACGAAGATATAAATTCATCGCACATAATCTTACCACATTATCAACAATATCCATTCCTCCAAAAGTATGATATTTAAGAATTTTTTTTTCTTCTTTATCAAGCTGATAGTTTTTAGAAATATAATCATGGGCAACAAGAAGGAAGCCACCAGTTCCACAAGCAGGGTCATAAATAGTCATTCTCGGTTCTGGTCTCATAACTTCTACAATAGCTTTAATAAGGGGCCTTGGAGTGAAATATTGCCCTGCTCCACCTTTTACATCCTCTGCATTCTTCTGTAAAAGTCCCTCGTAAATTTCACCTTTCACATCTATATCTAATCCTATCCAGGTTTCATCATTAATAAGCATAATTAAACGTTTTAATTTTGCCGGATCTTGAATTCTGTTCTGAGATTTTCTAAAGATAACCCCGAGCATCCCTTTTTCTTTTCCTAATCTTTCCAAGAGGTGCCGATAATGCACTTCTAAAGCATCTCCATCTTTTTCCAAAAGACTCCGCCAGTCAAATCCCTCTGGAATATTCGAAGGTTCATTAAAAGGCGGCTTAGTCTGTTCATCAGCCATTTTCAAAAATAAAAGATAAGTTAATTGTTCTACATAATCACCATAACTCACCCCATCATCTCTTAAAACATTACAATAATTCCATAATCTTTGTACTATAGTTGATGATTCATTTGGCATTTATAACAACCTCCCCTGTTTTGGATCTACTTTTGTTTTCTTTTTCTTGTTAACTTTTTTTGCTTTCTTTTCTGCTTCAATTCTTGCTTTTTCTTTTTCTATTTTTTCAAGCAAAATACTTGCTAGCTCGTCATTTGGATCTTGAGGGACCAATTTCCCTTCAAAAGCTCTTTTCAAAATGCTCTGACGTAATTTTTCTGCTTGTTTTAAACTTTGTTCTGCAATCTTTTCCACTTCATCAGCCGTGGAAAATCGTCGCTCAATTTCTTCAACAATTTTATGTTGTTCTTGAAGCGGTGCAAGAGGCACAAAGATTCGTTTTAATTGATCTCCTGTTATTGCATTAAAGGTAGTTCCAGTCCCCTTTCCAGAAATCTCCTTTTCAAAAGCTCTTAGTAAATAAAAAATAAAAAATGACTTCATGCCACAAATACTTCGAATAGCAGCAAGTCCTCTACCTATACAAGATTTTTCTTGGCAAATGTTAGTTGGGCCAACCGGAGCTCTAACACAAATAAGCACATCCCCATTTTCTGCTATTTTCTTGGGTGCAATGCACCACTTTCTTGGAGTAGGAAATACATCATTAAAATTTAATTTTCCTTGATAAAATGGAAGCCCATTCTTATTTTCATTATAAGTTGATGATGGTGGTGATTGACCTAATATTATCTTAGTAATATTCCCTAATCTTGTCCCTACCCAGCCCTCTGGCAGTTTGGGTAACCGCGGTACCTCCATAGGCGGCAGTTCTTTATATTTTGCTTTTTCTCTTTTCGTACTATTTTTACGTTCTTCCTTTATTCTATCCAACAAAACTGAAGCAGGTTCAAGTTCATCTTTATGGACCTTTCGCCATTCTTCTGTCAACTTTCCTTCAAAGGCATGTTTCAAGACTGCCTGACGATGGAGCTTTAATTGTTTCTTGACTTTCTTCAATAACTTCACACCAGCATCTAATTTAGTAAAAAGTTCTTCAATTTTAGTAACAATACGATGCTGCTCAAGAAGAGGAGAAATGGGAATGGATATTTGTTTAAGTTTTGTAGCATTAACATTAGGAATAGCAATTCCAAGACTTTCTTCTGATATTGATTTCCAATATAATGGACTCTTTAAAAAAAATGTTAAATATTTTTCATAAATTAATGGTCTGAACCGAATAAGATAAGAAGCAAATATAGCCTCTATTGGATTTCTTATGAGACAACTATAGCCAACAGAGCCAGCTCTTGATATAACTATATCACCATCTTTCAGCAAATACTTTTCTTTTTCTGAAGGTAGTTTTTTACAAAATGGAATAGTACTCCAATTAATACCCCCAGACGTTATATCAGTAGTTCTTAATATTCTTAATTTTCCCTTCCTTTCAGCACTTGTGGTCCAACCATATTGGGGGTTAAAACAAATTTCGCCTAATTTTGTCCATACCCAGCCTTTAGGAAGATTAGACAGATTTTTATTAATTTCCCTTTGTTTATCCATTCAATTTACTCCCTTTAAAAATTTATCTTCCCAAATCACCTTTTCTTCTCTTGGTACAGCGATTACCAATATTTTTCTCGGTCTTGTAATTGCTACATAAATAGTTCGCAATTCCTCACTTTCTTCTATATTAGACTTAAGAACATTTGAATACCTTCGCGCATCTCCAGCATTTTTCTTAACAAATAATAATACTGCTTTAAAAGTTTCTCCCTTAACTGAATGAATAGTGCCCATTGTATGCTTAGTTTCATCTATTCTAGCTTCTGTTTTAGCAAATATTTCATCAAAATATAGTTCTGAGTATTTATTTGGTTTTCTATCTCTTTTAATGTTTAATTGAGAACCAAAAATAATACATTGATTTTTTTTAAGAATTTTGTTAGTTTGTTCAATCCATTCTCCTAATTGTAATTCTGTACTAGGTAGAAAGCTAATTAATTTATAAATTTCCTTTCTCCATTGAACAAAGCTATATTCTTCAATAATAGATTTCAATTCTTGTTTACTACAAAAACCTTTGCTTTTTTTAATTTCACAAACAGATCTCTCTAAAGCATGAAAAGCTTCACTATATCGACCAACATCATATAAATACCTACTTCTTATAATGTTCTTTGAAATCCTGTCATTCCAAGGTTCTAACGACATATATTCTTTCTTCATTCCTCTAATTTCTTGCAATAAATCTTTGCTTCGTGCTAATATTGCAATACTTTTTGAATTTAAATCAATTTCTTTACCTTTGCATAATTCTAAAAATTTTTTTATTATCTCATCATAGTTTTGGTTTTCACAATACTCCCATATTTGAGGAATAAAATCAAAATCTTTATATTTCTTATTTACAGCCTTGAATGGTTTGTCAAAAGATGAAATTTTTGAGAAAAAATTACAGATTTTTTGAGAACTTCGATAATTTTCATTAAAATCTACATGCTTCCATCCCTTGTACTTTTTTTCAAACAACTCAGGCTTTGCTGTCCTCCATTCAAAAATAGCCTGGTCGGGATCTCCTATAAGCATAACTTCTTTTAATCCATTCTTGATTAGTAAATCAACAATTTTCATTTGAATCTCAGATGTATCTTGTGCTTCATCAATCATTAATACCGGAAACCTGTAAGATAAGGCTTTTGCAATTTGAGGGTATTTTTCCAAGATTTTCAAAGCAAAATAATTTGCGTCTAATTGGGTTGCATAACCCTTTTTGTTAAATCTTTTTTTTAACTTGCTACAAAATTCATGATTACTTTGGCACTTATTGAAATGGCTTTTCGAGTAAAAATTAAATAAATTATCATTAATATCATGTGAAAAATTATTTAATTTGCAATATTTATTACATTCGATATTATTCCAATACCAAAGCCAACCGCTACCAATTGGTTCCCAATCATTATGAGGTGGACCTACGAGCTCTGGCCTTCCATTACATGCCATTACTAAATGACCAAATGGTAAAAAAATATACCGATTTATAAAACTATCTATTGTACCAAGAAAATGAGGATATGAAATAGGGGTATTAATATTAAATCGTTTAAATAAAAAATCTTCAATTTCTTTCCAGGCAACATTTGTAAACGATATTGTTGCAATTCCCTTAGTAAGACATTTCCACTCTTCAAGTTTCTGAACTAATCTTTCAGCTACAGAAAGTGTCTTACCACTCCCAGGGCCAGCTTTTACCACAAATAACCCATCTTCTTTGATGATTTTTTCTTTTATAACTTCTTCCGTTATAAGTCTATTCATTTTTTAGAGTCACCCATCTTATTGCATCTTGAATATATTGAGGAACTTTAAAATTTTCTCCCAGATCTTTATCTTCAATTAATCTCCTTGAAAGCTCTTGAGCAAATATTGCTTTATCATTATTATCTTTTAATTTATTTAAAAATTGTTTTGCCTGCTTTTCTATGATTATAGCCCTATCTATACTAAAATTTTGATGGAAATTCCTATACACATCTATCATTGTATTTTCGTTTTCCGCAATATATAATTCATATTCGAATGTATATTTAGCAAGAAACACTTTTAATTGCCCATTTTCTAAATCCTTTGCTTTTTTAGCTCTAGAAGATTCTTCTCCTTTGATATCTCTATCATCATCTGTTATAATCGAACAATTAAGATTTAATCTCTTTTTACAATCTTCCGAATTGAATAATTTTGCAAATGGCTTAAAAGCTACTCCTCCTATATTTACAACTTCTACCCCATTCTTATCAAGATCATATTTCTCCCCCATAATATTAGCAAAAATGGGCAATAAAAGAGCCTCAGAAATTCCTTCTACTAATATCACACTTTTTGCAAAGAATAACTGAGATTTTGTAACATCTAAAAATCTTTCAAGATATTTTTTATGTTCTTCCGCTAAAGGACATTTTCTGAGAGGAAGGTTAGATATTTTATTCTTCTCTTTATATAATACTATAGTAGAATCAATATTTGTTTTTGCTGTTATTGTAGGCGAATGAGATGTAATAAAAACTTGGATCTGTTTCTTCCCAACCACCTTAAAATAGTTAAATAAAATATCTTGCAATTGTGGATGCAAGTGGGCTTCAGGTTCTTCTATTAATAAAGCATTATAACTCTCTTCTTCTATTTCCTTTCTTTCTAATAAATCGCCAAGAACAGTAGCAATGTATATCAAATTATTATAGCCTAAACCGATCTGGTTTATTTCAAAGTGTTTAAGTGCTTTATTATATATGTCTTCCAATATTTTTTTTATATTATCATTTATTTCTGTATCAGATTCCAAATTAGTATTAAAATTATTCTTAAATATAAGTTCTTTTCCGTCGGGATTTTCAAAGTATTTTTTCCACTTATGGTTTTCTTCCCCAAAACTTGTTATAATCTCTTCTCTCTTTATTTTAGTTTGGAATGGAATGAACATTTTTAAGTTTTCCACAATTTTTTTAAATTCAAGAGGAAGAAAGTCAATTTCAACACTTTGAGTATCACTTAACATTGATATATTTTCAAGATGTGTATTAACTTTCTCTTTAGCACTATCAATTAAATCTCTCCATTTATTATCTTTTTTTATTTTTTCATCTATGGACTTAACGTAATTATTTTGTTTATTCTGATCTCTTTCAAGTTTCATAAAAAGCTGGCCTAATCTATTGCCTCTATTTGGTTTTAAATCCTTCTCTGCATCTCTTAATGCTCCCAAATATACAAAATAAAATAAATCCATTAATTCAGAAGGAATATTTTCTCCCTCGTGTTCTCCGCCCCAATATTTAAATTTTATTCTTTCTACACCATTCTTATTTTCTAACATATATCTAAGATGTAATTTTAATTTCGCGTCTTCATTTACAATCTCATCTTTGTTTTCGTCTTCTTTTTCATCTTTACTTATTGATAGCATTTCGTAAAATACCCCTTTTCGTTCCTCTGAAATATCAGAAAATGTCAAATGAAACTCTATTTCATTAGCTTTCTCGCCAAATTTATTAATAAAAAAATCATCAGAAGACAAAAATATTTCTCTTCCCTGAACACCAATACTAAAAGCTAATCTTAAAGCATCTATGATAGAAGTTTTTCCGGTGTTGTTTTCTCCTATTATTACATTTAATCCTTCTATAAATTCAATAGTAAGATCCTCTATACATCTGAAATTTCTTATTCTTAGACTTTCTAAATACATTCATTCACCCTCCTCTACCTAGGCTGCTAAGATCTCGTTTAATTCTTTCAAAATTCTATCTAATTCATCACCGAATACTTGATATGCTTTAATCGCTCCACCTTTTTCATAAAAAGGTGCATATTTAAAGTCATCCATTTCTATACTTAAAGATGCAGCAATATGATTTTTAATCATCTCAAGCCATTCCATCTGCACTGTAGTAAACTTTCTTCCAAGTTTTTCCTGTTCATATATCCATTCTTTAAATCTCTCATCCGCTATTTCAGAAAAAGGCTCTAAAACATTACTTTCACCAATTGCAAATCGGACAAGTGAAATTATATTAGTTAGAAGTTTGCGCGGACCTGCTCTTCTTACTTTGGACCTCTCCAATTGTTCATAAGCTTCCCACACATTTTCTTGGGTAAGATGATAAGGAGGTTTTTCTATAGCTTCAGCAACTTCTTTAATTTCTTTATAAGTAATATGTCGTTTATCATAAGATTGGTTATAAATTATTTGCAAGGCTGTTAATTCATCTTTATTATCTTCTATAAATTTCTTAAAAGTCCCAATAATAGTCCGAGCCTTTTCCTTCGCTTGTTTATCAAATCCAGTTAAAATTATTTTATCTTTGCTTATCGTATCTATTATTTGTTCACTTCTCTTCTTTATGTCAATAATTAGATTCCTTAGCTTAGGATTATCAAAAGGTGAACATGCCTCCTTAAGAAGTTCTTCAGAGGCTGTCCTGATTTTATCGTTTGTTGGTTTTTCTGTTTTAAAAACTTCCTTTGCTTTTTGTACTTTTATATCCGGATCAACTGCGTCAAGTAATTTATTTATAATCTCTTTTAATGATTTACCTCCAGCTGCTTCTTTAATTTTTCCCCTATCTTTTTCATCTATCTCTCTATCAATTGCTGCTAATCTTCCAGCGAGAGAAGTAATAGTATCCTCATCTTTCTTACCCATTGCCACAGACAAAATAAGTTTATCAAAGGGTACACTTCTTCTTCTTTCAAGGGGTCTTGAATCAGTTTTATCATTCTCACATACCCCAATAGCATCTACTATTATAAAATGGGTCTTACAATTAGTATCCGGAGTGACTGCTTTTAAATCTGTAGGAGGAATTATACGTGTTCCTCGTCCTTTCATCTGCTCAAAATATACCCGGGATTTTACATCTCTCATAAAAATGATACATTCTATTGGCTTTATATCCGTACCGGTTGAAATCATATCTACTGTTACTGCTATTCGAGGATTATAAGAATTACGAAAACTACTAATTAAATCTTCTACCCTATCACCCGTAGTTTTATAGGTTATTTTTTTACAGAATTCATTGCCTTTGCCAAATTCTTCTCTAATAATATGGACAATGTCTTCGGCATGAGAGTCATCTTTTGCAAAAATAAGGGTCTTAGGAATTTCTTGCCTATCTGGAAATATTTCAGTAAAGAGTTTATCCCTAAATGTCCTTACAATCGTTCTTATCTGGTCAGGAGCTACTATACTCCTATCTAATTGTTTTGGATCATATTCTAAATCTTCATCCAATTGTTCCCAACGAATTTTTCGGGTAAGTTTATTCCTTTTATCAACATAATATCCTGCTTCAACTTTACTTCCCTTTTCGGTAATTTCTGTTTTAATACGAAATACTTCATATCCAACATTAACCCCATCTGCAACTGCTCTATCATGACTATATTCCACTACTAAGTTTTGATTGAAAAAACCAAGAGTCTGTTTAGAGGGAGTTGCAGTAAGTCCGATAATGAAAGCATCGAAATATTCAAGCACCTGCCTCCATAGGTTATAAATAGATCGATGACACTCGTCTGTAATAATAAAATCAAAAGTTTCGATGGGAATTTGTGGATTATAAGAAATTTCTCTTAACTTTTCTTCCCATTGGGGTAATATATTTAATATAGAATGCTCCTCAAGCTCGGTTTCAAATTCTGGCTCTCCCTTGAGCATGGAATAAAGCCTTTGAATAGTGGTAATACATACTCTACTAACTGAATCTAAGGTATTTGAAGTAAGAAGTTGAATATTATAAAGTTCTGTAAATTTTCTATAATCATCCGGAGTTACATATTCTTGAAATTTTTGCAAAGTTTGCTTTCCAAGAGTCCTCCTGTCAACCAAAAATAGAATTCTTTCAGCATTTGCAAACTTTACCAATCTATAGATTAAATTAATAGCAGTGTAAGTTTTCCCTGCTCCCGAGGCCATTTGAATAAGTGCTTTAGGTTTTGCATCTACTAAGGATCTTTCAAGATTCCTGATAGCTTCAATTTGACAATCTCTCAAACCATTGGTAATTAGTAAAGGCATTTTTTTAAGTCTTGCTCTGAGGGTATCTTTTTGTGTGTACCATTTTATCAATATCTCAGGCCGGTGAAAAGCAAAAACTCTTCGAGAGCAAGGAATGGGATCTCTTAAATTCCTAAAAAAAAATTCGCTGCCGGTACTTTCATAGACAAAAGGAATAGGCTCTTTAATATTGGGTATATCTTGTGGTAATCCTCCAGCTATATATTTTTCTGTTTGCTCAGAAACTCCACCCAAAGTTGTTCCCTCAGATTTTGCTTCAATCACTCCAATTGGAATTCTATCTACAAAGAGCAAATAATCTGCAATACCAGTTTTTAATGGGAATTCTCTAATAGCTATTCCAAACGAAGCACTTAGATTTAAATCTTTTAAATCCTGAATATCCCAGCCCGCTGCCTCTAATAATTTATCAATTTTTTGTCTTGCTTTTTCTTCTGGTTTCATATCGTAATGATTCCTTTTATTGAGATACCAAAAATTACTTTTCTATTTTAATTTTGGCTTTTACTGCTTTTGAAAGTAAAAAATTAACAAATGCTGACGATGCAACCAATATAAATTTTGCATCTTCGAAATCAATATTAGATTTATCCATTAATGAATGCCTTACGCCTTGTTCGTCACTAGTATAGCCATATAATTTTTCTAGACCAGATTTAAACGCAGGATGAATAGGTATTTTTTTATCTAATTTATTTAAAGCATCCGTTAATGTAGCCTTTTTCTTTTTTGATAATATTTTGCAAATAGATTCTACGGCACTAATGGATTCTTTTATAGAATTACGATAATCAGGATTTTCACGATCTGATAATAATTCTAAAGATCTATTTATATGTTCTTTCACGACATCAAGTGGACTATTCAATGCTTCTTCAATTGTATCAATTTCTTCTTCTGAAGTAATTTTAGTTACAAAGTTATCTACAAAACGATAGCCCACTGCTTCTTTTTGAAAGAGTTGATTACAAGCGTCTTTAAAACTAGTATTTACATTATTATCTACGAAATTATGTACAACAAATTCAATAAAATCATAAATCTCATACCATTTAAAATCAAAAAAAGATTTTTTTAGAAAATCCTGCACATAATATAAATCATCTTTCAACTCATCAATGGGATGTTTAAAATAGTTCATCCAAAGTTGCTTAATCAATATAACGTGTAAGGGATTATAATTTAAAAATGTGTAAGAAGTTCTGCCAGTATAACAAGGTGGCATTTGCATTTTAGACCAATAATAATTGTATAAATTGTTCCAAATACCATTTCTTGTTTCATCATCTATACTTTCGATTTGCAATTTATCCTTAATTTTTTTATATCTATTTCTGTATGAAAATAACAAATCTACCTCCAATTAAATAAAAACTTTTTAACTAAAGAGTTGATAAACTTTATCACCTAAAATAGTATTATGGGCTAATTAATTATATTTTACTCTTAATTTTTCTTTTATCAAAGTTAAAAATTAAAAGTCCGCCGGGGGAAATAAAAAAATATACAAGGAAACCATCATAAGAAAAGGATTAACTTAGCAAGTAAACTTTTTATTAATTAAATTTTTTTAACCTATTGAAAGCTAGTTTCTTTTAGAAACGTGTTAAAGAGCCTTCCCCTGTCACTATTTTATTGCCAACCATATCGCCAACTTATTCGCCAACCTTATTTGAGAATATAGCATAAAGCTCTCCCTTTTCCTTCGCTCTTAATAATCTCTAAATTTATCAATTTTTTAATTTCTTTTAGTGCTCCTTCATCAGAAAGCTTAAACATTTCTCTTACATCTCGATTAGTTATTTTGCCATTTTTATTTATAAGCTCTATAATCCTTATCTGTCTTTCGGTTAGGGCGATTTGTTTGCCTTTTGCTTTCCTCAGTCTCTTGCTGCTGAGTCTTACTATTCTTTCTTTAACTGCTTCAATACTTATATTTACTCCTTCGGTAAAATATTCCAACCAATTGGTCAAATCTAAAGTATCCGGTTTAACGCTTTGTAATGCTTTATAGTATGCTGGTCTATCAGAATCATAATAATCATCAAGGCAAAAGAATTGATTGGTATCAAAGCCACGTAAATAGAGAATTAAAGCAGCAAGGACTCTCGCTGTTCGACCATTACCATCAACAAAGGGGTGGATTCTGACAAATTCATAATGGACAACTCCTGCTTCAATGACCGGATCAAGCTCTTTCGATTCTTCCGAATTTATCCAGCTAAGTAAATCTTTTACTAATCCCGGCACTTCCTGATTTTGAGGAGGCTTGAAAAATACCTTTCCGGTAAATCTATTCGCCACCACTACATAGCGATTACGATAGACCCCAGAGTCAGCGGGATTATCCAAAGTATTTTTAGTTACCATACGATGGATATTTAAAATATCCTTTTCGGTTATAAAATTATCTTTAATCAGATTTTTAATATTTTTTAGCACATCTAAATAATTTAAAACTTCCTGCTTATCTCTTCGAGTAACTGTTATTTCTCTTCCCCGGGCTAATTCGCTTACCTGTTTTAGGGATAATCTATTTCCTTCAATGCTGGTAGATGAATGGGCACTATGGATTATCGCTTCCTGTCTTAAAGTGACATTCCATTTTGGGATTAAAGGTGAATTGAGAATTGTTTCTTTTGTGGCAGAGATTCTGGTAAGTAATTTAACTGTTTTATTGGTATATTTAAATTTTGGTTTAAACATTTTTTATTTCCTTTTTATAAATATCTGAGGTGGGTTCTTGAAATTTGAACAAAATAGACAGGCGAGACGCCTATCCTACGTTGGAAGAAGAGATTGCCGCACTCCCTGCGGGAGCTCGCAATGACATTACAAATAATTAATCCATATCTGAAAGGGAGGAACTGCCTAATATATAATTCTCCTGGAATAAACGGTTGGTTTTATCCAGTTTTTTAGATAATTTTTCCAAAAATACTAGTAATAATTTATTTCCCAGCTTGGGGTCTTCCTTAATCAGAAGTTCAAGATTTTCCTGCTCTAAAAAGAGCAGTTCTACAAACTCACTGGCCACGGCATTTACCCGGTGTCTTTCATTAACAATAGCTGTCTCCC
>Ga0114919_10002944_pt1 | contig 13761 bp, 21 predicted proteins | sample BlataG_FD_88682 | JGI IMG/M metagenome (GOLD analysis project Ga0114919, IMG submission 88682) | Deep subsurface microbial communities from Black Sea to uncover new lineages of life (NeLLi) - Black_00105 metaG | ecosystem: Environmental > Aquatic > Marine > Oceanic > Sediment | place: Atlantic... | reverse complement strand
ACTGGCATTGCGATATGAGGAAGAATATCGGTAATAGCTTTGGATTAGGTATATGGCCTAAAGGTAATACTAAGGTCAAAGTAAAAATAGAAGACTGGGGAGTGGCTGTAAATAAAAACGATGGTAAAGCTAGAGTATGGGGTTTTGAAATAGTATGAAATTAGTTCTTGTTTTGAAACAATTAATGTATAATTAGAAACAAATAAGGAGAATATAATGATTATTAAGGTAATTCCAGAGACAGATGCAGAAAAGAAAAAGATCCAAGAAGTAGAACATACCAACGTTAAAGAGTTTTTTATGTTCGGTAATAAGAAAGACTCCGACGAAGCATTGATAGATTTTCATGATTGGAACGGCTCATATCGCTATATAGAAAGTATGTTAAGCCATTTTGTCAGCGTAGTCCAAAGAGAACAAATTCAGAAACTCGTAGAAGGAGAGGGAGATAAACTTCTTGGAACACTTAGACAATTACTTGGAAAAGGTCCCTCTGAAGTAAAAATAAATGTTGACGCAGGCTCGCAACCTCAACTCATTAAGAAGAGCGGAGCCAAAGATGGTAATATTGACGGAATTGTAGAAGTGGCAAAAAAACCTTCTAAAAACGCCTTGAGACTCGTTGAACCAAATGAACTTGAAGGGGAAATAACGGCAGAAGAAGATGCTGTTATTGAAGTAGCTGCAGAGGAAATAACTGCAGAAGATGATATTCCCGACGTTCCTGAGAACAACTGAAAATAATTAAAAAAACTTCTTGACTTTGCAGGAATTTGTGTATAATATTAAGAATAGATAATTGAATTGTATTTTCGTTCTTTAGTTATTAAGTTGAATGCAGCAAAAATACTTATAAAGGAAATAAGTAGCGTCGATGGTTATTTGCGATCCATTAACCATTTAAAGACGCAAGCCCAGTTTAGTTAATTCTTGGCAGAAGTAAAAATACACAGTTTGGCTATTCTGTAAAAATGTCCAAGTCAACTTGATGATAACTAAAAGAACTGAGCCGGGATTGAACCGGATGGGCTAGTCATTGAGCCATAATCCTAGAGACAAATCAATGACATTAAGGAAGTAAAAATGATCACTACAACAGGAAAAGCTATAAAAGCGAAGGCAACGGTAGCCGGAGTCGGTACCGTCTGTCTACGGGCTTTTCCTGTCAAGCCATAAAATAGGAAAAGAATTGGGTAAGCCCGTTAGACAAAATCTAACGGGCTTTTTTATTGGAGTGATTTGGTAAATGAATATGAAAGGTAAAACAGTTCAAGTTGTCAATTGCGACAGAAGTAAATATATGAGTTCTGAGTTTTTGAAATGGATAGACGATCACAAAGATAGACAATTTTATGTTATGGAAGATTATGGTAACTGCGTAAGATTGAAGGGAGTTGGTTTTTCAGTTACTAAAGAATTTTTGAGTATGGAGGCTTAGCTCAGTTGGTTTTAGAGCATCGCACCTTTAATGCGAGGGTCATGGGTTCAAGTCCCATAGCCTCTACCAAGTTTAAGGTAACAATAATTTACTTTAAGAGGGTTAGGGTAAACAATAATTTACTTTAAGTTGTTCTTTGAAAAATTGGGGGGTGTAGTGATAACGGTTTTAGCACATCTGGTTTGCATCCAGAAAGAGCGGGTTCGATTCCTGTCACCTCCAAGTTGGCAAATAGACTTACTTCCACGTAGTGCTAACTGGTAACTAGTATAACTAGGCTAAAAGTCTATAAAATAAATTGCAAATAACAAGAGGATGTTAAAAATTTGGCAAAGCTTTGTGGATTAGTTTGATCATTGATAATTGAATATTGGCATTGAAAACCCAAGAAAACGAGGGGCTAGAAAGAGGCTTATTGGTCCTAGTACTGATTAAATTCAGTAGCCCCACAATTTGCGTCGGAAACGAAGCTGGTAGCATTCGCCCACTCTTATAAGGTGGTATAGGTGAGTTCGATCCTCACCCGGCGCACCATTTTTAATGCTGGCTTAGTATAACGATAGTACGTCTGGTTTACACCCAGAGAGCAGTGGTTTAACTCCACTAGTCAGTACCAATTTTTGCGACTGTAGCTCAACGGTAGAGCCGGAGACTTCCAATCTTCTGACGAGGGTTCGATTCCCTTCAGTCGCTCCAATTTTAATGCCGGTTTGGCTCAGTGGCGACGGCACTGCACCTGTAATGCAGTAAGCGTAAGCTCATCGGGGGTTCGAGTCCCTCAACCGGCTCCAATTTTGCACCCTTAGTGATAATGGTAGCACAATACCTTGGTAAGGTATAAGAGATGGATCGTAACCATCAGGGTGCTCCAATTTCGCCGGTTAAACATTTATTGGATGATGTCTGGTTTCGTGAATCAGAAAAGGGGGCTCGATACCCTCAACCGGCTTAATAATTTTATATTTAAAAGAGGATTTTGTTCAATTCTTCCCATGGGATATGTAAAATCAACAATAAGTATGATTGTTAAAAATAAAATATAATTTTGCACCAGTAGCTCAATTGGTAGAGCATCTCGTTGCCAACGAGAAGGTTTTGTCGGTTCAAGCCCGATCTGGTGCTCCATTTACATAAATTCTTTTAGGAATTGTTTTCCTTTGCAAATATGGGCAATTGGTGTAGTGGGAACACGTCAGGGCGACATCCTGAAGATCACAAGTTCAAATCTTGTATTGCCCACCAATTATAATACTGATTAGTATATGAATTTTGTATAAAAGTTGGTTACAGCAATCTAAATTTTTACTTTAATAAAAAATAATACCAACTTGTTACAAATGGGAGTGTGATATAATGGCTGTATACCGGACTTTTAATCCGGGTCAGAAATGACCATGCAGGTTCGAATCCTGTCGCTCCCACCAATTTTAATGCCGTCGTGAGCGGAGTGGACGACATAGCGGGCTCTTAACCCGTCGAACTAACAAGTTCCACCGGAGGTTCGAATCCTTCCGGCGGCACCAATTCATTTCTTATTCGAGTTATTTCTTACTATTCCTAAGAAGTTTTCCCATTTAAATAGATCGCTCAACATATTTCTTACGGTATAGTTAGTTTTGCTATCAATATTTTCTTGATTTTCTTGATTTTCTTGAGCTGTCTTTTTTATTTTTGTAATTTTCATAAGGTCTCTGCGAATTTTGTAAAGTCTTTAAAGTCAAAGTTAAATCTGACGTTTTTATTATCTATCAATATATCTTCTAGGGTGTCGTCTAAACCTCCGCTTGACAGGTAAGCAAGAATTATTTTTGGTGAGATATAGCTTTTCCAAGCGTCGTTACCTTCTTTGTGATTAAGGACTTGTTTTGTATGTTCTATGCCATCGGTTACTATTTTTATTACTCCATTAACAATAGTATCTCTAACAACTTCCTGACCTTTAGTTATTTCGTCTAGTAGTTGCATTCTAAACGTATCTGTGGCTTGTTTTACGTAATTATAGAAGTTTCTGGTTGCAATGAACTTTCTAAAGTCGGTTGGTGATATATCTTTCCATTTATTTTGAACATATTGTCTCATTTGAGCATCATCTACGTGCAATCCTGTTTTTGTGACAAAGAGCATAGCCGAATCTCCTTGGAGGGAAGTAGTTGCGAGTATTTGTTGTAGTGCGTTAACGATATCCGAATCTGTTAGTTGGGCTATTTGTTCTGTTCCTTTTTTGCCGGGAAATTGTAATTCAGCAAAACCATCTCTGATATTTCTTACGTGTTGTACTTGTAGGGTTGTTACTCCGAAGGTATCTATTTCTATTTTTTCGCCTGTTTCTGGATCTATAACATTAGCTGAATTTCCGACAGCTCCGGGACGCAAGCCTGTTTCTATGGTAATAGCCATTATAAGAGCGAGTAATTTAGTTATTTCATCTCCTGAGTTTAGGTCTTGCTTGATTTCCTTGACCATTTCGTTAAAGTGTTTTGCGATGTAGGCTATTTTCTTAGACATTATTTCCCAGTTTTTTTGTTCTCTACCGAAATGTTCTTTGATTGCGAGGATTTCTCTATCGGGTCCTAAATCGAAATAAACTTGGGGAGGTAACAGGTTTAATAATACTTGGTCATAGCCGCTTTCTTGGAAGGAGGATTGTTTACTTTCTGTTTCTGTGGCTTTAAAAAATCTGGTAGCCCAATTCACAAGTCTTTGTTTTCCGTCTTTCAGTAGCATTTGTTCACTAACCATATCGCAGATTAGTCTTGTTACCTTTTTTTCGCTATCTTCGTCTGCTATGTGGGATGAAAATTCTTTTAGTCCTTCTATTTCGTTTGCTCTTAACATCCAAGCTCTACGTCTTTGTCTTAAAATGGTACCAGTATTTCTTCCGGGGATTTGAGACTTAATTTGCTCGTAGATTATTTTGCCGCTTTGGTATATTTTTGTAACGAGTCCGGGGATGATTTTAACGTAGTTTTTGAGATCTCTTTCTTGTCTTTTATGTTCCTTTTTTGACTTAGAAACGTCTTGTTGGAGATTTAATCCTCCTATGGCTGTTTTTGTAAGTCTTACGATTTTCATATTAATTAATTCGATAATTTCTTATTAAAGTCCTTTTGATTTTAACTGGATGATGTCCGGACTTTTAACTCGGAAAATTCGGCTCGCTTCCGAACAGGGGTATCAATTTTTATGCCAATATTTAATTATTTTCTTCTTGATTTTTTTAAATTCTATCATATAATAGGCAGTAAATTGAGGAGTATATTGTGAAGAAAACAGAACATAAACCCAAACTTACAGAAATTTTTTTACCTCTAAGGATAAATGATAGTAGGATATCCAAGAAGAAGAGGTATCTGGCTAAAATTGATGGAAGATGGGAAACTGGTTCTTTTACAAAGGAGTGGGATGGTTGGTTGTTTCGTCATGGTTATTTTTCTCAGCATATTAGTACTGATGGTATTGCAATGGACGAAGATTGGCAAAAGTTGTATGAGATAGAGTAAGATAGAGCAAGATAGAGCAAGATAGAGCAATGAAAACATTTGATACAGGCAAGAATTAAGGGTTTGGATGAAAGAGAGAGGCAATCCAATTCACACTGATTACGATGATGAAAAGAAAATCAGGATGCAATGTCACAGATAATTGATGGCGCGTCAAAATGAAAATATATAAAGAAAAAAACTTCCTAAAGAACAGGGATGCCGAAGCTTATAAGAAGAAGCAAGCTGAGTCTTGTTGTTATTTGATTAATTTATTCGGCAAGATAGAGTATGAGCCATGGAAGACGTTGTTAGTTGTTCATCGCAGACAGTATAGAGAAATTGGGTATGCGGTAAGTAATCCTAATAAGTCTTTTTATTTTGATAGTATGTATAAAGAAGTTAAAGAGTCCAGTAAGGAAGAATATCGTCTTGCTATTCATTGTGTTTCATACGAAAGGGGAATTGAAAGATATAAGCAATTAATGAGTTATTCTCCTGATAAAATATGGAGTGTTTTATATAACGATGCCGTTGCGAACCATGATTTGTGTTTGAGTTATTTAATGTCTAATTACAGAAGTTGGAAAAAGATTTGGAAGTCAGTTATAAAGATAGAAAAAGAAATAATGAAGCAAATAGACAAGAATAAGGAGTAATAATGGACGACGAACTTATTTTTGAAACAGATAAATGCTTTTTCTATTCTAACTCATGGACACAAGGGGTTGATAAATGGGCTAAAGAGTGGGGCTTAGATGACATAAGGTGTTTCCTTGCCGTTCAAAAAAACGATTCTAAAGACAGAGATTATGTTTTGGTTAGTAATAATGAAATAACTTATGAAGATAAAAACTACGAGTCCGTTGCCGCTCATGTTGATATAACTGCAGTATCTGAGGGGAAGAAGAGGGAGTTAATGAGGACGAAAGCCACATCTGAATTTATTCTCGATAGGCTTAAGGTTATAAAATGGGATCGATGTGATGAATGTAAAAAATTTATTATGCGAGGAGAAGACGGTCAGTATATTGAACGCAGATTTTGGAACCCCAATCCTAATGTAAAGATTAGATGTATTTGCGAAACTTGTATGAAGGAAAAATCAACCGAAGATGAATGGGAAACAATTAGAGATCAAATAGAGATTTACGAAACTGGAATGACCCGCAGAAGAGATTTTAAGAGCATAATGGCTTAAGGAATATTAAAATGAAACTGGAAGAAATAGGTTTTTATACTTTGTCGGATGAGCGGGCAAAAAATGTGTCTGCTTTATCTAGAATGCAAAGATGTGAAATGCTTGTAACAGGAAGGTGCAATTTCTCCTGTCCTTATTGTCGTGGTTTTAGTGCAATTGAATGCGATTGTGGAGATATTAATGTTGATATTGCATTGGAGACCTTATCGTATTGGATGTATGATGATTTGAAGAATGTAAGGTTTTCAGGGGGAGAACCAACTCTTTATCAAGATCTTCCTAAGTTAGTTAAATATTGTAAGTGGGGTGAAGTAGAACGTATTGCAATTTCTACTAATGGGTCTCGTCCTTTTGAAATTTACGAGGAACTAATAGAAAGTGGGGTTAATGATTTCTCTATCTCTCTGGATGCTTGTTGTGCGTCTTTTGGAGATAGAATGTCGGGAGTTAAGGGTAAATGGGAAACGGTTACGGAGAATATTAGGAAAATAGCTGCAAGAACCTATGTTACAGTAGGGGTCGTTTTAACAGAAGATAATGTTTCGGAAATGGCTGACATCATTAAGTTTGCTCATGATTTAGGGGTTGCTGACATCAGGATTATTTCTTCGGCACAATATAATGAATTATTACTTGATTCTTTCAAAATACCTGATATAATATTAAATGCTCATCCTATTTTGAAGTATAGAATTAATCATATGAAGAATGGGATTAATGTAAGGGGAATTTCAGAGAGTGATTGTCACAGATGTCATTTAGTTAAGGATGATTCAGTTGTAGTTGGTAATGAAACAGAGGCTTGGCATTTTCCTTGTATAATAGCGATGCGTGAAGGATGTAAACCTATTGGAAAAGTAGGACCTGATATGAGAGAAGAAAGAATGGAATGGTTCGAAAAACATAATTCTTTTGAAGATGATATTTGCAGGAAAAATTGTTTAGATGTGTGCCTGTCGTACAATGATAAATGTGAGAAATATGAAAAGGATGATTAATGAAAACACGTAATGGATTCGTAAGTAATTCAAGTTCCTCAAGTTTTATTATAGCATTTACGAAGTCCAAGAAATGTCCTACTTGCGGAAGAAGTGATCCAGATTTTTTAGCTCTTCTGGAGAGGGATGATTATAGCGAAGATAATAGGGTTGCTGCAATTGGAATGCAAGATATTATTGAGAAAAAAACAGAATGGGTTGTAAGCGAGAGAAAAGAGAATATCAGGAAGGAAATGGAAAAATTGCTAAAGCCCTACAATAAAAAGAAATACACATTAGCAGCTATTGAGATTTCTTATCATGACGGAACTCTGAAAAAGATTTTTGATGATATGATTAAAAACGGAACGGCAATTGTATTGGAAAAGGATGATTAATGAAAACACGTAATGGATTCGTAAGCAATAGTTCAACAAGCTCTTTTGTGATAGTTTTCCCCGATAGGCCAAAATCTACGGAAGATGTTCATAAGTATCTTTTTAATGGGGTTGACGGGGCAATAGGACTTGATTATTATAATGAAACCATGTCATTTAAAGATGTTTCCGAAAGAGTTTTTAAAGATGCAATCAAAAACGGAAAAGCTACGAAGAAAACATTGGCAGACGAGATTGAGAACCTTTTGCATATAGATTACATGGATCTTAAAGATGACTTGAAATGTGATAGTATTGGTCGTCATTTTGTAAGCTTGATTCATTCTTCTGTTATGTCTGATTCTAAGATTATGGATTATATTAAAGAAGAAATAGATACGGAAAAAGAAGAGAGAGAAAAAGAAAAAGAGTTGATGGTTGAATGTGGAGTAGAAAATTTTTGGAAAGATAATGTGTCAAAAGAAGCCAAAGAAAAATATGATAAGTTGAGGAATAAATACACCACAAAGCGTTTCAAAATTATGGATAATATTGGGAAAATTATAAGGCGGCTTGCGTTGGAAGATGCTCAAAAATTTATTGATGATCATAAAGGATGGTGGTATGCTGTAATCAGTTATGGAGATGAAAATCGCGGAGAAGGTTTGCTTGAACATGGTGATATTTTCAGACATATTGAGCATATACATATTAGTCATCATTAAGGAAAAATACTGTATAATATGAAAAAGAATATAAAATTTGAACTTGCGGGCAAACAGTTAGTAAAAAACTATTCAACGATTTAGAACTGTTGCTTAAAAAGGCAATTAATTGGGAGAAAAAAGATGTTACGAGCCCTAACTGACACAGAAGTAAAACAAATAGACAAAGACATGGATGAGTGGTGGTCTAGATTAAATCCCTGCACTAAACACAACATTTATTATTTTGTTCGGGGTTATATGAGAAGGAAGATTTAATTGACTCTACTGAAAAACAAAAGAAAATTGATACCGAGAGATCTATGGCTAATGTAGTTCTTATCCCCAAAGATCCCAGAGATCCCAGAGAGCCCAGAGAGCAAAATGGAAACTCTTGATTTACATTATACTCGCCATCATCTTGTGCGTCCAAAGTTGATTAGGTTTATTGAAGACAATTGGAATAAAAATGTTGAGGCTCATATTATTACCGGTCATAGTCCCCGTATGAAGGAAATTGTTAAAGAAGTTTTGGACGAATATAAAATGGAGTATCGAGAGGGCGATTTTGCAGGTATGAATATGGGTTTTATAAGAACGGAGATATAGGGCGACTGGCGCAATTGGTTAGCGCACCTGCTTTACACGCAGGGGGTTTCCAGTTCGAGTCTGGAGTTGCCCACCAAAAAATTCATGAAAAGAAAATGGGATAAATATATTAATAAGAACAAGTATTCTGAATGCCAGTTAATTACTGCACTGAATGCTTACTATTATTTGACGGGGAAACAATACTGTAAACAAGATTCTCAAGAATATGAAGATTTAGTTGATTTGATTGGGGCACGCTATGGAGGCGCAATAGGTATTGAAAAAGCATGGAAGAAACTTGGTGTTGAAGTTGTGTGGCAAGGAATAGGCTTAGGCGATTTTGGAACCAGTATTCCTTTGCCCATAGAGTTTAACGTTTGGGCTCCGGGATATGGCTTTCATTCTACCTTAATGGTTGATTACGTCAAGAAATGTGATTGTTATAGGATTACTAATTTCAAAAGGGTAACTTATTCTGACGGATGGATTTTTGGAAGAGACCTGTACAAATATAAAAACTTTTGTTATACGAGAGACTATGAAGTGTATCGACTTTTTGGTTTGAAAGGAGACAAGAAGCATCTCTCTCTTAAAAGGAAATCCAAAAGGGATATGAAGAAATTTTTTGAGACTTATAAAAAAAGTTATATTGAAAAATGTAAAGAAATATGTTAGTGAAGCGCTAAGGAGAAGAAAATGGAAATTACAGCTCAAATGGTTAAGGATCTAAGAAGCGAAACCGGCGTTCAAATGATGCTTTGCAAAGAAGCCCTTAAAGAATCTGAAGGGAATATGGAAGAGGCTAAACTTATTTTGAGGAAAAAAGGTATATCAAATAGCGATCATAGAGCCCATAAAGAGGCTTCTGCTGGCATTATTTATACTTATAATCATGATAATAGAGTCGGAGTTATGGTTGAGCTTCGTTGCGAGACAGATTTTGTAGCTAAAAATGATGAATTTCAAGATTTAGCCAAAATAATTGCTATGCATGTTGCTTGGGCTAAACCTCTTGCTGTAGATGAAAACGGAATATCTCCAGACAGGAAACTAGAAGAAATGGAAGTTGCTCGCTCTCAAGTTCCCGAAGACAAGAAGAGTTTTGCCGATAAGATTGTAGATGGTAAAATGAAAAAGTTTTATGAAACTGTTTGTCTTTTAAATCAGAAAGAAATTCAAGTTTCCGATAGCAAGTCTACAATAGGGGATATGGTTAAAGCACTTAGTGGGAAAATAGGTGAGAAAATTGAAGTGGCTCGTTTCGAAAGATTTGAAGTAGGGAGTTAATATGGAAGATATTCAAGAGCAAATGGAAAAACGTTACGCTAAGCATTCCGTTCTTTTAGAGAAAATCAAAGAACAGTTGCCAAGTCTAGAGTCTCTATTGGAAAAAGTTAGTGGTCTCTCGTATGAAGATCGGATATATCGTTTTTATCATGGTTCTCTTAAGGTATATTGGCTTCAAGAACATACTGAAGAAATGGTAAAACTCCTTCGAGAATTATCCCCTCACATAGATAAAGATGATCCTTATAAATACAATCCATTTTGCGAATATTTCAAACAGATTTATACAGAAGGAACAGGATGGGAGCATAAGTTACATCATAATCACAAATGGGGAATGGTTACTCGGCCCATTGTTGAGGCGTTTTTTCATGCTCGTTATTTCATAGAGATGGCGGTTAAATATGGAAAAGAGTTAGATGAAGCCCCTACGTGTTTACCGTCTGGGTGGGCAGCATTATTAGAATTTTATAAGATTAGATAATGAGTAGACATCTTTATAAAGTAAAAGTCGAGACCGACATTATGGTTATGGCTCTCGACAAAAGAGAAGCAGAAGAAATTGCCAAGAAGAATGCCCCCAATGAAGTCGGAGAGTACGGACAATTTTCTTCTTCTATTGTTAAAGCCATTTCGGACGTCCCATATGATTGGAGAGATATTATTCCTTATGGACCAGATTCCGTTACTCAGGAAACTCGTAAGTGTAAGGATTTAATTGGGCATTTAAAAGAACAAAATGGGAACGAGGATCTTGAGGAACTCGTAAGGATTCAGAAGAACTCTAAGAAAGACGTTAGAACTACTAAGGAGCAGGTAGACGAAGTATTGCCCCCAACTCGTCCCGATCCCAAACCTAGAGAGTTAGATTGGAGTGAAACAAAGTCTGGCCGACCTCTGCCTCATTTAAAATTCAATATTCCTAAGAAATAATGATAAATCCAATTCCAATTTTTAGACATATTTACCGTTTATTAAGATATCAATTTATTATTGCTAAATATCACTTTATGTTTGGGAAATATTCTGGGTTACTGAGATATCTTAAAATAAGAATGGAAATTTTTATTATTGAACGAAGAATTAAAATGAAAAACGAACACGATCTTTATTTGTTGAAAGTTTTGTCTCGTTTTGTCAGAATGAAGAAATATTTGGGATCAAAACACAATCGGGAATCTATTGTTCTAATTGGTCAACAGATAGCGGAGATTTCTAATAAAACAGGAATACCTCAATGGCAACTTAGGGATAGATTACAAAGGGATTTTGATATAGATATTTAGATTAAAAAATATCTTGACTTTTGTATAATATATGCCATACTATTATATAAATAAGGTAATTATGACTTGTTCGAAATGTAACTCTCAAATGGTAAAGGTTTGCGACCCAGTAACCAAGAAGTGCGAATGGGTTTGCAATTCTTGCGGTAATAGGAAATCCTCATGAAACTATGCGGAAAAGAATTAGATAAAGAATTGGCAAGGCGTAAAGAGTGCAAAGAAGCAAGAAGGAGTAAAAGAATAACTCTTAGAACTGCTGCAGCGACCATTGGAGCCAAAATGGGACTAACTCCATCCGAATATATCGCATGGGAGTCTGGAGAGGATATTTGCCAACATGAAGAATGTAAAAAACAAATTACGGGAGTTCATCCTCCGTTTTTAGTAATAGATCGATGTACTAAATGTGGACATACCAATATTATAGGTAAGTCCGATGAAGTTGATGAAGATGTTTTAGAGGAAGCCCTGTTTAATGCAGGAATGATACAAGAAAAACGTGAATTAAAATAGGACGGGCAGAGAGTTGATCTATCACTTGGCTAGCTATAATCAACGCCGATAGAGGAAACCAAGTGGGACCCGTCTTATTTTAACGTTCTTTGAAAATTGGGGACGTAAGGACTCGACAGGTAGATTAGGAACTATACCTGCATGCACTGGGATAGCAAAGTTGGCCAGTATAAAAGCTTTCTAAATATAATTGGCACACGTCAATTAGCAATGGCTGCTTAATAAAGTAGCCCGCAAAATAGGTAAGATAGTCTTGGTAGCCTAGAGTAGCGTCGATTACAAGGTAGCAATGGATGAAGCTTTTGAGATTCCTGACAAATCGTGGAAAGACTCGATTGACTTGCCCGAAGAAAGGATGAGGGTGGGGTTTTGTTAGTTTGCCTAAAATAGTATTAACTAACCAAGCATGTGAATGAAGATATGGTTGCTGCTGCTCTGGACGGGGAGTTCGATTCTCCCCCGTCTCCACCATTTTTCGTAGCAATAAAAGTAATTAGTTGTAATTTTTCATAGCAATAAAAGACAATGATCAAAAAATGGCTGAAAAATAATGACAGAATCAAAAAAATCTCTTGATGAATTAGATGAATTTCCCGAAATGAACGAGAAAGAAGGACTTATTGTAACAAGCATTCTCCTTATGGAAATCATTAAAGAAGGGAATGAGGATGATATGGAAATAGCAGCTCGTGCGGTTTCTGGCATTAGTAATTACCCAACGCTTGCCTTAAAATATTGGGATCGAGTTGCTAAAACATACGAACAAGTCAGAGAGCAGAATTCGAAACGGGACTAAGGTGAAAGAAAGAAAACTATTATTCAGTGTGACGGCTAAAGATTGTCGTTGGGATTATTTTAAAGGTACCGGAGCAGGAGGTCAAAAGAAGCTAAAGGAGCCGGGTTTAAATGTTGGGACGGTAATTACTGTGGTTTTATTACTCAGGGGAATACGTTAGATTCTCGGGATATTAAAAGGATACTTGAAAGTCAATGAGATACGCAATAATATCAGACATTCATTCCAATATACATGCTCTTAAACAAGCGTTACATGAGATTGATTCTCTTAATATAGATCAGATCATTTGTTTAGGGGATGTTGTTGGTTATAATGCCTTTCCTTCTGAATGCATTAAATTACTTAAAGAGCATCCAAAGGTTAGTAGAATATTTTGTGGAAATCACGACGCAGATGTATTTCGGTTTTCTAGATTGCGTTATGGCGATATTATTGAGATGAGTGCTGATGCTTACAAGGGGATAGGATATTCTTCTTCTAAGGTTTCTGACGACGAAAGAGAATGGCTTGGGAATTTATTAGCTCAGAAAATAGTCGAAGATCCTCAGATATCGTTTTGGTGCTCTCACTACTCTCCTGATTACTGTACTTATTTTGGATATATTCTTAATGAATCTCACGCAAGAATGGCTATTAAAGAATTACAATCAATAGGTGGGGCCAATTTATTCTTTTTTGGTCATACTCATTTACCTTCTTGTGCCGAACTTTATAATGGTAAATTTACGTGGGATATGGGAAGACATCTTGATGGAGATACATATACTATTAGCCCCGATGCTTATTATTTACTTAATCCCGGCTCTATTGGGCAACCTAGGAACGGAGGAGTAACGTCTTTTGCTATTTTTGATACTGAAGAAAGAACCGTAAGAATCCAAAGTTTTGAGTATAATATTAAAGAAGCTCAACAAGCGGTTTTTGATGCAGGTTATTCAAATAGTATTGCTAATAAATTAGATCCATCTTATGACGAAGAGCGTATACGTAAGCAAATAAAGAAACAAAAATACAAAAAGCGTCAAAAAGCCATTGATGCGTCGAGAGGTAAGTAATGTCAGACCCAGTAAATAACGAAAAACAAGAAAAACAATTCATTAGAATAGTTT
>Ga0114919_10002942_pt1 | contig 13763 bp, 14 predicted proteins | sample BlataG_FD_88682 | JGI IMG/M metagenome (GOLD analysis project Ga0114919, IMG submission 88682) | Deep subsurface microbial communities from Black Sea to uncover new lineages of life (NeLLi) - Black_00105 metaG | ecosystem: Environmental > Aquatic > Marine > Oceanic > Sediment | place: Atlantic... | reverse complement strand
TAACGGCGTTATCGACGGTTATATTCGATTAGTGGTTACCCGCGGGGTGGGTACTTTGGGACTGAATCCTTTTGTGTGCGAGAACGGCAGATTATTTATCATAGCCGGCAATATTCAGCTTTATCCCGAGGAGCTTTACGAAAAAGGGATGAAGGTAATCAGTGCGACCACCGTTCGCAATCATCCGCTGGCAATTCCACCACAGATCAAGAGCATGAATTACTTAAACAACATATTGGCCAAGATTGAAGCGCTGGACAATGACGTGCCCGAAGCGATTATGTATAACCACGAAGGGTACGTTGCTGAAGCGACGGGCGACAACGTTTTTATTGTAAAAGACGGTGTGATTTATGCGCCACCGGCTGAAGCTGGTGCGCTGGAAGGAATAACGCGAGGCGTCGTTATCAAATTGGCCAAGGAAGAAAAGCTCAAGGTGGTTGAAAAGAATCTTACGAGGTTTGATTTGTATGTTTGTGATGAATTTTTCCTTACCGGCACTGCCGCCGAGGTCATTGGCATCGTTGAGATTGACGGCAGGGTTATCGGTGAGGGTAAGCCCGGGCCTATTACGGGGCTTTTGAGAAAGAAGTTCTTCAAGTATGCCCACAGAAAGTGAAAGTAGCGCTGGGAGATGGTTTTCGACTTCTAATTGCCATTGACGATAGAAGATCGTAAATCACTGAACGCTAAACGCAATGCAGTTACAGGCACGTACCGATATATCCGGCCATAGTTTACAAACTGGTGTCCCTGCCTTTAATCTTATCGCTGATGAATTGGGCCAGGTAAAAAAGCTAATTGACAGGCAATTGCGAGACTGTTGCGATGAAGTCGGTATTAGGCGGTTGATTGAACAGTTTAGCAGCAGCAGGGGCAAGATGCTGCGACCCGGGCTGCTATTGCTTGCCGGCGCCCTGTGCGGCCCAATTACAGATAATCATATCCGTGTCGCAGCGGTTGTAGAGATGGTTCACAATGCGGCTCTGTTGCACGATGATGTTATAGACGAAGGTCAGAAGCGCCGAGGCAGGCCTACGGTTAATAGTTTGTGGGGTAATGAGCTTGCCGTCTTGTTGGGCGATTTTCTGCTGAGTAACGTTTTCAAAATGTGTGTTGGTCTGGAGTCGGAAGTTACTAAGGAGATTACTACAGCAGCGTTCCGAACCTGCAGAGGCGAATTAAGACAGGCGGTTCAAAGGGATAATTGGCAACTGAGCGAATCTGAATATATCGATATAATTACCGAAAAAAGTGCTACCCTTTTTAGCAGCTCTTGTCGTCTTGGCGGACTTTTGGCTGGGTCGGGTGAAAATGAGTTGCGGGCACTGGCAGATTTCGGCCTGAATTTCGGCATTGCATTTCAAATTACGGATGATTTGCTGGACGTAATTGGTGATGAGAGCGAGACAGGTAAGACGCTGGGTAGTGACGCTGATAAGAACAAACCGACCCTCGCCGTGATACATCTGCTAAGGATAGTGAGCGAGGAAGAAAAAAAAGCGGTGATAAGTTCATTGTCTGGGGGACGTGATGTGTGTCGCCAAAAAGGAGAGGGGCAATACGATAAAGAAACCTTGGTGGAGATGCTAAAGTCCTGTGGCAGTTTGGAATACGGACACAGCAGGGCGAAAGAATTTGCTAAAAAGGCGATTGCAGCATTGACTGATTTGAGAGATGGCAGCGCTAAAGATGCTCTGATTGAAACAGTCAGATTTGCTGGACGATGGGTGATTTAGAGCTGCCCTGATTATTGCGGTTTGCCGCGATGGGTCAAAAATATAAAAGGCCGGCTTTTACAGACCGGCCTTTTTTGCTGATGTAGGAATTCCTTACTCTTTTTAAAACCTGTACTTCATACTCAAAGTGACCCAGGTTTCATCCTCTGGATTGACCGAATCCTCCCATGATGATTGATAGTAGAGTCCCGGAGTGAAGCTAAGATTGTGGCCGAGGTCGAAATCTGTTGAGGCGCCAAAGACGGCATGTGACCAGTCGTGGTCTACTGTGCCGCCGCCCATACCGTCGTTGTATACCATATCGTAGGACAGATGGAGGACCTGCTTCGGCATTCCTTCAAAGAGTTTTGACAGGGTCAGGTCATAACCGAGGCCAAAGACATGTACCCAGCCGGCAGATGCTCTATGTATACTCGAACTGGTGGTTTTGGAAGGCCATAAATGAACAATGGTGTAACTGGGAACGACGCCAAAGGGGCAAACCTTGGGCCAGGAAAAAGATGCAAAAACTTCCTGCCAGTCACGTATCTTGTTGGAGTTATCTGGGTAGTTGTAATAGACCCAACCAACCTTGTAGTCTGTTTTATAAGTTTCGTCATCAAAAAGACTGTTGCCGTAGTATAAGGTGGTGCGCAACTCCTCTGCATTTACCCTTCCGCTTCCGTCGGCCACGGAGTACAGGACTTTCACACCTAAGCCCGTGCCGAAGAGATCAACATCGATACTTGGCTGAATTGCACCGCGGCTTTCTCCGTAGAGGTCAAAACCACGCCAGATGTAGCTGCTTAGATAAGTTATATCGATGGTACCACTTAGCTTCCTCTCCTGGGCCTGGACAAGACCTGCCGTGCTCAACAAGATTACAGTAAATAATAAAATTCCTTTTTTCTTCATACTCATCTCCTTAAAAACCTTTACCCAACTTTTCTTCAACGCCCCCCCCAACTTCGTGGCATAGAACCAACATCGTCATCTCGACTATCTGAGAAGTTTATCGGCATACGGCTGCAAATCAAATGAAAAAAAGGGTTTTTTTGATTTTTTTTGCGCTTGGTTGCTCGGGAAAAGGGTACGAAAAGCGGCTGGCGAGACCCTCAGAAATAGATTTCGACAGTCTTGGCTTTTTGCATATAATAGGTTCGATGCTTGAGGACAAAGGTGACAAAACACTTTTTGGAAAGTCTGAAAAGGCCAATATAGAATCGGCGGCGCCGCTGGCGGTTCGGATGAGGCCGAGAAGACTTGAAGAATTTCTCGGACAGAAGCATTTCATTGGGCCGGGTAAGCTGCTGACAAGGATGCTCGAAGCGGACAAGCTCACCAGTCTGATATTTTACGGCCCGCCCGGCACAGGCAAGACCACGCTGGCAATGGTGATTGCGAATTACACGAAGGCGAAGTTCCACTACCTCAGCGCGCCGGCGGCCAGCGTGAGGGATATTCGCCGGATAATAGCCCGTGCCCGGGACAGGCTGGCCGCCAGTCGTCAGCGGACCGTTCTCTTTATCGATGAAATTCATCGTTTCAATCGTGCTCAGCAGGATGTTCTGCTGGATGATGTGGAGGCGGGGGTGCTAATCCTCATAGGCGCTACGACGGAGAATCCATACTTTTCGGTCAATTCCCCGTTGATTTCGCGGAGCACCGTATTTCGTTTTGAGCCGCTTAGCCAGGATGAGGTTTTACAATTGCTCAAGGCCGCCATTGCCGATGCCGAGCGAGGGCTTGGCAAGTTTGATATCCGGGCAGACGAAAAGGCGCTTAAGTTTCTATCAGTAATGTGCGACGGTGATGCCCGAAGGGCCCTGACGGCTTTGGAGGTAGGAGTATTGTCGCAGGCTGCGCGTCAGAAAAAAGGAAAGATAAAATTTGATTTAGAAGTGGCCAAAGAGTCGATACAACAAAAGGCGATTGAGTACGACGGGACAGGCGATACGCACTACGATTTGGCCAGCGCTTTACAGAAGAGTATGCGAGGCTCCGACCCTGATGCAACCGTCTATTGGCTGGCCCGGATGATAGTCGGAGGGGAGGACACACGTTTTATTGCCAGACGAATTGCAGTTTGTGCGGCAGAGGACGTAGGCAATGCGGACCCGATGGCGACGGTGTTAGCTGCTGCGGCAGTTCAGATATCAGAGTTTGTCGGCCTGCCTGAAGCGCAACTGGCACTGGCGCAGGCGGCATTGTATGTTGCTTGCTCACCAAAATCGAATGCGGCAGCTTCAGCGATTTGGAAGGCCGTGGCTGATGTGAAAGAGGAGCCGACGATAGCTGTGCCAAAGCATCTCAAGGACAGTCATTATCCGGCTGCGGAAAAGTCCGGTTTCGGTGCTGATTACAAGTATCCGCACAATTTTAAGGATGGATTCGTGGAGCAGGAGTACCTGCCGGCGGCTAAGAAGAAAAAATATTACAAACCGAAAGAAATTGGGTGTGAAAGAAATATTAAGCGTTATTTACAAAAGCTTCAAACCTTGATAGAAAATAGCAAACATGATGGCGGGGGGGGAGAAGGGTAGTTGAATGGACAAGATAGAGTTGCGTCGGCAGGTGTGGAAGTGCCTGCTTGAGATGACCGACGAGCAAAGGAGCGAAAAAAGTAAGAAAGCGTGCCGGAATTTGGTCTCCACACCCGAGTTTCGAAGTGCATCAGTGGTTATGATGTATTTGTCCCTTCCGCACGAGGTGGATACATCCGAGGCTATACTTTCTGCCTGGCAGTTTGGAGAAGTAGTGCTTGTCCCGAAGGTTTCCTGGCAGCAGAGACATATGATACCGGTGCGGATAAACTCTCTGGAGACGGGCTTTTCGACCGGAGCTTCCGGGCTGCGGAATCCGATAACGGGCGTGCCTATGCCGCTGGAGGAGATTGATTTAGTAGTTACGCCGGCGTTAGGCTTCGATAGTAAGGGCAATCGTCTTGGCCGCGGCGGCTCCTATTACGACAGGTTTTTCGCAAACGCCGAACTTAAGGCGACCAGATGCGGCTTTGCTTTCGCAGAGCAGCGGGTCGAATCGATACCGGTGGCAGAGCACGATGAGCCGGTGGATTTTTTGGTAACCGATGAGGGAGTAGTATACTTTGACAATAGAAAATAGCGCATAGGGTATCGCGTAGAAAGCAAGATTTTTCTCTTCTTCTTGAGATTTTGTTTGTCACTTTGCTTTTTAGTTGTTGACTTTCTTGCTATTGACTATCTAATAATTATAGGAGAAGAAAATGGCTCTTTATCCTCCAACTTCCTACGGCAGACGAAGCAGGCGGACCAGAATGTTGATATACGGCATTTCAGTGTTGCTGGTCGTTATTGTGGTGCTTGCCTGCATTTATGGTTACCGTTGGTTAGGCAGGAACAAGGGTGGCCCCGGCCCGAGCCCGATAGATGTCAAGCCGAAGAAAGAAACACCACCGCCTGTGTTTGTGCCGCCGGAACCGAATTTGTCAAAGATTCCACAGGAGCCGATTGCTGAACCTAACCCGGAGGCGGCTGAGCTTATTGCCAAAGCGATGGAATATATCAATGCAACGCCTGCAAGGATTATAGCTGCGCGTGAGGTACTTAACGACGCATTGACAATGCCGATGAACAAACAGCAGCGTGACCTTGTGAAGAAGCAGCTCTCCGAACTTGCCGACGAATGGCTGTTCAGCAGGAAGTTTTTCCCGCAGGACAAACTCTGCGAAAGTTATCAGGTCAAACCAGGTGACCAGCTTAGAGCAATCGGCAAGGCGCATAAGGTGCCGTGGGAGATTCTTTGCGATATTAACAGAATTGACCGTCCTGAGAATCTGCAAGCAGGGCACAGGATAAAGGTCATTAATGGCCCCTTCCACGCCAGGATATATCGTTCGACTTTCACGATGGATTTGTATCTTCAGGAGGACACTTTCGTAAGGAGTTTTGATGTAGGTTTGGGCGTGCCTGGCAGGGAGACGCCGAAAGGGCTTTGGGTCGTCGAGCTTGGCGGCAAACTAATTGAACCGCCTTGGCCCGACCCTGAGACCCATGAAATCCTTCACCCGGGCGACCCTGGTTATGCTCTTGGCTCTCGCTGGATTGGACTCAAAGGCATTAAGGGAGAGGCCTTGGGCAGGACCGGCTTTGGTATTCACGGTACAAAGGACCCTGAGACAATTGGGACTGCAAGTTCGCGAGGGTGTATTCGTCTGCACAACGGCGATGCGATACTGCTCTATAACTTATTGGAGCCGGGGCTTTCACAAGTGGAAGTTGTCGACTAAGAGCAATTTAAAAGTCAGGTACATATAAAAACGTACTTATCCTTTTAGCGTCGAGGTACTAAGGTTCGTTTTTGCACGTTGAGTGTATTTCTTTCCCAGAATACGCCGTCGCTGTAGCCTTGAATTGTTGTATCAAGCTCGGCCAAGTGCAGGCGTTTCGCGGCGAGCAGGCAGTATTCTTTCTCGATTTCAACGCCGAGGAATTTGCGGTTTAGCTTTTTGGCCGTCACAATGCTGCTGCCGACACCCATAAAGGGGTCAAAGACAAGGTCGTTTTCATTTGTGCTGGCGAGGATCAATTTTGCCAGCAGCTTTTCCGGTTTTTGTGTTGGATGGTCGGTATTCTCCGGCATCGACCAAAAGGGCACTGTAATATCGTTCCAGAGATTTGACGGATGTGTCAGGCGAAATTGGCCGTTGGCTGAATCTTTCCAACCTTTTGGCACGCCGTTTGCGCCAGTGTACGGCGCGATGACTCTGCGCTTTAGCTTGACATTTTCAACGTTGAAAACGTAGTCATCAGAAACGGTGGCAAACCAAATATCTTCCGAAGCGTTTTTCCAGTTTCTTTTAGCGCCTCTGCCTTTCTCCCTTTCCCAGGTAATTCGATTCCGCACTTTCAGATATTTTTCCAGAACAAGGTGAATCGCCGTTGAAGAGAACCATTCAGAGCAAACGTAAACCGATGCATTGTTTCTAAGGGTGGGCAGTAGCTTGACCAGTAAATTTTCAAACCATTCAGCGTATTTATCAATGCCCTTTTTCTTGAACCTGAATGACCTAAAAGTCTTGTTGAGGTTATAAGGCAGGTCCAGTATCAATAAGTCTGCAAATTTGACAGGTAGAAAATCAAGGACTTCAAAAATATCCTGATTTACTATTTTGCTCTCAATTGAATCTATTCCTGCAGATTTAGAAATGCGAATGAGGTTCTTACTATAGCGGTTTCTCTCTGTTTCTGTAAGCGTTATCGTTCGGTTCCTGTGCGCACGAACCTTATCCACACTTGTAGCCTCCACAGGCTGGCTAATCAGATTCTATGCAGATTCTTTCTTTGTTTTTTGTTTTGCTGTAAATAGTTCGGCTTTGCCTTCGACGATATCGCGGGTGATTACGTATTTTGCACCGCTTGCTTCTTCGGGCAGCCGGTACATCAGGTCAACCATCAACTCCTCGGCAATCGCGCGAAGTGCTCTGGCACCGGTGTCACGCTCGAGAGCTTTTTGCGCCAATGCCCGTAAGGCATCTTTAGTGAATTCGAGCTGTGCATCTTCCATCTCAAAGAATTTCTGGTACTGCCTGACCAGGGCGTTTTTCGGCTTGGTTAGTATGTCGACCAGCGCATTCTCATCGAGTGCCGAGAGGGTGGTAATTACCGGGAGTCTGCCCACCATTTCAGGAATCATTCCATACTCGATAATATCTTCCGGTACGACCTGCTTGATTATATCGCTGTACTCGGTTTTCTCGTCGCTTCGGCCGGCCAGTTCCGAATCAAAGCCGATCATTTTTTTGCCGAGCCGTTTCTTGACGATATTTTCCAGGCCTACAAACGTTCCACCGCATATAAACAGTATCTGCGTGGTGTCGAGCTGTATGTAAGATTGTTCCGGATGCTTTCTTCCGCCTTGCGGCGGGATATTGGCGGTAGTGCCCTCGAGCATTTTCAATAATGCCTGCTGGACGCCTTCGCCGGAGACGTCACGGGTAATTGAAATGTTCTGATATGTTTTGCCGATCTTATCAATTTCATCAATATAGACGATGCCCCGCTGAGCAGCTTCTATATCATAATCCGCGGCCTGCAGCAGGCGCAGCAGGAAGTTTTCCACGTCTTCGCCGACGTAGCCAGCCTCGGTGACAGTCGTTGCATCGCATATCGCAAACGGCACTTTCAGTTGCTGCGCAAGCGTACGAGCGAGTAGTGTTTTACCGGTACCCGTGGGGCCGATTAAAAGAACGTTCGATTTATCTATCTCAACATCCGAGGTGTTACTGTCGCTGTGCAGCAGACGTTTGTAATGATTGTGCACTGCGACCGAAAGATATTTTTTGGCGTGCTCCTGGCCGATTACATACTGGTCCAGATATCCTTTTATTTCTTTGGGCTTGGGTATTTCCTTTTGGCTGAAAATTGGTCTGCTGACTAATTTACGGTTTTGCTGAATGATGTTGTAGCATAAATCAACGCATTCCGGACAAATGAAAACCTTATCCGGGCCTTCTATGAAGGTATCGTCCCGGCTTGATGCCCGGCCGCAGAAACTGCAGATTGCCTTGGTTCTGTTACTGCTCGATTTCTTCGCCATTATTACGTTCCCAAATCGTACGTTAAATGCGTTTTTCTGCTTTATATATTGTACTTCGGCAAAACTGCTTAGGCAAGTTAATTACCGCCGCAGTACGCGAAAGAAAGCGTCTTTTTCGCCTGCCAAAAGCAGCTCGTTGAAATTTATTTGCGCACTTTGGCTCCTTGCTGTTTCCGATGCGAGGTCCTGCTTATCTCGTCTTGTCTTGCGTCATGTTTTGCTCGATACATGTCAAGTACGACGAGTTGCGAATTCAGCGCCGCGGCGCAGGGCTTCGGTGTTGACAGGCAGTGTTTTGTGGTATCGTTTGGCAAGTACGTCAGCTAAACACTCCGCCGCTGCGTCGGCGCTGAAGATCCCTTTTCTTTGTAAATATGCACCCACGGCCACCATATTGGCTGTTTTTACGTTGCCTAATTCGACCGCTATGTCATTGGCCGGCACTTTAAATACGTCGATTGAGTCGGCCAACTCCCCCGCTTCTTGCTTTCGCAAGAAAGCTGCGGGGTCAATCAGGGAACTGTTCATCACTAACAGCCCGCCATCTTTGAGACGGGGCGCGAATTTGTTCAAAGAGGCCTTGTTCATTATAATCAACGAGTTAGGCTTGCTCACTAATGGAGAAGCGATAGGCTCATCTGCGACAATAACCGTACAATTGGATGTGCCGCCGCGAACTTCGGCGCCGTAGGCGGGCATAAAAGTTACTTCTTTGCCGGCTTTCATTGCAGTCTGGGCCAGTAGTCTGCCGGCCAATATAATCCCCTGCCCGCCAAAGCCGGCGATAATTACCCCTTCATAAAAACCGTTTTCTTTCATCTTGCTCATCCATACCTGATATTCAGCCCTTGAACCGGCCGAGCGGGAAGACCTTTGTCATCTCTTTTTCAATCCATTCCATCGCCTTGGCCGGCGTCATTCGCCAATACGTTGGGCAGGGCGAAAGCACCTCAACCAGCGACAGGCCCTGGGTACCGTCAAGCTGGAGCTCGAAAGCGTGTTTGATGGCCTTCTTGGCCTTGCGGACTTGTGCAGGATTGTACACAGAGCAGCGCTCAATATAGATTGCTCCCGGCAGCACTGACAGCAACTCGCATACTTGCAGTGGATGTCCTTCGCCAACTGCCTTTCGTCCCTGTTGTGTTGTTGCTGTCACCTGACCGAGGACCGTTGTCGGCGCCATTTGCCCGCCGGTCATCCCGAATACCGCATTGTTGACGAAGATGACGGCTATCTGCTCGCCTCGGTGAGCGGCGTGGATAATCTCCGCTGTTCCTATTGCCGCCAGGTCGCCGTCGCCTTGATAGGAAAAGATTATCTTGTCCGGGTTGGTCCTTTTCATACCTGTGGCAACCGCCGGCGGTCTGCCGTGCGCGACCTCAACCATATCCACGTCGAGGTAATCGTATGCCAGCACCGCGCATCCCACCGGCGCTATCCCGATAGTCCGGCCGCGTATGCCCAGCTCGTCAACGGCCTCGGCTATTAATCGATGCACAATTCCGTGGCCGCAGCCGGGACAATAGTGCGTCGGGCAATCTTTCAGCGTGGGCGTTCGGCTAAATACTGTTTTCACCCTGTCAGGCTTCCCTCTGAACGGTTTTTAAAGAATCTTTTTCCCATTGCTTTTCTGCAGGCGTTTTTTCCACACGTATTGTTAATTGCTTGATTCTCTCCACTACTTGTTCGACGGTTGGTATGCCGCCGCCCGGTCGTCCGTAGAATAATACGGGTGCCTTGCCGGCCACAGCCAGCTTTACGTCTTCAACCATTTGGCCAAGGCTCATTTCCACCGTCAGAAAAATCCGAAATTCGTCAGCAGCCTTACTGATTTGTTCTGTTGGGAAAGGCCACAGCGTGATGGGACGTATCCACCCGACTTTGATTCCCTGTTGCCTTGCTTTGTCCACGGCGCTGCGCACAATCCTTGCTGCGACGCCGTAGGCAACCACTATGATTTCGGCATCTTCAACTTCGTATTGTTCGCAAAGGACTTCGTTTTTTTCGACCTGCTTATACTTGGCTTGCAGCTTATAGTTATGCTGCTCTAATGCACCCTCTTTGAGCCAAAGTGACCGGACAATATTTTGCTTTCTGCCGTCTGCTCCGGTCAGTGCCCAGTCTTTATCCGGCAATTTTCGCCCCGGCTTTTTTTCGAAAATTATCGGCTCCATCATCTGACCGAGAATACCATCGGCCAGGACAACGACCACCATTCTATACTGGTCAGCCAAATCAAACGCCAACTGCATACAGTCGACCAGTTCCTGCACGCTCGACGGCCCAAAGACTATAGTTCGATAGTCTCCGTGTCCGCCGCCGCGGGTGGCCTGAAAGTAATCGCCCTGCGAAGGTGCTATGTTGCCCAAACCAGGGCCGCCGCGCATTACGTTAACGACCACCGCCGGCAGCTCAGCACCTGACAGGTAGCTTATTCCCTCCTGCATCAAGCTGATGCCGGGACTGGATGAGCTTGTCATCGCCCTCTTGCCCGTGGCCGAGGCACCAAATACCATATTAATCGCCGCAAGTTCACTTTCGCACTGCAGGAAGACTCGGCCCTCCTCGGGCATCCTTCGGGACATATACGCGGTGACTTCGTTTTGCGGCGTAATCGGATAGCCAAAGTATGCATCGACCCCGGCAATTATAGCCGCTTCGCCAAGGGCCTCATTGCCGCACATCAAAATCCTTTCAGTCATGTTTTTTCCTTCGTTAGACTCAGCCTATCTTTGTTGCCCGAGTCTATGGATGTTATATTGCTGTCACGCTGTACCTCGATCACCGCATCGGGGCAGATGATAGCGCACATAGCGCAGCCTGTACAATCGGTGTTGTTTGCCTGGGCGGGGAAGTAGCCGTGTTTGTTGGATTGTTCAGAGATATCGATGCAGTCCTTCGGACATACTACAACACACAAACCACAGCCTTTGCAGCCTTCGGTATCAATTATTATTTTGCCAGCCATTCTTCTATTACGCATCTATCACAAAATCAGGATGGAAAGATTTTACCATCGGCAATTGCTTTTGTAAAGTAAAAAGGCAATTAGCTGTATATAAGATAATAGAAGTCTCAGAAACATTGCCGTTTGCTATTGAAATCTACCGCCAAAAGCCTAAAATAGTTTCACAGAGTCAGGTTACGCTCTACGTGGAAATAAACTGACCCGAAATTTGTTGGTGACCATGCAGACGAGTAAGTTCCGTCGTTAGCCTATATTAAAGGAGCGATTATGAGAATTGTCATCGTTGGCAAAAGGGGCACGAAGCGTCAGGTAAGATGGCTTGCCTTTCTCACACTCGCCATCACGGGGTGGCTTCTTGCAGGCCTTGGCAGTGGAGGCGTTTACTTTCTACTTTGTGGCCGTTGGTCGTATTTCGCTGTGTTGTACGGCGGCTTTATGGGCATAGGCGTAGTGGTACTTGGCCTCTATTGCGGTCTCACTTCGCCTCTGGAGAAGTTAGACGAGTTGCCATCAAAGAAGGAAATTAAGTAGCCGTTACCGCCAGCCTATATTTGCTGGCCTTGTTTGTGAGACTTGCAAAGTCGACAGCTAAAGGATATTTTTACTAATCGGGTTTTTTTAGTTCTTCGATTTTTGGCAGGTCTTTGAGCGAATTCAGGCCGAAGGTTTCCAGGAATTTTCTTGTGGTGCCGTAGAGCATCGGCCGGCCTAAAACTTCTGCTCGGCCAACAATCTTTACCAGCCCTTTATACATCAGGTTTCGAATTATCTCGCCTACCTGCACGCCCCTTATTACCTCGACATCAGCCCGGATAACCGGCTGTTTGTATGCGACTATAGCAAGTGTCTCCAGGGCGGCCGGGCTGAGCTTACTATCGCTGCGCACACGTAATAATTTTTTCAACCAGTGATTATAGTCGCTTAGCGTCAGCATTTGATAGCCGCCGGCAATCTGCTCTATTCGAAAGGCATTATTGTTGGCTTGGTATTTGTCGTTGAGGTTTTTGATATGCTCGCGGAGTCGTTTTACGCTTGTGCCGACAATATCAGCCAGCCTGGCCGCCGTAAGCGACTCATCGCTGGCAAACAAAACCGCTTCCACCACCGACTCCATTGTCAGTTCACTATCGGCGCTCGTCTGCGGTAAATCAGTCTGCTCTTCAATGTCCATCTGCTCTTCTGTCATACCTTTTTCCACGTAAACGGGTCTGCGTCTTTCTTACTTATCCTAATTGTTACAGGTTTGAGTCGCTTTTGCAATTCTTTGGCAAATTTTTTCAGTATGAACCGTTCTGAAACACTGTGGCTTAAGCAGATGCAGGTCAGCCCCGCCTCCCGTGCGGCCAATGCGTGGTGATGTTTCAATTCGCCGGTAAGATACAAATCGGCCTTTGCAGCGATAACAGAATTTATGATTTTGCCGCAGGAGCCTGCACAAACCGCTGCGGTTCTTACCAATCGTTTTTCGTCTCCGACAATGCCGATAGCTCGGGCGCCGGTACGCTTTTTTATTCTTTCAACAATTTTGCTTACTCGCATCGGCTTTTCGAACTCGCCGATTCTGCCCAAGCCGAATTTATTTTGCTCGCTGTAAAGTTTAAACACGTCAAAGGCCGGCGTCTCGTAAGGGTGCGTCTTTTTCATCGCTGCAATCACGGCGTCGAGTTTTTCCGCCGGCACAATAGTCTCGAATCTTACCTCTGCAACCTCTTCTACTTTGCCTTTCTTTCCGATGGCCGGCTTCGCGCCTTCCAGAGGCAAGAAACTCCCCCTCCCCTCCGCCTGGAAACCGCAGTGGCTGTAGTTGCCTATTGCTCCCGCCCCGGCGGCAAAGACCACATTTGCAACCTTGGCTGCCGATTTGACCGGAACAAAAACAACGAGTTTGTAGTTGTCACCTATTGGACTCTCAACATAATCACCGATTGGCTTGCCATCGTGGATACCGATCATCTCTGCAAGGCCGTCGTTTACCCCGCCGATGGCTGAATCCAGTGCGGTATGTATCGAAAAAACGGCTATCCCCGACCGAATCAAATCATAGACAACACCCGTAACACCATCAGCGGTGATTTTCTTCAAGCCATCCCAAATCACAGGGTGATAGCTCAGTATCAAATCTGCTTTCAGTCTCTTTGCCTCAGCAAGCACTTCATTGGTTATATCGATGGTAAGCAGAATGTTTTTTACGTTGCGCTGTTTATCACCGATGAGCAATCCCACGTTGTCCCAGTCCTGCGCCAATTTAAGCGGGACTAATGTTTCAACCTGTTCTGCAATTTCCTTTATTTTCATTTCTTCCCACCACACTCGGATTTAATAAACTCATCAAAATATCCCATCAGTTTCTTCGTCACCGGCCCGACCTTGCCGTCGCTGACTGTGTGCTTCTCCACCGCCCTTATTGGCAGAATCTGCATAATCACGTTCGTCAGGAAGGTCTCATCGGCGTCCAGCACGTCGTTTATGCCCAGAGTTTTCTCAACCAGTTTGATGGAGTT
>Ga0114919_10002940_pt1 | contig 13767 bp, 10 predicted proteins | sample BlataG_FD_88682 | JGI IMG/M metagenome (GOLD analysis project Ga0114919, IMG submission 88682) | Deep subsurface microbial communities from Black Sea to uncover new lineages of life (NeLLi) - Black_00105 metaG | ecosystem: Environmental > Aquatic > Marine > Oceanic > Sediment | place: Atlantic... | reverse complement strand
GTTCGTCTTTTATTCAAACACGATCAACACCTCGTCCTTATCCACTGCTTGATGTTTCTTCACCTTAATTGCTTTCACCTTTCCATCATGCTTGGCTTTCAGCTCGTTTTCCATCTTCATGGCTTCGATGATTATTACCCCCTGACCCGTCACCACCGTATCTCCCTCCTTCACCTGGATGGCCGTGATCAGGCCGGGCATGGGGCTTCGCATCTCCTGTTCCTTTTTGGTGTCGACCTTCAGCGCGCCCAGCCTTTTCATCCTCTGAGACCGCTCGTCCTCCAGTACGCACTCGTATTTCTTGCCGCCTAAGAAGACAGAAACCTTCTCTTCGTTTTTGGAAAATTGGAGATCAAAAGATCTATGGTTGAAGAGAAACGAGACGAAATCTCTGCCTCTTACGTAGACTGAATCTGCCTGGACCGGTACTCCATCCAGATAGACCCGTATCTCTCCGTCCAGTTCACGCACGTCGACCTGGTAGCTTCTGCCTTCTATTTGAACCGCGTATTTCATGGTCTCAACCTGATTTCTTGTCCCCGTGTCATTCTGAGCGTAGCGAAGAATCTTGGCTCTTTTGTCCTACTTAGTTCTGCCTCTGGCGTGAGAAGAATCTCAGAGACCCTTCGCTTCGCTCCCTTCGACTGCGCTCAGGGACGGTGAGTGAAATCGAACCGTCAGGGTGACAATGTCATCCTCCTAAACTGAACTATCTCAATCCCATCTTTCGCCCTTCAATCTTCCAGGGGCTCTCTTTGCTTCTGGCCTTTGACAAAACCGGCTTGATTTTTTTCTTCTCCTGATAATCCAAAAGGGCAGAGAAGACCGCTACTGCCTTGCGACGCTCGTCTTCGTCTTTCGCCTCGGAGGGTTTATCCTTCCCGAATTCCTCCTCGATGAAATGAGTATGGATCTCTCCTTTCCGGAATTTCTCGTTTTCCATCACCCTGAGATGAAAGGGGATGGTGGTTGCCACCCCCAGTATTCGGTATTCGGATAAGGCCCTTCTCATCCTATCGATGGCTTCCTCTCGGGTTTCTCCCCAGGCAAGAAGCTTGGATATTAAGGGGTCATAGAATAGCGATACCTCGGCGCCCTCGTACAGGCCTGAATCGACTCTTATTCCGGGTCCGGATGGCTCCCAGTATGAATGCACTAACCCTGTCGAGGGGAGGAAGTTGTTCTCCGGGTCCTCGGCATAGATCCGGCATTCGATGGCAGAGCCCCTCCATCTGATCTCCTCCTGCCGGTAGCTCAGTTTCTTTCCGCTGGCGATTCTTATTTGTTCCTTAGCCAGATCGATTCCGGTGACCATCTCGGTAACCGGATGTTCCACCTGCAGCCGGGTGTTGGATTCGAGAAAATAGAACTTCCGGTCGGAATCGACCAGAAACTCTATGGTGCCCGCATTAACGTATCCCGAAGCCTTGGCTGCGGTCACGGCAGCTTCTCCCATGGCCTTTCGCATCTTCTCATCCACCACCGGAGAGGGCGACTCCTCTACCACCTTTTGATGTCGTCTCTGAATGGAGCATTCCCTTTCGCCCAGATGAATAACGTTGCCGAATTTATCCGCCAATATCTGAATCTCAACGTGTCTGGGCCTTTCCAGGTACTTCTCGATATAGATCCTGGGATCGGCGAAGGCAGATTTAGCCTCCGAGCTGGCCGCTCGCAGGGCGCTTTTAAGCTCGCCTTTTACTCTCACTATCCTCATCCCCTTGCCACCACCGCCGCCCACCGCTTTGATCAAGATGGGGAACCCCACCTCTTCTGCTATGGAATCTCCCTGCTCATCCGAGCCTATCTCCACCTCGGTTCCCGGCACGATGGGAACGCCCGAGTTTCTCATGGTCTTTCGCGCCGCCACCTTGTCGCCTAAAAGCTTGACCGCTTCGGCCGGAGGCCCGATGAAAATCAAGCCCTCGGATTCGACCCGCTTCACAAACTCATAGTTTTCAGCAAAGAAGCCGTATCCGGGATGAATGGCCTCCGCCTTGGATTCTTTTGCCACCTCCATGATCCGGTCCATATTCAGATAACTCTGGGTGGCCGGAGCCGGACCTACGAGGTAGGCTTCGTCCGCCAGGCGGACGTGCAGGGACCTGCGATCGATCTCCGAGAAGATGGCGACGCTCTTGATCCCCATTTCCCGGCAGGCCCGGATTATCCTGACCGCTATCTCCCCCCGATTGGCTATGAGAATTTTCTTTATCATTTTAGCTCGATGAACCGGGCGACTACAACGGTATATTACCGTGTTTCTTCGGCGGCAGCGACTGCCTTTTGTTTTCTAACATGGATAATGCACGTATCAAACGGGGTCTGGTGGTTTTGGGCTCGATAACGTCATCTAAGTACCCTTTTTCCGCCGCGACGTATGGGTTGGCGAACTTCTCTCTGAACTCCTCCACCTTTTCGTCTACGGCTTTTTCAGGGTCTTTCGCTTTGGCAATCTCCTTTTTGAAGATTATCTCCACCGCTCCCTTGGGGCCCATCACCGCTATCTCCGCGGTGGGCCAGGCGTAGTTGACGTCGGCCCGGACGTGTTTGCTGGACATGACGTCGTACGCGCCACCGTATGCCTTGCGGGTAATCAGGGTCAGCTTGGGCACCGTGGCCTCGCAGTAGGCATAGAGCAGCTTAGCCCCATGCTTTATGATTCCCCCGAACTCCTGGGCCGTCCCCGGCAAGAATCCCGGCACGTCCACAAAGGTGACTAAGGGGATATTGAAGGCATCACAGAACCGGACGAACCTTGCTCCTTTCAAGCCGGAGTTAATGTCCAGCACACCGGCCAAGACCGCGGGTTGGTTTCCCACAACCCCGACCGATTTCCCTCCCAGCCTGGCAAAGCCCACCACCAGATTGGGGGCATAATGCTCGTGCACCTCCAGAAACTCGCCGTGATCGACGACCCTCTTGATCACGTCCCTTATGTCATATGGCTTGTTGGGGTTTTCCGGGACTAAAGAATTCAGCTCTTCATCCATTCGGTCGACCGGATCGGTGCATTCCACCGCTGGTGGATCCTCCATGTTGTTCAGAGGTATGTAGGAGAACAGTTTTCTGACCAAAGAGAGGGTCTCCACCTCGTTTTCACCGACGAACTGCGCCACCCCGGACTTGGTGCTGTGCACCCCGGGCCCTCCTAAGTCCTCGGAGGTTACATCCTCATGGGTGACGGTCTTGACCACGTTGGGACCGGTGACGAACATGTAAGAGGTATGTTTCACCATGAAGATGAAGTCGGTGATGGCAGGCGAATAGACCGCTCCTCCGGCACAGGGACCCAGGACCACCGAGATTTGAGGGATGACCCCGGAGACCAAGGTGTTGCGCAGGAATATATCCGCATACCCTCCCAGGCTTTCCACTCCCTCCTGAATGCGGGCGCCACCGGAGTCGTTCAACCCGATGACCGGCGCCCCCACTTTCAACGCGCTGTCCATTATCTTGCAGATCTTCTCCGCATGAGTCTCGGACAACGATCCGCCGAATACGGTGAAATCCTGGGAGAAGACAAAGACCAGCCTTCCGTCTATGGTGCCGCAGCCGGTTACCACCCCATCGCCCAAGTACCTTTCCTTTTCCAGCCCAAAGTCCCGGCAGCGGTGCTGGACGAAGGTGTCGAACTCCTCAAAGCTGCCTTCATCTAAGAGCAAATCCAATCTCTCTCTTGCGGTCAGCTTTCCCTTCTTGTGCTGGACATCTATCCGTCTTTGCCCACCGCCTAATTTCGCCTGCTCCCTCAGCTTTCTTAAATACTCAATCTTCTCTTCTAAAGTCATGATCAATCCACCCGCAAAAGTGGTTCAATGACAAAAGACTACGTTTTGACCTCAAGAATGATTCTGCGTTACTCTGAATACTCCTTCCTTCTCCTCGATCTTGCTTAGCTTGACCTTCAGATCGTGATCGAAAGCCAGGATCCAACCATCCTCGGAGCACATTCGCAGAAATCTCTTCTTCTGCTCCATGGTTTCCCGGGGGAAAAGGTCCACCGCAGCCACATAGGGAATTCTCAGATGGTGAGTCGAGGGAATGATATCACCAGCCCACAGAACACTGGTTTCCGAGTCTTCTATTAACACCGCCTGATGACCGGGAGTGTGACCACCGGTGTTGGCCAGCCTGATACCGGTTGCCACCTGATCCACGCCGTCAATCAATTCCAGGAGCTTCTCTCGCTCCAATATCTTCAGGTTCTCCGTAAAGTAAGTGGCAGACGTGCGTTCGTCCGGGTGCATGGCCTCTTCCCATTCTTTGATCTGCACCACATGCCGGGCGTTGGGGAAACGGGGAACCTTTCTTCCGTTCTTGTCTAAGCTTATCACTCCACCGGCGTGGTCGGCATGAAGATGAGTCAAGAGCACCAGGTTTATGTCTTCCGGAGCCAGATGATGCTCGGATAATGTCTTCTCGAGATTCGACGCCCTTTCAATCCCGAACACCTTCTTCTGCCTCTCGCTTAGGGCATCTCCCATTCCGGCATCGATTAGAATGTTTTCCCCGTCGGTTTTAATCAGAAGCAGGTTGATATCCAGCTTCACCATGTTATTCTCGTCGGGAGGATACACCTTCTGCCAGATGATCCTGGGAACCACTCCGAACATAGCTCCACCGTCTATCTTGAAGCTGTTCTCCACAAAGGAGAAGATCTCAAACTTACCGAGTTTCACGGCATCTCCTTCGCGTCGAGGCGAACAAGCCGGCAAGAACCTACTACGTCATTGCGAGGAGTCCCCCGTACTGGGGGGCTTCGCCCTTCAGGCTCGCAATCACGATTGATCCGATCATCGCAAGTAATTGGCGGCGATCACCAGCCTTTGAACCTCAGACGTTCCTTCATAGATTTCTGTAACCCTCTGATCACGATACAACTTCTCTATTTCCGAGAATTCGCCGATATATCCGTATCCGCCATGAATCTGCATGGCTTTGTCAACGCAGAAGTTTGCTGCCTCAGAAGCAAAGAGCTTGGCTTGGGCGGCAGCCAGACCTACGCGTTCGCCTTTGTCTTCCATCAGAGCGGCTTTATAGGTAAGAAGCCGGGCGGCTTCCAATCTGGTGCTCATATCTGCGATCATCCACTGGATAGCTTGAAGTTTGGCGATGGGTGCGCCGAACTGCTCCCTGGTCTTGGCATACTTCACCGACTCGTCAAAAGCCCTTTGAGCCAGTCCTACCGCTTGGGCGGCCACTCCGATTCTGGCGCCATCCAAGGTTTTCAAAGCCATCTTAAATCCTTTTCCCGCCTCACCCAAAAGATTTGATCTGGGAACTTTTACATTCTCCAACTTCAGCCTTCCGGTAGTCGCCGTACGCATTCCCATTTTCCATTTGAGCTTCTCTCCTGAAAATCCCGGGGTTCCCTTCTCTAAAAGAATGGCTGAAACCTTATCTTTTTCGCCCTCTTCAACGATCTTGGCGAATAACACCACCAGATCCGCCACATCTCCGTGCATGATGAAGATCTTCTCGCCGTTTATCACAAAAGAATCTCCATCCACCTTGGCTGTGGTCTTTTGGTTGGCGGCGTCTGATCCGGCGTTGGGTTCGGTTAAACCAAAGGCGCCTATAATTTCTCCAGAAGCCATCCTGGGGAGATACTTTTTCTTATGCTCCTCAGAACCAAAGGCTTCAATGGGATAAGAAGCCAAATTGTCCACCGCCATTATAAGGGCGGAGGGGGCATCAAACCAGGCGATCTCCTCGATTAAGGTTACATATTCTATCTTGCTTTTTCCTACTCCACCATATTCTTTGGACATGGGATAGGCCATAAATCCAGCCTTTGCCATTTTCTTGAATAAACCCATGGGAAACTCAGCCTCTCTCCGATCCAACTCCACTGCAACCGGAGCGATCTCCTTCTGTCCGAACTCCTTGGCCATATCCCTGACTGCCTGCTGACTTTCGGCCACGTTGTAGGTCATGTCTCCTCCAATTCCGTTTTAGGGTTAACCGGTCGATTATAATTTGCTGCAAAGCGGTGCGGCGTAAATCCCCAAAGGTACGCAACCGTATAATCTATGGATTTTTCCGCTATAAAACAACAGGAAAATGAAGATTAGAAAAAAGAATTTTTTCAGAAGCGGAACGAGGGAGAAAATGCGCCGCTGGTGGAAGATCAGGTCCTGTGTAAGTACCAAGAGGACCAACGAGAGCTTTTCTTGCTCAGGAGGTTTTTAGAATCGCTCCGGCTGGAAAAGCCCTGGCGAAAAGGTGGTTAAAGTATCTCTTCTTCCTTTTGCCTTTCACCTACTGCTTTCCTGACGTACTCTATCGCCTCGGTAGTGGTGGTTCCCGGGGTGAAGAGCATCCCCACGCCGATTTTCTGCAGCTTCTCCACGTCCTCCTTGGGGATTATTCCTCCTCCGAAAAGAAGCACATGTTCGGCTCCTTTTTCTTTCAGAAGCTCTTTTACCCTGGGAAACAGGGTCATGTGGGCGCCGGAGAGGATGCTCATCCCGATGGCATCCGCATCCTCTTGGATGGCCGCTTCCACGATCATCTCGGCGGTTTGCCTCAAGCCGGTGTAAATCACCTCAAACCCGGCATCCCGGAATGCGGCGGCGATTACCTTTATCCCCCGATCATGCCCGTCTAGGCCGGGCTTGGCCAAAAGAATTCTGATTTTTCGTGCCATAGATTTCCTTTCTTTGTGAACGATCTCGAACCTCTTGTTGGTCGGGGGTACCCTTACCCCTGACCTTTCTTATGTTTCGGGGTGGGGGCACTCATCTCCGTTTCTTCCTTCCTCACCCTTCTGAGAGAGAGAACCTATCTTTGGCTTTTTCTTCCTCTCTCCTCCGGGGAGAGGGAACCTACCTTTGGTTCTCTTCTTCCTCTCCCCTCTGGGGAGAGGATCGAGGTGAGGGGTCATTTGTTTTCTTTTTGCTTTTTGTCCCCCCCTCATCCCCGCCTCTGGCGGGATTTTCAACCTAACCTTTTCCTTAGAGAGACGAGAGGACTTTGTTTCCTCTGCCCTTTGGGGAGAGGATTAAGGTGAGGGGCTCTCTTACCTCGTCAATTCCTATATCAGCGGCGGCTCTATATATGTTCCAAACACCTCTCGCAAAACGTCGCAGATCTCGCCCTCGGTGGTGTAGCAGCGCACGCACTCGAGTAAGGCGGGCATGGTGTTATCCGTTCCCTGGGCAACTTTCTTCAGATTCTCCAATGATCTCTTGACCTTGTCATTATCCCTTCTTTCCCGCATTTTCTGGAGATTTCTTACCTGCTCTTTTTCCACCTCCGGATCGATCTTGAGAATAGGAATCTCAACCTTCTCCTCCTCCAGGACGAAATCATTCACCCCCACCACTATTCTTTCCTTCTTCTCTATCTGTTTCTGATACCGATAAGCCGCTTCAGCGATCTCCCTCTGGAAGTAGCCTTCTTCGATACATTTCAGCACTCCGCCGCGCCTTTCGATCTCATCGAAGTACTTCTCTGCCTCCTGCTCCATTTTGTTGGTCAACGACTCGACGAAGTAAGAGCCTGCCAGAGGATCGATGGTATTGGCCACGCCGGTCTCATGGGCGATCAACTGCTGAGTCCTCAATGCGATGTGGACTGCTTTCTCCGAGGGGAGAGCATAGGTCTCATCCATTGAGTTGGTGTGGAGGCTCTGGGTGCCTCCCAGAACCCCGGCCAATGCTTCAAAAGCGGTGCGCACGATGTTGTTCTCCGGTTGCTGGGCAGTGAGGCTGCATCCGGCAGTCTGGGTGTGGAATCTCATGAGCCACGACTCCGGCTTTTTGGCCTTGTATTTTTCCCTCATGTGTCTGGCCCAGATGCGCCGGGCGGCTCGGTATTTGGCGATCTCTTCGAAGAAGTCCAGATGAGCGTTGAAAAAGTGCGAAAGCCGGGGAGCAAAGTCGTCCACGTCCAACCCGGCCTTGATGGCCGCCTCCACGTAGGCGAACCCGTCGGCTAAGGTGAAGGCCAACTCCTGCACCGCGGTGGACCCGGCCTCTCTTATGTGATAACCTGAAATGGAGATGGTGTTCCATTTGGGAACGTGCCGGGTGCAGAAGGCAATTAAGTCTGTGATCAGCCTCATGTGAGGCTCGGGCGGAAAGATCCACTCCTTCTGGGCGATATATTCCTTCAGAATGTCATTTTGCAGGGTTCCGGTGAGCTTCTCCGAGGCGACACCCTGTTTCTCGCCCACCGCGATATACATGGCTAAGAGAATGGATGCAGGAGCATTAATGGTCATGGAGGTGGATATTTTGTCCAGACTGATCCGGTCGAAGAGTATCTCCATGTCCTCCAGTGAATCGACCACCACCCCGCAGATACCCACCTCCCCCACGGAGAGCGGCTGATCTGAGTCCCATCCCATAAGGGTGGGCAAATCAAAAGCTACGGACAACCCGGTCTGGCCCCGGTCTAAGAGAAAGTGGTATCTTTCGTTGGTCTGGCGCGCCGAACCCATCCCGGAAAACTGCCGCATGGTCCACAGTCGCCCCCGGTACATGTTCTTTCTCACCCCCCGGGTATAGGGGTATTCTCCCGGAAAGCCTATGTCCCGGTTGTAGTCTAAGTCCTGAACGTCCAGAGGAGTGTAAAGCTCCTTGATCGGCTCGCCGGAAACCGTAATGAATTCTCTGTCTGGCGGAGACTTGGCCTGCTTCATCTCCTCTTCCCACTTTTTCTGCCGCTGTGCAATTTGGCTTAGTTTGGTTTGGTCGGACATACGGATCACCTCTTTTGATTTCTTGATCTTGTCACAGATACAGACTACTTGAAGCAATTTACATACAGCCGGTCAAAAAGTCAAATCTGAAAACCCTGAAGGCGACCAGATGGCCGCCTGTGGCGTCCTTTTACCTCACCCCCTGTTTCCCCTTCAGGGGGAGAGGTTCTTAGTTCTATTGACCTGAATTGTCTATGTTAATCTGAGCGAAAATCCTCTCACCAGCGGAATAAGGATCATCCTCCCCCCGGAAAACATTCTCTGCCAGTTCGTCTAAGTTCAAAGAGCCCAGAACTTTTTCGTCAATTATGTCTTTTATCTTAAGCTCTACAATTTTCTTGATATCTGCCTTGATCTGGCTCTTTCGGTGTTTTTCAAAGAGGTGGCTGCCTATGATGAACTCCCTGTGCTGGAAAACCTTGGAAAGCAACAGGTCTATTCCCTTATCATTGACCGCCTCGGTTGAGACCACCGGGTACTCCCATTCTCCATCCTTGCGGCGGATGTCGAGGATCATCTCCAACTCGCCGATGATTCTCTTGGCCCCTTCCCGGTCGGATTTATTGACCACGAACACGTCCGCGATCTCCATCAATCCAGCCTTCATGGCCTGAATGGAATCACCCGACTCCGGCACCAGCACCACCACGGTGGTATCGCAGGCATTTACCACGTCCAGTTCCACCTGGCCCACCCCCACTGTTTCGATCAGAATGTAATCCTTGCCAAAGGCATCCATGACTATTGTCACCTCCTTGGTGGTGGTGGCCAGTCCCCCGTAGGATCCCCTGGTGGCCATACTGCGAATGAAGACTCCTTCCCGGGTGGTCAGATCCTGCATGCGGATGCGATCTCCCAGAAGGGCGCCGCCGGTAAAGGGGCTGGTCGGATCTACCGCGATTATTCCCACCCTCCGGTTTTCTTCAACCAACAAAGAGGTCAGCTTATCCACGATGGTGCTCTTTCCGGATCCCGGAGGCCCGGTGAATCCGACCCGATATGCCTTGCCGGCCATGGGGTAAAGTTGCGCCAATACCTTCCTGTAGCCAGGAGACTGGTTCTCCACGTAGGAGATTATCTTGGACAGGGCGATTCTGTCGCCCTGGTTGAATCTCTCCAGTATGCTCATACAGATGGAATGAAGCTTCTTGGATTTACCGCTCTACCTTCGCTCCCAATTCAAAACTTAGATTATATGATCGGAGATCTTTAAGTCTTTTATCCTCAGTTGGATTTTGTAGGTATCGTTCCAAAAGTTAGTCTCCGCTACGTAGGCTAAGTCGACGCGGATTCCCTTCATGCAGAGAATCTTGGCCAGATCACCCATCCCGAAGCCGATGCAGTCGAAAACAGGTCCCTCCTTTTTCACTCTCATACGCAAATGGTTATTTCCCACGACATAAGGCTGGCCCCAGACACGCAAACTTCGGCTGACGAAGACCGGCCGCATGTTTTGTGGACCGAAGGGGGCAAAAAGATCTAAAATCCTGATCAGCTCAGGGTTGACCTGATCGAGGTCCAACTCGGCATCGATGGTCAACCTGGGAATCAGATCCTCCGGGGAGAGCCTTTCGCCCGAGACTTTCTTGAATTTCTTTCGGAAGGGTTCGACTTCCTCCGGGGATATGGAAAGGCCTGCCGCATACTTGTGCCCACCGTATCTGATGAGATGCTCTTCGCATTCAATTATAGCCTCGTAGAGATCAAAGCCGCGTATGCTCCGGGCGGATCCCTTACCCTCTTCACCTTCGATGGCGATCATCACCGTGGGACGGTGGTATCTTTCCACCAAGCGGGAGGCGACGATTCCGATCACCCCCTGGTGCCACCCCGACGACGCCAATACTATGGCCTTGTCGCTGGTTAAATCTACCTCGTTTTCGACCATCTCCAGAGCTTCCCTTAAGGTGGTCTCGTCGATGGTTTTTCTACGTCGATTCTCCTTGTCTAAAACCCGCGCCATCTCTGCGGCCTTGGATTCGTCCCTGGTAGTAAGCAGTTTGATGGCCAGATCGGCATCTCCCAGCCTCCCCACCGCATTTATACGCGGGGCCAGGATGAAGACCACCTGTCCGGTTCCGATTCTTTGACCCAGAAGCCCGCAGACGAATATCAGCGATTTCAAGCCGGGCTTGTTGGTTCTGGCTATTTGGGCCATGCCGAATTTAGTCAGGATTCGATTCTCCCCCACCAGCGGAACGATGTCGGCCGTGGTTCCCAGGGCCACCAAATCCAGATGCTCCTCCAAATCCCCCTCATCCTGTGCCAGCTTCGTGTAGATGGCTTGGGCAAGCTTGAAAGCAACCCCTACGCCGGAAAGCTCACCCCCCGGATATTGGTCCTTGGCGGCCTTGGGATTGATGATGGCAGACGCATCGGGCAGGATGTCCTTGGGTTCGTGGTGATCGGTGACGATGGTATCGATACCCTTACCTTTGGCGAAGGCTATCTCCTCCTCAGCTGTAATCCCGCAATCGACCGTGACGATCAGTTTAACCCCGCGCCTTTGCGCCTCCTGGATGCCCTCCTCTGAGAGGCCGTAGCCCTCGATCAGCCGGTTGGGCAGATAGTAAGTGACCTCTCCCCCCAGCTTGTTCAGTATCAGAAACAAAAGAGAGGTTGAGGTTATGCCATCCACATCATAGTCGCCGAAGATCATGATCTTTTCCCTGTTCCTTAAAGCCCGGATGATCCGATCCACCCCCTTTTCCATGTCCTGCAGAACAAATGGATCCATCAGGTTTTCCAGGGAGGGAGTGAGGAATTCCTCGGCCCTGGCTTTGGTGTCAATACCCCGGTTGATCAGGATTCTGACTGCCACTGGGGGCAGCGAAAGCTCCGAGGCTAACTGGCTCACCAGCGCTTGGTCCGGCTCAGCTGACAACTCCCATTTTAGTTCCATCAATCTCTTTTGTGTCTCCATGCCATCAAAACTCGATTTTGTACAGCACCGCTCCCAATCCGGACGGAGCCTTGTAGACATCGATTAAACTAAGTTCAGGCTCGCCCGGGATCTTAGAACGATCTTTTATCGGCTCCAAAAGAAAAGAGAGATCCGTCCTCCATGAGGCTTCTTTTCCCATACTTACCACCATATATTCCACGCTGTTTCTTTTAGCGAAGTCAACCACCTTTTCATAAGGAGCGAAGGGAATGGGGAATGTCACCCGGTTACAGTAGAAGAAGAACGAGTCTCCGGAAAGGTACGTAACCGCTGCATCCTGCGGCAGAGTCCCATCTGCCCACTGTCCCAGTTTTTTGAGCTCCTCACTCTCCAGCTTCAAATGCCTGAACGTAGCCTGATGCTTCTCGGCTGCGCCGGTTGCCTCGATCCACGAGAAAATCGAAAGGAGGGCTACGACCAGAAGAACAGCAAAAGCGCCGAGACTCAGGCTACTGCCCTGTCCTGATCCTTTGGAGAACTTACCCAGCGCCTTTCTAATGTTCAGAATCCCGGCCACCGACAGCAAGATCAACAGAGGAGCGTACGGCTGGATAAGCCGACCGGCGGGAGAAAAGAAGATGGGCATGGTCAGAATGGGAGAGAAAGCACACAAAAGAAAAATCCTCTTTTCCCAAGACGCTTTATCGATCTTCCAGGAGAACAGATAGAACAGGGATAATAGGAAAAAGAGCAATAGAAAGAGATTCAACCCGCTCACGCCCTTCCAGGTGTTTTTCAGGTAGCCGGCGAAGAAACCGGAGGAGGTTACATAGCTCACCATGCTCTCCTCTCCCAGAAGCACCTTTCCCCGTACCTCACCCTCCGGAGTCAGTCCGTCCAGCACCTGGGCAAAGGCCTTTCTTTGCTCGAGATAGTTCAAGCCCTTAGAGTAGGCCTTCTGCTTGAGTATGTTGTGAGCCGTTTTCCCGCTTAAGATCCAGTGTCCGGTTTGGGAGTGCATGAAATTGACGTACGGAAAGACCAGGATCAGAAACCCGACTAAGCAGATTGCAAGCAGCGCCACTGTTTTCAGTCTTCTGTGGATTTTCTTCTTCATCTCCACTATCAGAAAAACCAGGAGCAACAGGGCGAAAGCCACCAGAAACTCGGGACGGGTAAGATAACAGATGCCGCTGAAGAGCCCGAAGAGAATGGCGTAAAGAAGCGATCTTGCCGTAATCAAAAGCCAACCCAAGAAGAGGGTGACTAAGAGAAAGAATGTATAGGTTGCCTCAGATAAAGAAATCCCTGAGATGGCCACCAGTGCGGGGAAGAAGACCACCAGAAAGGCGCCTGAGTAAGCCGACCTGTATCCGAGGATCCTTTTTGCCAGATAGAAAAAGGGGACCACCGTCAGGCTTCCCAGGAAGAGCGAGACCGCAGAGGCGGCCGATTCCAGCGATCCCGCCACCGGCGAGAAGAGGAGTATCATAAACGGGTAAAAGGGAGGCCAGACCACCGACCACCAGTGAAGCCCGTGCCCGTTCTTTATTCCCCAGGCGATCTTGCCGTAAACGGCCGCATCCCCGACAAGTGGGGCCTGGAAATATTCGACAAGCGAAAGCCGCACCAAAAGGGCGATCAGAAACAAGATTCCCAGGTAGGCCAGGTTGACTCCTCTCCTCTGGAGCAGGTCATCCGCCTTCCTGGAGATCAAATAGAACTGCGCTTTTTTGTCCTTTGGGAGGACTGGTGCCTTACTTTTCTTCTTCTGCTTCATGCGGCGGATTTCGTGCTATATCTTTTGAGCAGGCCTTAGCCTGCAGTATGTTGGTCAACCATGCCCGCTGTGCGCAACTGAAGCTGTTTGCTCAGCGGAACTGCAAATAAACCCTTTGCTCCGGAAATGTAAAGAAGACTTTTTGACTTTTTTCACTGTAAGTCACACCAGGGAACTGAATTCCAGCGCCTGAAGGTCAAAGGCCTTCCGAGAAGAAGCCTACCAGAGGCGGGATGAATTCCCGCCCTCATGTTGTTGGACTAGCGACAACCAGAAGGGAGAGTTCATCCTGTCCTTCGGTCCTGCCTCGCACTGAGTGCGCTCGGCACGAAGTGAGACCTCAGTGTCGAAGGAAAGGGCATTCAGCCCTGCCGGTTTTCGATAGTGCTTCGG
>Ga0114919_10002939_pt1 | contig 13767 bp, 9 predicted proteins | sample BlataG_FD_88682 | JGI IMG/M metagenome (GOLD analysis project Ga0114919, IMG submission 88682) | Deep subsurface microbial communities from Black Sea to uncover new lineages of life (NeLLi) - Black_00105 metaG | ecosystem: Environmental > Aquatic > Marine > Oceanic > Sediment | place: Atlantic... | reverse complement strand
TCGGAGACCCCAAACCCGAAAGAGTACGTTTGCACAGCCCCCTGAATAAATGGATAAAACTTCAGATAAATATTGGGCTTTTTGCGTTTATCTGGTTTTGGCATTGACTACCTTCGCAGCTTTTTGGCAGGTACGCCATCACGAGTTTATCGACTTTGATGATGACTTATACATAGTTGATAATGACCACGTTAAGGACGGTTTGACCCGAGAAGGGCTTGTTTGGGCATTCACCGCAAAACACGCCTACAATTGGCATCCGCTGACCTGGCTCTCACATATGTTGGATTGCGAGTTTTACGGGCCGAAGCCGGGCGGTCACCATTTCACTAACGTGCTGTTTCATCTGGCAAATGCGCTGCTGCTGTTTTTAGTAATCAAACGTATGACCGGAAATCTCTGGCCCAGTGCCTTTGTGGCCGCAGCTTTTGCCCTCCATCCGCTTCACGTCGAGTCCGTTGCCTGGGCCTCGGAACGCAAAGACGTTCTGAGCACCTTTTTTTGGATGCTTACGACCTGGGCTTATCTGCGCTATGCACAGCGTCCGCTTTTCGCAAGGTACGTACTGATTGTAATATTTTTTATCTTCGGACTTCTGGCCAAGCAGATGCTGGTTACGCTGCCGTTTGTGTTATTGCTTTTGGACTACTGGCCGCTGAGGCGTTTCACGTTCAAACGCCGGAGTCATTGCGGTTCCACACAGACCGCCGTTTCTGTTTCTATTCGTCGATGTGTTTTGGACAAACTGCCTCTTTTCGTTTTATCTGCGATTGCAAGTGTGATAGTTTTCCTTGTGCAGCAGGGCACCGTGGTTATGAAATCCATCATAGAGTACCCGCTGGCTTATCGGATTACAAATGCCCTCGTGGCCTACACCGTATATATTGGAAAGATGCTTTGGCCCGCTCACCTGGCAGCCTTTTATCCCCACCCCGGTGACAAGTTGCCCGTCTGGCAGGCCGCAGGCGCAGTCTTGTTGTTGCTGTCTATAACCGCTGCGGTGATATCGAAGCTCCGCCAGCGCCCCTATCTTGCCGTCGGCTGGTTTTGGTACCTCGGCACTCTTGTCCCTGTCATTGGCTTGGTCCAGGTTGGAAACCAGGCTTTAGCTGACCGGTACACCTACGTCCCTCTTACCGGGCTGTTCATAATTATTGCCTGGGGTGTCCCTGACCTTCTCGGCCGGCTGCGTTGTCGCAAACTTATTATTTCTTTATCTGCAATGGTGTTGCTTTTTGTCCTCGCGGTCCTCACACACGCTCAGGTCGGACATTGGCGCAACAGTATGGCCGTGCACAAGCGGGCAACGCAAGTAGTTCCAAATAATTGGCTGGCTCATCATGCTTTTGCGCGCGTCCTTCACCAGAAAGGTGATCTCGACACAGCCGTCAAACACTACACTGAGGCACTGCGCATCGAACCAAAGAATTCATATGCACAAAACAATCTGGGCCTCGCACTTGCCGAACAGGGCAAGCTCGATAAGGCCGTTGTACATTTTGCCAGGGCTCTGCTGCTTAGACCAGACCGTTTTAACGTTCGTATCAATCTCGGCGCCGCACTTGCCGAGCAGGGCAAACTCACCCAGGCCGCCGCCCATTTTAAAGAGGCCCTGCGAATCAATCCCGATGCCTACAAAGTCCACCATAACCTCGGCGTTCTGCTTGTCGAGCAGAACGAGCTCGATGATGCCATCATACACTTCAAAGAAGCACTGCGAATCAAACCGGATTTTGCTGATGCATACACTAACCTCGGTATCATATTTGTCCGGCAGGGCAGGCTCAAAGAAGCAATCGACCACTATACGGAGGCACTCCAAATTGTGCCCGACTCTTCTGACCTCCGCAAAAAGCTCGCAGAAACCCACAACAGTCTCGGGATTGAATTTGGGCGGCGGCGAAAATTCGCCCACGCCGTCACGCATTTTACCAGAGCTCTGGAAATCAACCCCGACTTCGCCGATGCACACAATAACCTCGGATATGCCCTGTTTTTGCAAGGCGACCTCGAGCAGGCTCTCACTCACTATTCTAAGGCTTTACAGATTGACCCGAATCTTGTTGATGCACGCTACAATATGGCCGCTCTTTTAACCCAGCAGGGCCAGACTGACGAAGCGATTAAGCAGTACCGCAAGGTACTTGAACTTAACCCAAATCATCACAGGGCTCGTCAAGCTCTCCAAGCCCTGCTTAAGAAGGAACCCATTTTGCAGTAAGTCGCAAAATGGTATTCGCTTATCGACGGGGGCTCCAAACGCAAAATGGGATGTTGGCCAAGCCCCCTTGACAATACACACGATAATAAATTAAAGTTATTCCCTGAACAAATGGATAAAACACCAAACAAATACTTGGCTTTTTTGATTTACGCAGCTCTGGCCCTGGCCACTCTTGTTGCTTTTGAGCAGACGTGCCGAAATGAATTTGTCGCACTTGATGACGCTGCATACGTAACCCAAAACCCACATGTTAAGACGGGTATAACCCGTAAGTCTCTTATATGGGCCTTTACAACCCCTCATTCCGGCAACTGGCATTCGTTAACATGGCTCAGTCATATGTTGGATTGTCACTTATTTAGATTGAACCCTTTCTGGCATCATTTGACCAGTTTGCTCCTTCACATAGCAAACACCTTATTGCTCTTTGCTGTTTTTAAGCGGATGACCCATAAACTCTGGCAGAGTGCTTTTGTTGCTGCGGCGTTCGCACTTCATCCGCTTCACGTCGAATCCGTAGCCTGGATAGCGGAACGTAAGGATGTCTTGAGCGGCTTTTTCTGGATACTAACTATGGCTGCTTACATCCGATACGCAGAGCGACCTGGCCTGCGAAGGTATTTGCTCGTACTTTTGGCTCTTTGTCTCGGGCTGATGGCCAAGCCTATGCTCGTGACCTTACCGTTCGTTTTGCTCTTGTTGGATTATTGGCCCTTAGGACGCCTCCAATGGCGCACTCAAAAGGTTGACCAGGCTTTGCAGCAACCCAAATCAGGCAGTGTGGGTTCTCACCAATCATCGCTCACACGTTTGATTGTAGAAAAAATCCCTTTATTTGTCATTGTGGCGGTTGCGAGTGTAATTACTTTTATTGTTCAGCAAAATGCCGGCGCAATGCGTTTGGCAAAGAGTTTGTCTCTGAATATTCGCGTAGCTAACGCTCTCGTTTCCTATCTTGGCTATATTGTTAAAATGTTTTACCCGATACAGCTGGCGGTTTTCTATCCTTATCCCAAGACGTTGTATCCGGATAGAGCGATGCTCCTCCTCGTGCTGATATCGGTTTTCGCACTGCTGTGGATACGGCGGCGACCCTGGATGATAGTCGGCTGGCTGTGGTATCTGGGCTCTCTGGTCCCCGTACTTGGTTTGGTGCAGGTCGGGCATCAGGCAATGGCCGACCGGTATACGTATGTCCCGCTCATAGGCCTGTTCATCATTATCGCTTGGGGAGCTCCTGAGCTTCTGGCCAAATGGCGATACCACAGGATTGGCCTGGGAATATCGGCTGTCATAGTGCTTACGGCCATGACAGTATGCACTCGGATGCAGGTTAGGCATTGGCAAAACGATATTACTTTGTTTGGACATGCTGTTAAAGTGACCGAAAATAATTTTATCATCCACCACATATATGGAGACATGCTGTTCAGAAAGAACCGGTTCGACGAGGCTATCATACAATTTAGCGAGGCTTTGCGAATTAATCCGAATGATTACGAGGCCCACAATGGCATGGGAAAGACGCTTCTAAAGCAGGGGAAAATTGAAAAAGCCATTACTCACTTTGCTGAGGCACTGCGCCTAAAACCGGATGACCCACGGACTATTCACAGTTGGGGACTGGCGCTGATGGCACAGGGAAATCTTGATGAGGCTATTGTGTATTTTAATAAAGTGTTGCGTACCGAAGATTGGCCGGACGTCTACTGCAACTTAGGTCTGGTCTATACTCGACAGGGAAAGTATGACCTCGCAATTCAAAATTACAATGAGGCGCTGAGAATCGATCCCGATTTCGTCCCGGCGCACGAAGGCTTGGAGAGAACACTCCTGCAGCAGAGCAACTTCAAGCAAGCTATCAGGGAATAAAAAACAAATCCTTCAGATGCTGCGTGCCCCAGACTGACCCAAACTATGCCAACGTCCGTCATGCTCTCCAGACCCCGCTTAAAAGGGAGCGTTTCGGCGGCCCCCTTGACAGCACAGGCCGTAGCAAATAGAGTTGTTGGCAATGGCAAGGAAACTTTACATAATCGACGGCCACGCGCACATTTACGCCGCCTACTATGCCCCGATGCACCCGCTGACCAGCCCGACTGGCGAGCCGACCAGGGCCACATACATCTTCACAACCGCACTCTTAGGCCTAATCCGGCGCCAAAACCCCGATATGCTCGCCGTCGCAATGGACAGCAAAACTCCAACTTTCAGAAGCAAAATTTATTCGGAGTACAAAACCAACCGTCCACCTATGCCCGATGATATGCCCCCACAAATAGACCGAATCGAGCAAATACTTGAGGCAATGAAAATTCCTGTCCTCCGCATCGACGGCTTCGAAGCCGATGATGTAATTGGAACAATTGCAAAGAAGGCCTCTATGGAGGGTATTGACACATACATTTGTGCTAAGGATAAGGATATGTATCAGCTTGTCGATGACCATATCTATATCTTCGATATGAAAAAAGGTGAAACTCTTGATGATGACACGCTTTACGAGAAATATAAAATTCAGCCTGAACATTTTATCGATGTTCTTGCTCTGCAGGGTGATACCTCCGATAATGTCCCGGGAGTTCCACTTATCGGCGAAATGAACGCAATCAAATTGATACAGCGGTTCGGCTCTCTCGATAATTTGTATAAAAACGTTGATAAAATTGGAGGAAAAAAAGGAGAAAACTTACGTAAATTTAAGGAACAGGCCTATCTGAGCAAAAAACTCGTCGTAATTAATACCAAGGCGCCAATTAAAATCGATTATCAAAAATACAAACTGAAAGAACCCGATAAGGAAAAACTTGTCGCACTCTTTTCTGAGCTCGGCTTCAATCGCCTCCTTTCGCAATTGAAAAAGGCACAAAGCAACGAGTCACGAGTCACGAGTCACGAGCGACGAACTGTCAGTCACGATTACCAGCTCATAGATACCCAGCAAAAATTCGACAAATTCTTGGCCGGCCTCAAAAAGCAAAAACTTTTCGCACTTGATACCGAGACAACCTCCATATTTCCCTGCCGAGCAGAACTCGTTGGCTTAAGTTTCTCCTGGCCCGTCGATGGTGGACGAAAGGCCTTTTATCTTCCTGTAAAAGCCCCCTTGGGTTCAAAGCATCTTTCTCTCAATATCGTACGCCCCAAGCTCGCACCAATACTTGCAGACGAAAACGTAAAAAAAATCGGCCAGAACATAAAATACGATATGCTCGTCCTCCAAAACGCCCGAATGCCGGTAAAAGGAGTTCACTTTGATACGATGGTCGCCTCTTATTGTCTGGACCCCGAGCGCAGCAGTCACTCCATGGATGCAATGGCCTTGGATTTCTTAAATTACGAATGCATCCCAATCTCAGCCCTCATCGGCAAAGGCAAAAACCAGCTCACCTTCGATATGGTCGATACTTCCGCTGCCTGTGAGTACGCCGCCGAGGACGCCGACATAACTTTTCAGCTTTACAATTATCTAAAAGACCGTCTCGAAAAACAGCCGTCGCTCAGGAAATTATTTGAAGACCTCGAAATGCCTCTTGTCTCGGTGCTTGCTGCTATGGAGTACAACGGCGTCTCGCTCGACACTGCACTGTTAAGAAAAATGTCTGGCGAACTCGCCGAAACACTCAAAGAGCTGGCCGACAAAATTTGCAAACACGCCGGCTCCGTCTTTAATATCGATTCCCCAAAACAGTTGGCTGAGATTCTTTTTGACAGACTTAACCTCAAATCAACTCGCATCGGCAAAGCTGGCCGAAGTACCGACGCCGCCGTACTCGAGCAGCTCACCGACCAGCACCCCATCATTGACCTGATTCTTCAATACCGCCAGATAGGCAAACTGAAAAACACCTACACCGACAAGCTCAGCTCACTTATAAACCCACGCACCGGCCGAGTCCACGCCTCCTTCAACCAGACTATTACCGCTACAGGCCGGTTAAGCTCCAGCGCCCCCAACTTGCAGAATATCCCAATCCGCACCGAGCTTGGCAGAAAAATTCGCGCAGCTTTTGTACCGAAGAACAAAACGGATTGCATCCTCAGCGCCGATTACTCCCAAATCGAATTGCGCCTGCTGGCGCATTTCTCAAAAGATAAAGCCCTGATGGCTGCCTTCGCCGCCGACCAGGACATTCACCGCTTTGTTGCCTCACAAATTTACGCTGTCCCAATCGAAGAGGTCACCAGCGAAATGCGTTCGAGCTGCAAAGCCGTCAACTTCGGAATCATTTACGGCCAGGGTGCCTTCGGATTATCTCGCTCGATTGGAATAACCCAGGCCGAGGCCAAAAAGTTTATTGGCGATTATTTTGCCCGCTACAGCTCTATTCGCGGTTTCCTGGACTCCTGTATCGACGCAGCCAAACAAACCGGCTATGCCGAAACCATTTTGCACCGACGCCGAAAAATCCGGAACCTATACAGCAAGAACGCCCACAAGCGCGCTCAGGCCGAGCGTCTCGCTGTAAATACAGTTATCCAAGGCTCAGCCGCTGATTTGATAAAAGTTGCTATGCTCAATATCCAGCGAAAAATCGAAGCCGAAAATCTACCCGTCAAACTGATTCTTCAAATCCACGATGAGCTTGTTTTTGAATTACCCGCCAAACAAGTCCCCGAACACGCAAAATGGATCGCTGAAGAAATGACCACCGCTATCAAGCTCGATGTCCCCCTCAAGGTTGATATAACCTACGGCCCAACCTGGCTGAGCGATGAATAACCCGTTAACCGCACTCCATTTTTACCATGCGCAAGGACCTTCCCAGAATTTACTCCTGTCGCCCAGCTCATTCTTCCACCGCCGCAGTTCCTTGCCCAGCCGCTCCAACGTCTTCGCATACTTGGCGTCATCAGCCAAATTTCTAAGCTCCCACGGATTAACCTGCAGGTCAAACAACTGCGTCGTCCGCTTGCCCTTCACAAAATACAAAATTAGCTTATAACGCTTGTCACGGATGCCTCGCTGGATATCCTTGTAGGCAAAGAATAGTGTGTCCCGAATCTTCTTCTTCGGATCCCGAAGCACCGCCGCAAGGCTTTTGCTTTTAACCGAATGGGGGATGGCCACGCCCGTCAAATCGCACAGCGTGGGATAGATGTCGTGCACGTAGCAAAGAGCGTCGCGCTTCTTACCCTTTGGTATTCCCGGCCCGCTGATAATCAACGGCACATATACGCTGTGCTCGTATAGGTTCTGCTTGCCCAGCAACCCGTGCTGGCCCACAGCCAGTCCGTTATCTGCGGAAAAAATGATAATTGTATTTTTAGCTTGCCCCGTTTCCTTGAGCGCCTTGAGCACTCGCCCAATCTCCGCATCCACATGCGTAATCATTGCATAATAATCCGCTATGTGCCTCCGGACCTCCTCCGGCGTCCTCGGCCAGGACGCCAGCTTCTCGTCGCGAATCCTCATCTCCCCATTATCGAACGGATGCTCCGCCATAAAATTCCTCGGCAAAGCAATTTTCTCCGGGTCATACATATCGTGATATTTCTTCGGCGCCGTCCGCGGGTCATGTGGTGCCGTATAAGAGGTATATACAAAAAACGGCCGCTTGTCCTTGTAGTTACGCAGAAAATCTATCGCCGCATCACTGAACAACTCGCTCGAATGTTTCCCTTCTCGGTAGTATCTTCTCGCCTTTGGATATCTTCCCGTAGGGTCGAAGTCATTTATAGGCACTCGATAATGCTTACTCATCCCACCGAAGAAAATGTTTGCGCCGGTAGTGAACGACCGGGCGTAGGCCTCTCGGCCGTTATGCCATTTGCCCGTCCCGAAGGTTATGTACCCGTTGTCGCGGAATATCTCCGGCAGCATCTGATGTTCCGGCGGAATCGTGCCACCATTATCCACAAGGTCGAACAAATTCTTCCCTGATAGCAGCATAGCCCGACTCGGTTTACATACCGCGCCGCTCATCGAACCCATAATATACGCATTGCTGAAAGTCGTACCACTGCGCACAAAGCGGTCCATATTTGGCGTGACTATATCTTTGTTGCCGAGCGCGCGAATCGTGTCAAAACGCTGGTCATCGGTAAATAAGAACAAAATGTTCGGCCGCTTATTTTTCCCTTCTGCTATTTCGCCGGTACCGGCACAGCCCGGCAGTATCGACACCAACCCCGCCGAAACCGCCCCGAAACCCATCGCCTTAAGAAATTCCCTGCGTGTTTGTTTTCCCATATCCATACCCGTCATTCTGCTGAGAATATCGGATTTCACTCGCACGACCAGTATAGCCGGCAGCCGGAGAAAAAAAAGAAAAAACTCAACGCAGGGTTGTTTCAGCACTTCTTGAGCAAAGTGTTGACCCCGTTAGAGACTTTTTCTCCGGGGCACCCTTGGGAGTTCTTTCCTTCTTGTGGTCTCTAACGGGGTTGACGTAGCCGCTAACAGCAAATAGAATGACACATTCTGATTTGTCTCTAAAATATGAAAACCTAACTTCAGCAGAAAACAGGGAAACCTATGGCGACAATTAACGAAAACTTTCTAAAACTGCAGGCCGGATATTTGTTCCCCGAAGTCGGCAGACGTGTCCGCGAGTATTGGGCTCAGAATCCCGATGCGAAGGTAATCAGTCTGGGCATCGGTGATGTTACCCAGCCCCTTGTCCCGGCGGTCATCGAGGCAATGCGCAAAGCTGTGGATGAAATGTCCAGAGACGAAACCTTTCACGGCTATGACGACGGCCACGTCGGATATGACTTTCTCAGAGAAGCCATAATCGAAAATGATTTTAACGCACGCGGCATTGATTTGCATAAAAGTGAGCTCTTCACCAGTGATGGGACAAAATGTGATATAGCCAATATTCAGGAGGTTTTCGCTCTGGACAGTGTAGTGGCTATCCCAGACCCCGTCTATCCAGTATATGTCGATAGCAATGTTATGGCCGGAAGAACCGGCAAAGCAAACCAACAGGGCCAGTACGACAAAATCGTTTATATGCCTTGCACTGCCGAAAACAATTTTGTCCCGGCCCTGCCTGATAAGCCCGTGGATTTGATTTATCTATGTTTCCCCAACAATCCTACTGGAGCTGTCGCAACCACCGAGCAGCTCAAACAATGGGTCGATTATGCCCGCCGGAACAGGGCCGTAATTCTTTTTGACGCCGCTTACGAGGCTTTTATCTCTGACCCCGACATTCCACATTCGATTTACGAGATTGATGGCGCAAAAGATGTTGCCATTGAGTTCCGCAGTTTCTCGAAAACAGCGGGCTTCACGGGCGTAAGGTGTGCCTTCACCGTTGTCCCTGAGCAGCTAAAGGCCTACAAAAAAGACGGCACCGCAGTTGAGGTTAATTCCCTGTGGCACAGAAGGCAATCTACAAAATTCAATGGTGTCTCGTATATTACTCAAGCCGGCGCAGCCGCCGTCTATACGCCGGAAGGCAAAAAGCAGTGCCGCCGGATTATTGATATCTATATGAACAACGCTAAGTTAATTCGCGAATCGCTCACTAACCTCGGCTACGAAGTTTATGGCGGCGTAAATGCACCCTACATCTGGATGAAAACCCCGGATGGCCTGGGTTCCTGGGAATTCTTTGACCGCCTCCTGCAAAAGGCCAACCTCGTCGGCACGCCGGGGGCTGGCTTCGGACCAGCCGGCGAGGGCTATTTCCGTCTCACCACCTTTGCCAGACCGCAAGATGTTAAGGAGGCGATGAAGCGTTTTGCCGCTGTTGTTTAGTAAGCCAAGGTAGGAAACACGATACGCGAATCACGAACCACAGAATAAAAGACTCCGAGCACTTTGGTGTTTTGGGCATTTGTTATTTGAATTTCGAATTTGTTTCGGATTTCGATATTCGAATTTCGGATTTACATAATTTACCCGGTACGAAATGCAAAACCTGACAATAGCATATATTGGTCTTGGCAGCAACTTAGGCGACAGGCACAGTTCTATAAAAACCGCCCTCAAAATACTCGCCCAAACTGAGCATGTCGAAGTTGCACGCATAAGCGACCTAATCGAGACCGCTCCGCTCGCAGACAGCGACCAGCCTCACTACGTAAACGCAGTTGCTGAAATAAAGACCACTTTGACCCCAGAAGATTTGTACGCCAAACTCGTTGACATTGAAACATCGCTCGGACGGGTCCGAGATGCAAAATGGTCGTCAAGAGTCATTGATTTGGACCTTTTACTCTTTGGCCCAGAGATTATAAATACGCCGGAGCTGACAGTCCCCCATCCACAAATGCACTTGCGCTCTTTTGTGCTCTCTGGCTTATGCCGGCTAAATCCCCAACTCCTGCACCCTGTTACAGAAGAGTCAATGAGCGAGCTTGCTGCCAGACTCAACGGCGCAGATTTCGTACTTAATCCGAATCTGCCCCAGCTCATCAGCGTTGCTGGTGTCATCGGAGTCGGCAAAACCACTCTAACAGAAGGATTATCGAAATCCCTCCGATGTAATTTGCTGCTCGAACCTTACGATAAGAACCCTTTTCTACCTGATGTCTATGCCGGCAAAAAAGAGCTCGCACTCGACTCGCAGTTATACTTTCTAAATAGTAGAATCGAGCAGTTGAACCTTCAGGCATTGGCCGGCGGACAGATTGCTGTCAGCGATTACATTTTTGACAAGGAACTAATCTATGCTAAGCGCCTGCTTAACCCACAGCAGCTAACCTTGTATGAAAAGTCCTTTCAGCCGGCTGCAGCCAAAGTCGCCACCCCGGTCCTCGTGATATATCTGCACGATTCAGCTAAAAAATGTCTCGACCGTATCCACACACGCAATCGACCTTACGAGCAGGTCATTGGACTGCAATTCTTGGAAAAACTCGCCTCCGATTACGAGCACCTCTTCGCCCATTGGAAGCTTTCCCCTGTCATTCGTATCTCAATGTCGAATTTCGACTGTGCCCGAAACGGCGATATCGAACATTTAACGAATCAGATAAGAAGTTACGTTGCTGTATAATGGAAGTCGTAGAAACAATAGAGGCAGTAAGAGAACAGGTCACCGCCGCTCGCAGAAAGGGCAGGAAGATTGGCCTGGTCCCGACAATGGGTGCCTTCCATCGGGGCCACATCTCGCTGATTGAAAGGGCGGTCAAAGACTGTGATTTTGTCGTGGTCAGCATCTTTGTCAATCCCACACAGTTCGGCCCAGGCGAAGATTTTGAAAAATACCCTCGCAGCTTCGATGCCGACCTCGAAATATGCAGAGAAACCGGCGTCGACCTCGTCTTTGCTCCCGGCACCGAGCAAATGTATCAGACGGAAAATCTTACCTGGGTAAACGTCGAGAAACTGACCGACACGCTTTGCGGACAGTTTCGACCGCAACATTTTCGTGGAGTAACTACCGTCTGCGCCAAGTTATTTAATATCGTTCAGCCGGACATTGCCTTCTTCGGCCAGAAGGACGCCCAGCAGGCAATAGTTATTAAGCGAATGGTCGCTGATTTGAATATGCCGCTAAAAATCATCGTTTGCCCAACAGTGCGCGAGCCCGATGGACTCGCGCTTAGCAGCAGAAACCAGTACCTGACCGAACAGCAGAGAAAAGATGCAACCCTCATTTACAAGTCACTCCAGGAATGTGAGAAGATGATTAGGGCCGGCATCACAGACACCCAAAAAATTGTTACGCAGATGCGCAGCATACTGAATCAGGCCCCGTCAATAAAGATAGAATACGTAGGTATTGTTGACGCCGAAACCCTCCAGCACCTCGACCACATCACCGGCAAAATTCTCGCGGCCGTTGCCGTCAGAATCGGCCCCGCACGATTAATTGACAACATACTGGTAGACGTGAGCGAACGATAATGTATAATGATTACCGATTACCATTACTGAATAATAAGTAGAAACACGAGACACGAATCACGAGCCACAAACTATGTTTGTAAAAATGTTAAAAAGCAAGTTACATCGTGCAACGGTTACTGATGCCAGGCTGCACTATCCAGGCAGTATCGAAATAGACGTCGAACTGATGAAGGCCGCCGATATTCTGCCTTACGAGTCTGTTTTGATCGCCGATCTAACTAATGGCAGCAGGCTCGAAACCTACGCCGTCCCGGCAGAAGCCAATTCCGGCCAAATCGTCATACTTGGTGCAGCCGCGCAGCTCATCAAGCCGAAAGACATTATTATCATTTTTAGCTTCGGCTATTACACGCCCGAAGAAGCGAAGAAACTCAAACCAAAAGTTATTGTTCTTGATGAAAATAACAAAATAAAGTAGATAGCGTATAGCTTTCAGCGGATAATCTTCTTTGGTCAATAATCAATTATCGATAATCAATAATCAATTATCATAATGCATCGTGAACTTTTCAAAATACCGTTCACACCTTTGACCGTATGGAGCTACGGCCTGATGATGGTCGTCGCCTTTGTCTCCGCAGTCTTCATCATAAGACGCCTCAGCCGTGACATCACCCCCAACCCCCAGCTTATCACAAACGCCGCCCTCTATTCACTCATAGCCGGCGTCGTCGGAGCCCGTTTTTTTCACGTAGTTCACTATTTCGACCGCTACCAGGGAAATTTACTTTCTGTATTCGCTATTTGGCAGGGCGGCCTGGAGCTTTTGGGAGGCGTAATATTTGCCATCTCTGTCATCTTCTTCTACCTCTGGTATCATAAGCTCCCCATCCGTCGTTACCTCGATATCTTGGCTATCGGCCTTATGGCGGCGCTTGCACTTGGCAGAATCGGATGCTTCTTGAACGGCTGCTGTTTCGGCAAACCAGCGAACCTGCCCTGGGCCGTCCGCTTCCCGTATGATTCTCCTGCTTATCGAAGCCAGGTATCTCCGGATTTGCAAAGGAATCGCACCGACCCGCAGTTGGAATTGCCCGCTGATTTCTTTGGCTATTTCGACAAACAAGGCCGATGGTACTCAAGCTTAAAACCCTGTAAGGATTTAACCCACCAGCAGAAGGAAATGCTTAAAAATGATGGCAAATATCGCTCCTTACCTGTCCACCCCACCCAGTTATATTCCTCTGCGAGCGGTGCCGTCTTGGGCCTCATACTATACCTCTTCTGGCGAAGGTCTAAAATAACTGCGCAAACCAAAAATACCGGAAAACTCTTCATCAAACCCGGTTATACATTCAGCTTGATGTTTATACTCTACGGCCTCGTCCGGTTTTTCATTGAATTTCTCCGAGATGATAACCCATTTGAGTATAGTCGGTGGGTGATTTATAAAGGAGGAACAATTTCTCAGAATTTGGGAATTTACATGATCGTTTTCGGCCTCCTCTTAATGCTAATATTTCAAAGAATGAGAACACAACAACCGAAGTAACGTATAGACGATAAACAGATACAGATGCCTTATACGTAATACGATACTTGTCCGCCGTAGGCGGATACGCAATACGAGTAGAATATGGGCCTTTACGATAGAGATTACACTCAGGCAGATTACCGATACCAACCGCCCCAGATGCGAATGGCCTTCCCTCGCATGACACCAATGGTAAAACGACTCTTGATCATTAACGTCGCAGTATTCCTATTGTCCTTGCTCATAGTACGGCTGGGA
>Ga0114919_10002938_pt1 | contig 13770 bp, 17 predicted proteins | sample BlataG_FD_88682 | JGI IMG/M metagenome (GOLD analysis project Ga0114919, IMG submission 88682) | Deep subsurface microbial communities from Black Sea to uncover new lineages of life (NeLLi) - Black_00105 metaG | ecosystem: Environmental > Aquatic > Marine > Oceanic > Sediment | place: Atlantic... | reverse complement strand
TATCTGAAATAATATGTCGCCAATTTTTAGATCCTTAACATTCTTCCATTCAATCTTATTCTTGTTAATTACAGCCACAGGATGTTCTTCAGTTATTTTAAGTCTATTATTGTTAGACAAATATAAGGTAGCAATAGAAAGACCTCTCCTTTTAAAAGTTTTGGAGACTTTACAATATTCTTTTTTGCCTTCGTCAATATTGTAAGAAAGAACCATGTCTTCCTCTAAAATATCCTCAATTTTCTTTGGAATAACTTTAGGAGCATGCCCTCTATTGTAGCTTACTGAAAAACAAACGTTCTTCTTAAATGAACCATTATTTTTACACTCAACGAAAATAGCTTCGGCTTTGTGTTTATTTTTAGTTTTCAGTAGGAATTCTTCTTTATTACCAGTATGATAAGTAATCAAATATGAGTTTGCATTAAACCATCTCAACATTAACGAATTATACACTTCGATGACACCAGTCAATTTCTCTCCACATCCACAAGCACATTCATCAATAGGAACATTTTTTTGAGAGTTGCTACTTGTTAAGACATTCGTTCCTGCAGGATGACATGCAAAAATTTGATCTTGAAAACCTCCCTTGATACAGTTGTGAACCAATATTCCATGAGCAAAGTAGTTGTTATTGTCTTCCACTTCCAAGTTATAAACAGGTTCGTTATCACCTTCTAGAAATTCCACAAATCGAACTTCAACTACTTCAATGTTAGGATTAAAAATAAATTTCTCTACTTTACACTTTACTGCTTCGATATCACTGTTGATCTCATGCTCCCATATCACCAAAGTTTCGAACCCTGCTTCGTCATAGTCTTCCACACGTTTTAAATCTCTTGCAGCGATATCCTCATCATGTCCATAACATTGCTCACAAGAATGGAAAAAACAACCATCCACCTCTATCAATTTCTTTTTGCCATTCACATTCACAAAATCAGGTATATGCCCAGAGATTACTATTCCAGCACTTCCGTCTCCATTATACTTAAACTCCGACGGACAAATTTCCTTAAGTGCTTCTTCAAATCTTTCTTCCAACTTAGATTTTTTAATCATATATGAGCCATCAGGATTAGTATTTTCTAACAATCTACGAATAGTATTTTCTCTATGTTTTTTCCTGATTTCACGACCATATTCTTCGCTACCAACTATTTCCTCTATGGTCTTTCCAAACTTACTATCTCGTAACGACTGCTTCGTATTTTTAGCCCACTCTTCATCGTTCCATTTATCAATGCATCCTTGCTTCTGTCTCTTAACATAACCACTATCTTTCAACAATTCAAATTGCTTTTCTCTATTTCCATTTGTTATTTCATTAGCTTTCTCTTCACCGTATATTTCAACTAATGTTTTTCCAGTTCTAGGGACATATATTTTAGAGTTCATACTCTCGACATACTCTTCATTTTGCCAGTCAATAAGCCTAGCTTCCCTTACACTTTCCCTGATCTCAGTACCTTTATCAATACCATAGAATTCCTCTACTGTTTTCCCTCTCTTCCTATAATTATTCCTCCTCAAGTTTAAACCAGTATACATATGCTGAATACATTTATTCCCAACTGCAAGTTCTTTTGCTTCTATCCACTTTATTCTACCATTGTCAACAATTGCAACAGGATGTTCAGGAGTACATTCGATAAAATTATCATTGTCAAAACTTATTTTGACGAAGTCTCCACATTCCCTTTCCATTACATTTGTTACTCTTTTATTCTCTTTGACACCAGTTTCCTCATTGTAGGATAAAACCATATCCCCAACTTTTATATCCTCAATGTTTCTAGTCAAAACATTAAATCTATTACTCTCATTTTCTTTCCCGAATTCTTTATCTATTAATATTTTGGTATTAACTGGAAAACAAAGGTCTTCACGTTCTACCTCGAACGCCAAATGTGCCATTTTCTTTTTATCCATTCTACCATTGGTTATTAAACCTATGGCAGAAATTGCCATTGCTCCAGAAGCCCCTAGTCCAGAAAAAGGTTTCGCTTCTGAATTTACTTCCAGCTTGTCATTATATCCAAGTTTTTTTCTAATGGCACTTATCAGTGGACTTTCTACTTTACCATTATCAGCAACACTCGCATAAGCATACTTGTTGATTGCCATCCCAAGACATACCCCACCACAATTTTCCCGATACGGAGAAACATCTGTGTTTCCTCCCCCAAACGATATACGCATCGGACTCCTAGCATACATTTTCCACCCCTTCCAATAAACTGATTCTCATTGGTGCTCGACTATACATGCTTCCTCCTTAATATAAAAGCTTTAAATTCATTACATCAGCAAGCTTTTTCAAATTTTCTTCGAACTTTAAAACCTCGTTAGACTTATTAGGACTTTCAACTAAAACAAATTGAGAAGGAGTTGGCAAAAATCCTGAGTCTTCATAACTCCCTCCAAATAAGTTCCCTTCCTTCTGTCCTGGCATAAATCTTTCGTCGTTTTTCTTTTTGGTTTTTGTTGTGAAAATACCTTCAAACATTTATCACCTATTATTTACTTTTACCCCATTAAATTTTAAATCAGACGCATCAGATTAAGCCTGACAGCCATCTTACCCCTTACCCTTATCCATAGCATACCTTTTTTGAAATTCGCCAAATGCTGTTCATCAATTTAAAAATGAAAAAATAGGTTCTTCTTGTTGAACAGGTAATTCTATTTCTTCTTCCTCATATACAATTGGTGAATAGGTCTCTCTCACATCTCTTTTGATTTTCTTGCAAATGCTAGGAGCTCTCCATACTGCAATAGCAAGAAATACTCCAAACAAAACAACTTCCAAAGTCATTTCATTGTAATCATTCGTATGGATCAATAATTTGCCATCATTGAATGTGCTCCAAACTATCATCGCATAAAGCAATAGAAACATTGCAAAGCTAAGAACAACAGACAACCAATCTAAAAAAGTTTTTATTTCTTTAGAGTTAAAGTTGATTGTCTTGCCCATTTCCCGTCCTTTTTCAATTTACACCACACTGTTCTTCTCCCAGTCTTCGTAGGTTTACCCAGTCTAAACTCCTCACACTTGTTAGGATCAATCAATCTGGGTCCATGGATAAACTTTTCACCTTCCCATTTTGTGCCTAGTCCTTTAGGTCGTTTAATCTTTTTCTTCACCATCTTCTATCCCCCAAAACTCAAGATAAGCTTCTTCTGGCAATTCTTCTTCAGAAATGAATTCTGTGTCTGGAAGAATCTCTTTATCTCTCATCTCCTTTCGGATAGTATCCATATAAAGCTTCGCAGTTTTCGTCCTTAATCCAAGTCTTGTGCCTAACTTTTTAGGAGTAGGAAACTCTCTGGAGTAGTCCCTTTCTTCTCCAAATATTTCATTTAGGACTCTTTCATAAGAAGGGGGCAACTCCAGTTCAATATATGCTATATCAGTTATTTGTGCTGGCTCTGAGAAAGCTCTAGGATGGGTCGCATCATAAGCTTCTCTAAGCTCTTCAACAGACAATTTGTCTGAATATTGTTCATGATCAAACAATGGCAGTTGTTCTTTTGGAACTTCGCTTAGGGGCAAACCTTCTGGTATTTCTCTATCAACATCAACCTCAATAGGGCGTGTTTCAAATCTTCCAGGCTCAGGTTTATAAGGTTCCTCTAGCCACAGCTTCTCTTTTTCGCCTAACATTCTGAAACTTCTTCCAGCATGAGGTCCTTCAGTTACTTCTAAATCATAATATACTCTAGGAGTTGCTCTTATCGGAGTAACATCCTGTTTACCAACAACTATAACCTCTGCTCCATAAGCTGGATGACTTCTGTCTATTATTCTTCCGCCTGACCCCGTTGGGAAAGATCTACCCACATGTTCTCCCTTCTGAAATAACTCCCTTGGTCTTATAGCAGTAATAGTAGGTATACTTTCCTTACCATATTCAAGATCTTTAACAGGAACCCATCTTCTAACACCGTTTGGATATTCAATCCTAACAGATACATAATTTCCATATTCATCTCTCCATCCTATTTCTGTTATCTCTACCTCATGTCCATTGACTATTACTGGCATTCCAATTTCTAACTCTCTCATCTCAGTCCTCCTCGTCAAATTCTATTTCTTGTTCTTCCTCTATCTCCGTTGATATTGGTGCTTCCCAAGGAATAACATTCCAAAAATGTTTTTTAGCTCTATCAATAGCTTTTTCTTCATCAAGATGACCGCTTAACTCCCTACCATTTTCATCATATACCGTAAAACGATAATCTTGTTCAACAGTATGAAGCTCACCCATTTCATCTCTTGAGATAACCCTAATTGGAAGATCCTCTTTCTCAATAGTCCATCCAATAGGTAAACCTTCGAACTTAAAAATATCCTCTGCATATACAACTTCAGGTTCCATAGGCATATCTGGAAAGTTTTCCATAACTTTATTAGCCATTTCATGTAGTCTTTCTTCGGCATTTTGGCGACTTTGTCCAAACCACGCTACTTCATCAATAAACTCTTGGGCAAAATCCATAGCAACTATCTCAGACAATGGACTCACTCTTCCATAAAATCCGCTTAAGACTCCACTAGGAGCCGTACATTCTTCATCGTTGAAATAATATTTTCCTCTCAAATAATTTCCCAACGCACTACGATAGTAAGATCCAATTCCCTGAATAGCCGTCTCTCTAGAAGGTTCATCCCAATCTCCTCGACTCACTATTCCAGGAATAGATCTTATCCAAGCATCCTCCTCTGCTACCATTTTTTCAGTATACTCAGAAAACTTAGGGAGGTCCTCTTTTTCTTGAAATATATGACCTCCTTCATGACCTATTGTAGAATGCATATACTTCTCTGGACCTCTGAGTCTCATTCTCTTCTCTCGACGCAAGACTGTTCCGCGAGATTCAGTTTCTTCGTCCGACTGATAATCTATTAACCAAGGTCCCTCTTTCTGTCTACTTATTCCCCTTCTCATTTCAATAAGAGTTGAAGGAGGTGAGATCCTTTCTTCTTCTCCCAATCTAGGATGATATTCAAATTTGTTGATATAATGTTCAATAGTGTTTCTATTCAAGGTAATAATAATAGGTCTAGGATCTTTTAGGATATCGGCTTCTGTTATATCCCCACTGGCATCCAAATACTCCCATTCTTCCTCACCAAAAAAATTATAAAGAGCGTACCAAGTTCTGGGATCCTTCTTATATTTCCCATGCTTATATACAACCTCAATCAGAACAGGATCATCTGGATCATCCGTCCATATTATTTTATCATCAATAACTCTATTGACCACTCCAATATCCATATCAGCCCCCTATAAATGTGTCTCTGACACTTTCTCGATATCAGATCGTAGTCCCTTAAATGCTGGCATTCTTAGTCTACCTTGTGATCCAAGCTTCATGTATTCAACTTTAGCATATAGTCTTCTGCCTTTGTCCAATTTTGTTTTAATATCAGCAAGTTGTTCATCTGTGAATCCAGTACCTACATTAGCTACTTCAACAACTTTATTCTTTTTAGGATCCCAAACACCAACTTGCAATGTTCCAATCTCTTTACGTTTCCCAGTCCCAGGTTGATATCCCATAATTACTACATCAGCTTCTTTTACAAATTTGTCTTTTTCCCAGTCCTTTTGTTTTTCTGAGCGATATAGTGATTCGTTCTTTTTATAAACCACTCCTTCAACAGTAGGATCTTTCCTCATTTTCTTAGCAAACTCGATAGGCTCAGTAGAGTATTTAGTTATTTTTACTTCCTTCAAATCTTTAGGTAAAGTCTTCTTAAGTAATTCACGTCTTTTCTCAATAGGTAAGTGAACAGTCCATTCATTATCCTTCATTAACTCATCCCATGCTTCATAAGTTAAAGGATACATACCAGCTCTTCTTTTTGCTTCTTCAGGATCCTGTAATAAATCTCTTTTAAGAAAATTTTCAAATACGTCTTTTCCACCATGTAAAGCATATGTTTCACCTTGAGTTATTGTAAGTCCATCTGATTTTATCTTTTTAGGTTCATCATCTGTTAATTCTGGATAAACAGCAGTTTTGTTTCTACCATGTCTATTAACATAAGCTACTGCTCCATCCTCTACATACTGGAAAGTCATAGATCCGTCTTTCTTCTCTTCTCCAGTGTAACCTTCCTTAGGAGGTTCCTCCACAGTAAGAGTTGGACGCATTGGTGTTATGAATGGAACTCGTCTTATTTTGTTATCACTAAAACGTAGATCTATTTCCTTTACATCAATATTAATATCAACAATGGCTTTAGCTATGTCCTTGATTCCCTTCTTTGACATACCATTTATTATCATCCCAAATTCTTGGGTTGCCAGTCCTGTAGACATCTTCGCCTTCCTAAGTATCTTCTTACGTTCTTCTAAGGAGAGCGTACCCCACTCAGTTGCTAGTTGTTCAGCAGTATCATGATCAATATATACATCAAAATTCTTTTCTAATGCTTTAGTCCTCATAATAGCCTCCTATTTTTTACGCCTTCCTTTTCTTCCAGTCCTTAAAAGTTTTGTAGAAGTTTTTCCACCAATGTTCAAAGCAACCCTGATAAGATTCTCATATTCACTGTCTCTTGCTGAACGATGCCAATCTTTCTGATACAGTTTATCAATTTTCATCCTCAGCTTTTTGTTGTCAATAAGTTTATCAATGACCTTCGCCTTGTCCTTATTAGAAACTCTTCTGAGATAAAAATCGTCACCAAGCTCTTTTGCTATTTCATCATCAACAACATCTTGAGGCTCGTCTCCCCAATATATTTTTTTTCTAGAATTAGCCATTGTCCATCCCATAACATCCCTCCTACTGCCAACTGATATCTCTCCAATCACCATACTGAACAACAGTAGGTCTTGTCTGCATTCTCGCTCTTCTTTCCTTTGCAGGCTCTTGAGCAATTCCTAGAGCTCGCTTCAAAACCATGTCATATTCCGCATCAGTTGCAGGACGCCTTTCGGTTTTGACGTAAACCTGATTAACTTTCTTTCTCAATCTAGCATTTGTCTTCAATTTGTTGTAAGCTTCTTCTTGACTAACACTAGGAAAGTCAGCCTCATCATCTAATCCCATCACTTTTCTGGCTTCTTCTCTGATTACTTCGTCGGGAGAACGCTTTTCATCCCATTCTCCTGTGTCATAACTCTGTATTACATGCATTTTAGCCCCCTATCTTGCCAAATTACCCATTTTGGCCTTTTTTATTAAAATCTATTAAAATCAACGCATCAGAATGAATGCCAGCCGTACTTTATACCCCTGCCCTGTGTGTTTGGTATTGTAAAAACCAAAAACGCCCATAAACGCAATTTAAAGCGTTTAACGCTAATTTAGCCCTAAAACCCCCTTTAAAAGAACCTTATATTGCGTATCATCCATGCTTTGCAGTTGATTTACCTTATTTCTAATGGATTTGTTCTTTATCATCTTCTCTAACATGTCACCCTTCTTGACTTTTGATATATAATGTTGAGAATAATCCTTTCCCCACTTTTCCATTAAGAACAGATCAATAACTTCCTCTGGTGTATCTCCAAAAACAGACATTATTCCTCCTCTGATTTTCTAATTCTTCTTGCCACTTCGTCCCAATGGCTTCCAGGTTCTATAGTTTTTTCCTGAGCTCTGCCTTCCGGTATTTTCTCTATCCATTCCTCAACAGGACCAGATCTCCTAGACATATCCCTTGCTGGTTCTGGATGTGGTGGAGCAGCCGCTCCTGGATAGAACACGCCACCCATCTTATCTGCTGGGTCTTCTCCTGGAAAGTGTCTCCCTCCCATCATCTCTCTAAGGGTCGCTGCTTCTTCAGGACCTCTCCCCAAATCATGCCTATGTCGCTTAACATCAATTACATGCAAAAGTTCATTCAAATCATCCGCAACAGCAATAGGAGCTATACTCCTTCCTTCGCTAACATTAAAATCATCCACCATGTAATCAAACAACCAGTAAGCTCCCTTCTTTCTCGTCCTATCGTATAACGGAGTACCCCATACTTTTAGAATATAAAAATCATCGTCATCATATTCCTGCCATACCTTATAACCTAACGCTTCTACATATTTCTGGAATTTAGGCATCGTTTCTCCTCCTAGACTTTATTTAGTACCTGACTATAATGTTTAGAGATTTCCGAAATACTATTCACTAAATCATCTGAGAAGCTAAATCCTAACATCTGTACTCTCTCAGTTGAAACCATATAGTTTCTGTTTTCTGAGTCCACTTCGTCTACCACATCCAACTCAGCGTTATTCACTTTAGCAGCAATCTCTGCTATAGATCGTTTAGTACAGTTCCTACTTACAATATTGTATAGCCCACCAGAGTTCTTGCTAGTTGCGAAAAAGATAAGTGCAGAAACTGCATCTCGTACATTCGTGATTGGCCTCATAACATCAGGCTGGAAAATCTTTATGCTTCCACCTACCGCTTCTCTTGTCAAAGTATGTACCAGCAAATCGTCTCTCATCATTGGACTTACTCCATACAATGTTCCAAATCTCAACACTACGTTTTTGTAGTTTCGTCGTACCATGTTCTCCGAATGCAATTTTTGAGTAAAATATTCATGTTTCGGAGCAACAGGAACGTCTTCAGTCACCAGTTTAACATTGTTGTATGCTCCCAATACACTGGTGAATATTACCTTCTTTCCACACGCAAGTACATTATCCGTTCCAATCAAGTGAACATTTCTAGCCATAATAGGATTGTCATCCACAGCTTTCATCCCTACAACACCTGCCATATGAATAATAACATCCACGTCCTCTGCCTTTACCTTCAGAGCTTCTTTGCTCAGGATGTCATCACCAATAACTTTATCGAACTCGACAACTTCATATCCGTTGTCAATCAGGTTGGGACACAGTATCGTCCCGATGTATCCCCTCGATCCCGTCACTAGAACCTTCGCCATTTTTCCTCCGAATTTGTTTTATTTTGATAATTGCTATCGCAATAATCACCGATATAGGTATAATATAATAGAATATCAAACTATAGGCCATTGCCACAGTAGCAATCAATATAGAGCCTATCATGACTGGCATTCTACTACGTTTCGCAAAATTCCATATCATCCAGTATATTCCATATCCAGTTACTCCGAACAGGAACAACAGTCGTAGACTCATGTTAGTATCAGTAAAACCATCATAAGCCCAATCCAATTCGTGAGCTCCATTGATATATCCAACAATGAAGTCGAATCTGAATATCCCCACTCCAATAATTATCAGAGCAGCAAGTATTTCATAAAGAAGCTTGTGCTTCCACATATCGTGTTATCTCCCTTCTAAATGGATCTGCATCACTTACTACGAAATAGTACACATTTCTGTCAGGATTTGCGTTCGATATTTCTTCCAGCAGACTCCAATAATAGTATTTTTTATTCTTTTTCTTTTCATAAGGATTCTCGAAGAATGGTGTAACAATACCGTATTCATTACTTGTCCACTCTCGATACTCACCACCAATGTTCCCTATACCTGGAATATCAACATCCTCACTGTACCTGCTAATGTTAAGAGGTACAAGTTCAGTATCATTCTCGTCATTATACAGAATAAGCAATGTCTGCTCTCTACCAGATATAGAACCCAACACTATTTCCTCAGACATATCCATCATACATAAATTAACAACAATTGATTTATCTTCAATGGTTTCAAAACTGGCATATGTTTCCTCAGCAGACAGTTCTTTGTCAAGCGTTCTACCTATATCATAGTTCAAAGGCATTATCAACAACAATACCATCGAAGGTGCAAATATAAGATATGGTGGTAACTTAACTTTACTCATTCCTAGTCCAGCAGCAATAGCCAAGAATGGAACAGCCAATACAAAATGAACATTGGTCAGTCCTAGAACACATCCGAAGTAATACACGACTGGAATAACCACCATAGCCAATATCAACTTCGATTTCTTATAATCCTTCAAGTACAAGAACATTGGTATCAGTGCTAATCCAAAAGCGACAGCGAACATCGAAAAACTTATCCAAATCTTCTCAGGTATTTCCCAAGCTGGAAGATTTAGCCACCATTGCGTATTATCCACTAATGTTCCCAACATATACTGCATGACTCCAAAAGAGCTACCGTCAATAGTAGACAAACTCTCTTTAGTGAACGCAGTAACTATCACATATATATACATTAAAGCAGCAGCCCCAATAGTCCACTTCCAATACTTCCTCAGATCCTTGTTGACAACAAACATCGCTACAGCAGCAGGAGCAGCCATGATATGCATCGCTAATGTTAGTCCTGCAAATACAGCAGAGAGTTTATATTTTCCATAGACCATGAATGTATACGATAGAGTAATAACCATTGCTGACATAGTATAAACTTCAACAATAATGCTCTGCATAAAAAACATATTTGCTCCAGCAAGAGTAGCGGTCGCTACGAAAGGAGCCCATTTGTTTATTGTCTGTTTTCTAACAGCATAGAATACAGCTACGCAGGTGATAATAGCTGGTATGGTAGATAGAACGAAAGCCATCCTGAAAGCTTCCTCACCTAACGGTATTCTAATGATAACATAAGCCAATACTGAGAATAATGGGAATCCTGGAAAGTGGATAGTTGACCCATTCTCAGCCGCATACAAAAAGTCCCCGAGGTCACAGTCGTAACCACTCCAGCTATATCCAGTTTGACAACAGATTGCATAAACAGTAGTTATCGTTGCAAGCAAAAGAAACTCTTTGTAATAGGACAATACTTTAGTCATAGTACCTCCTCAAGTATTGCCTCAAAGTCATCTTCGGGTTTGATGATCAAATACTTCAAGTTATTCTCTTTATACGCAGAAAGTTTACCATGCCAATCTTCGTCAGTTTCTCTCCAAAAACCATCATACTCGATATACAAATCATCAACCAAGAAGTCAGCAAAATAATGAGTACCATCTACCCTTGGATGTACTGTATGTTCAACACTATTGATGAACAACCAATTATCAACTTTCATTTCACCTTTACTGGCAACATAGTGTCCATCCAAAGCATATCCTCTTTCACCAAATTGATTCTCAAATTTGTGCAACTTGTCAATCCGCTTCCTTCTTTCTTCCACACTCATATTTTTCCACTCTTCCTTCTTCATCAAAGAAAGTTTCTTGGCGTATTCCTCGCTGTTATAAGAAGAACTAGGATCAGCCCATAGAACGTTCAACCTCTCAGAATTATTCCTGGAAAGTTTATCCCTGTACTCCACCTTGTTATATAAACTTTCAGGATCTTTCCAAGCATCTCTTTTCTTCAAAGTACAATTCCTTGATTTTTTGTAATCAGAAATCGGAGAATGCGTTTTCGCTCCAGGGAACATTCGTTTGTATCCTTCCGCATTAAGGCCATGCTCGGTCAAATGCCATCTTAATGTTCCATCCTTTTTCCCACAAATCAAACACTCAACCGTTTGTAATTCATCTAGCTCTAACATATATTCCTCAACTTCGCTCATCTCGCAATCACTTCTCAGCATTTCTTCAACAACAGCAAAACTCTCGTTCGACATTTCAGGAACTACTACTTTTTGTTTCCCTCTTTCGTGCCAATAAATAGCACTTCTGTCTTTGCCCCTCTCCACCACTACTGTCATTTTTCACCTGTCCAACTATATTTCATTCTTCCTCCTTCTAAATTTTTCGAACCATCTCGAAGATTTTCGAGTTCGATTAATTGTTTTAGGATTTCGTTTAACAAAATTTTTGAGAATCCTCTCCTTCTCGTCTTCGTCAAGACCTTTTTTGTTCTGCTTGCACTGATGAGTCTCCAACTCGTAATACCACAACAGTCTTCCGCACTTACCACAAGTTATATTCCTTCGATTCTGCATTTTAGTTAGACTCCTTTGCCTCCCATAATATAAAAGAAACAATAACTCCAACAAAAAGAATCATCGTTCCAACAAAAAACCCTTCAAAACAATCATGAGCTAGCGAGATACCACAAACGCAAAATGCCGTAGCTAAAGACAAGATAAACAATATTCTACTTTTTGTTTTGTTGTTCATCTGAAATTATTTCCCTTGGAAAGAGCTAGTTAACACTCTTCCTCCAATATTTCATGTTTCTTTCCATTAAGGGTAATTTTATTCCATATACTTTTTATCCTCCTAACTCTAATCTCTTTTTTAGCAACCGTCTCTTCAGATCTAACAAACTCCATACCGCTTATTGCACCAATCAGTACAAAGAAGTACGGAGCCATTCCATTGAATCTCCAAATATAACAATCACCCATTGACAGCAAGAACACCATCAACACCAAATGACGATACATGCCAACAGATTTAAAGAAACAATAGCCCATAATCCATATCCAGGCAAGTCCAGCAATTGCCCCGAATTCATATCCGATTATAATAGGTACATTGTGAATAACATTACTAGCCTCACCATTGAATCCATATTGGAACCCATGTCCCCAAAAAGCCATATCCCCGAAAGCTATCTCATAGTTCTCATATCTATTGTCAAAACCTCTAGTGATCTTATCCCATATTCCATTTTCAGCACCAAACAAAGAATTAACATTCACCAGTATAACTCCAAGAACGATAACTGCAACTATCTGAAACACCACTACTTTCCAGCCTATTCTGAATCCTCTCTGATAAAGCAAATACGCACCAACTATCGCAAGTGCGAATACTGCTACCCAACTCCCTGTAAAGTAAATCGCCAATAGTGGCAGGAACAAAAACCATCTCAACTTACCTTTATAGAACAAAATAGAGAACGCTAGAAAAGAAGCAATAGCGTCTGGATTATGAGTCAGTCCAGAAACCCTATCCGAATTCTCAGCAAACACATTCACATTAAAGAAGCCTTCAACAATACATACAATAGAGTGAATAACAGAAGCAAGGAATATTAGAATGAACACTTTAGTTCCCAACTCCTTACCCACCAAATACATCAGAAACATAAAAGCAATGTAAAGAACATAAAAAGCATGTAATCCAATATCATCAGCAACAAAGAAAGCTGTCAGAGAAGAAACAAGAATAACCAACAACGGAATCCATATCCATTTATCGCCAAGTCCTATTTTATCATAACCCTGTGCCTTCTTATGCATTAATACCATGATAAGAGAAATAGCGAACAAAGAATTCGCCAGTAGAGATGTATAGTTGAACCATGCCCTAGTATAGATCATCACAGTAACCAATCCTAGAGACATCAATGCTCCAGCAATTTCAACAGTATGTGTAGAGTAGTATTCTTTAACCCTATCCAGCTTCAACTAATTCCTCCATCAGTTTCTCTTTGTTCTTAGAAGGTATACCAACAAATATCTGATAAGCTTCAATTCTCTTATTCAAGAAACTTCCAGCTCCCAACACCGCATAATCTTCCAACTCAGCATTCGGTATCACAACACAGTTAGCCCCAATAAAGGAATATTCACCCATCTTAAATCCAACCAGATTAACACACTGTTCTTCTTCAGGAGCACACGCCGAAAAACTCTTCCGACTGACCCCATCAGTGTGCCTGTTCGTGGAAGCATAGATACTGCTATTTGCGCTTATACACGCCCTCATGCCTATTTCCATAAAGGGTTTACTGTTTAGTACCACATTACTAGCAACATGCACCTCAGAGCCAATCTGAAGCCTTCCACCACTAATGATAGTAACATTAGTATCTATATGTGTCCCGTTGCCAATAAACACATTACTCGGATCTGGAAAGATAGTAACTCCCCTATCAATGAAAACATCCTG
>Ga0114919_10002936_pt1 | contig 13774 bp, 10 predicted proteins | sample BlataG_FD_88682 | JGI IMG/M metagenome (GOLD analysis project Ga0114919, IMG submission 88682) | Deep subsurface microbial communities from Black Sea to uncover new lineages of life (NeLLi) - Black_00105 metaG | ecosystem: Environmental > Aquatic > Marine > Oceanic > Sediment | place: Atlantic... | reverse complement strand
TCTGGCCGGGCGAAGGAAATATCAACGCCGACCCTTTGTTTGCCAATCCTATTCGTCGCGACTATCACTTGCAAACCGAATATCCAGACGGTAGATGGAATCCCAAGACCGGTCTGTTCGACGTTAATGACCCAAACACAAGTCCCTGCATTAACGCCGGTGACCCGTTTTCCGATTATTCGTTCGAGCCGGCTCCAAATGGTGGTAGAATCAATATGGGCGCCTACGGTAATACCCTCCAGGCAAGCAAGTCAGACATAATAAGACCGGTTCCTCCCAATATAACCGGTGGTATGAGCGTCAACTTGGTAGATTTTGCCCTGTTAGCTGATAACTGGCTTTTGGAAAGAGCGGCCATTAAAAATCGCAGGGCAGATTTTGATAACAACGGCATCGTGGACGAATACGACCTGTTTATCCTCGGCAAGTTCTGGCTGTGGCAACCGGAAAAACACTGGCAATACTACCATTAATGCATCTGACGGCAGCCGGCAGCGAGCGAACAGCACACTGTATCTTGCAAACCATACACATAGATACGAACAATCAGATGCCGGCTACCTTGGGTCGGGAACGGGGTGCAAGGCAACGATTCTTACTCTGCCGTTGCCGGAATAAACATCGCTTCTGTCAAGTATGGCAATAACTCTCTGTTGCGGGCCATCGGTGCCGATGCGAACAAGTATGTAAGCGGTGAAAACATCGCTGCGGACAGTAACAAGATTGCTAATCCGTGAAAATATTATATCGCGTTCCTCAAAATCATTCGGATAGCCATCTATCGGCGTTAAGTCGGGGAAGCCGATGAGTTCCATATTATCAAGACGGTATTGCTGAATGCTGTATGGGATATTACCGGCAATGACGAAGTTTAGCTCTCCGATACTTTCAAAGCCGGGGTCCTCGCGCACGATTGGAGGTGTTATAGGATTTATTCCAAAACCTCTACCGTTAGAATAATCAGGACCACTTGGACTTAAATTAAGCTTATCTCTATATGCGACTATTGCCTGGGCAAGCTCATTAGAGACCCAGGGCAATTGTGCTATCACGAACCACGGTGCGGTATTGATATTTATTCGACCGGGAATTTTCAGTTCATCACTATCGATAGTTCCCACACCAAATCCGTCACCATCATTATCGATATTGTCGCTGGTCGGGTCAAAGACTGTTAGATATTGAAAAACGTTTCTATGATAAGGATTTTGCAGGTCCAATCTAATCCGGCCTTCCAGGTTTATAGGAGTCCGCCATAATTGTTCACCGATGGTGCTGTTAGGTTCTATGCCGTGCCCGATTGTTAATATTCGGGGAATGTCACCAACCGTAACGAATTTTTGGCCGGGATTTAAGGGGTTGGGAAGAAAGAAACTGAAATTGTGCCCTGTAAGCCCCTCGGGGTTCCACCCGCCAAGGTTGCCATAGGGACTGCCAAAACCCTCTTCCCAAATTTGATAGACAACATGCCAATCGCGGACATCGCGTCTGAAATATTGTTCGATAGCCGCCGGTGCCCAGCCCGGATAAATTATGTGTCTGTCAACATATATGCCGATATATCCCAGGTCTCGTACATACACTCTGCGTTTAAGGAACAAATTATAACTGTTCTCCCAGCCAGTGTATATGGGCGGTTTGCTTTTGTCAGGACGGCCTCTGCTATCTGCCGGCGGCTTGCTCTTGTCGGCTATTCGCCAGCCCGAAAGCAGCACAAGTCTTGGATCTAACTTTATATTTGTCCTGTTGTCTGGATTTGTTAGGTTATAAATGGTAAACGCACTGGGATTATTGGCAATTACGAAATGGCTGTTTGGATTAATTATGTCGCAGGGGTCGTTAAATGTAATGAAACGTATATCACATGGGTCATTGCTGTTAACAAGTTCAAGCACAAAGTCATTTAAGTCTATAATCTTATCGAATGGGTTGTAGAGCTCAACGGCGAAATAGTTGAGACCGGTCTCCGGCTGCGGATGAATCAACATACCGACTTCAGTAATGAACGGCTGGGCCTCAAAACCGGAATAGATGACGCCACAGGGGTCCACAAAAGTCGTCACGCTGTTGGGGTCTAAAAATCCAGGGCGGTTATTATCATCGTCACCGTCGGCAAAGTCGATTATGTTGACGGTGAGCTGCGCAAAGCGCTGTTCAATTTGCCGGCGAATAAGACCAGCTATACCGGGGTCGATGCTATTTACCAACGCATTGTATAAATCGTTAGCGTCGTCAGTCTCTTCATTGATATTTATCATCTTCCTATCGCCATTAAGCCCCGGCCTTGGCCTGATAATCCGGTCAATATTGTAGATAGTAGCAATGTGCCTGTACGCATAATTCGGATCGAATGGAGCACCATAATATGCGCTCCTAAACCATTCACTGTCATCATCAAAAGGAGTTGAAGACGTCCATTTGTTTCTAAACTCCCCTCCCCATTTTTCCAATCGTGTATCTATACTACTATGATTCAACAAGAATCTATTTCGAAGCTCAAGCTCATCAGCAATATCAAAAGGTGTATACGCTCCGTTCGGCCTGTAATAACGCCAGACAACATTTTTTTCATATTCATCAAGATTGTTAGGGTCTATTCCACTACCAGGATAGTTGGCCCTTTCTTCCCGTAGTTGTGCTGCTTCAGCATCCGTATAGCCGGGCCTACCCGCCAAGGCCATAAGATTTATCTGTAATTGGCTTGAACCGTCAATCGTATTAGGGTCGCAGGGGTCGAACTTATATGCCGTGTTGACATTTAACATTGCTCCGTTGCCAATGATTCTAATGGCCGCGTAAATGGGTTTGCCTTTGCTGCTGCTCATATTCGGCAGTCTTATCCACCTGCTGTCCGCCACCCCATCGCCGTCAGCATCTGCCTTGTCGCCTTCATTCACGATTGGTGCCATGGGGTCGTCAATAATCGTTGCCCGCAGATTACGGAAACCGATTCTGTCCCCGTCCAGGTCACCGTAGTCCACACGATTATTAGGGTAATCAAAGCTATCCTGGAACAGATAGGCCAGCCGACCATACAAATCGCTAATGTGCCGAAACCCAATCTTCATATCTGGAGGCAGTCCCATATCAGCGGCAACATTCACAATCTCCGGCTCCAGCGATGCCAGCCAGAGGTCATCAAAAATTCCGGTTATAGCGACGTCATCAACCAATCCTTTATCATAAATCCCGTTAATACCGGGGTCGAAAAGCGAATCGTCTTTTGTTCCTAAGCTGGAATCAGGGCCCGGGTCAAGCCTATGATTAGGATAATCGTAGTATTCCTGGCCTGCCACGCCGGGGACATCTGAAGCCAATTCCTGTGATATCTTCGCGACGACTGTTTCGATAGCGAAATCGAGCTCTCTATTTTCCGATATGGCCGATGTTGCTATTTTGTCCACACGCGCGGTCATAACGAACATCACACCGACGATAGCTAACAGGGTGGTCAAAACCACTGTTAGAATAAGGGCCGAGCCGGCAGAAAACGTGTTTTTTGCAAATTCCTTGTCCATCATTTTCGTTTTAGCTAAATTTAACCACCCACATAAACAATATGCGTAAAGGTCCTGCCCTGCTTCAAAATCCCCTTCGAATCGTATAGGGTGAAAGTGAACTTGAGCGCCCTCGGGTAGCTCCCAGACCGGTCATACCAATCACTGAGCGCCACGCCCTCTGGGATGTTAAAGAAAATTCCAAAAATTCCATCGTTGGTTGTATCCCAGGAGTCAAAATTTGAATTAGTTGGCTTCCATATAAATATCTTGTTGATGTTATCCCATTCTGCCCACTGTATCGTAAAGTTAGCAATACCCGCGGTTACATACATCGGGATGTATTCTTCAAGATGGGGTTCTACCGGGATTAGCGATAATACCCAGTTATTGAAATAGTTAAGGGAGGGTTGTACTTTCCACGCCGCCAGCGAATCTTTCTTAAATTCATCCGGCTCATCCAGAAGGGGCGAATCTATTAACGATTCATCAAAGGTTAATATTTTCTGTTTTCTTGCCAGAATGTTTGGATTCTGGGCCTGTCCATAATATATGCTCGCGACATCACCAGATACCGTCTTCAAACCAATGCCTCCCCCTGCTTTGTTATAATTGTACTGCCTGACTGACTGGAAATCACCATTACTAAAAAATGCTATCTTATCATACCTTATATTGTTGCTGTCCTTTGTGAATTGAATCGCCACGGGTACATCTTTTCTAATACCTTTAAAGTCACTATTTAACTGGTCGGTAATGGCTCGCAGTTTTTGCATAATTTCAGCGTTTGCGCCCGCGGTGCGATGGGCTTCTATGCTGACGTTGAAAATCACGCTCGCAAACAAAAACACCATAACAAGAATCGCAATAGCTACCACAAGCTCAATAAGTGTGAACGCTTTATTAGTTCGCTGTTCGTAGTTCATAGTTTGTAGAGAAATAATCAATTATCACTAAGCAATAAGCAGTTCTTTAATCCGTGTAACCAGTGTAATCCGTGGCTAAAATCTGATTACCTTCTGATATATTGCTATACAGGGATATCTGCCACCGTTAACCGGCGGCGGAACCACCCAAACCCAACCAGGCGGACCGCCCTCCCAGGGCCTGTCAAGTAGAATCGTTTTGTCATCGGGCGGCGCATACCGCTCCAATATGCGATAAAGCTGGCCGGTTCTGTCATCCACTATCGTATAGCCATCATTAATAAACGTTCTCTCAACAGGGACAAGATCATCTATCAAAAGCTCGTAGAGATTACCAGTCGCCAAGACCTTAACACGAACCGGCACTGGATAGACAGCTATATCTATAAGCTGGTCAAGCAAATCCCGGGCCCAATAACTTCCACCTGCCCCTATCTTTCTGCACACAAAGACCGTTACCTGCACGAGGCGATTGGGGTCGTCCGGCCCGTTATATTGTTCTGTGAGTCTGCACAGGGCCGACCAGTAATATTGCTTCCCAGCGGGGTTCGTGCTTGTCGATGGATATGCAAATTCACTGGGAGCAATGTTCCGTAACGCAACTTCTCTAACAGGTGTTGAACTATTGATTGCCAGGTTCGGGTCCGTCAGATCAACATCATGCAGCCGTACCTTCGCAAAGGCCTCGTCTGCTACTACCGCTGCGATGGTTCGCTCGGTGGCGATTGTCGTAAAATAAATACCTACGGGGAATATGCCGGCTATAAAAATCATCCCGACAGCGAGCGTGCCGACGGCCAGCAAGACCTCGGTGAGAGAAAAACCATAATTGTTGTACAATTTCACCATAAACCGATATTCTCACCTTTGTATCATCGTTCCTGTGTAAGGATTTATATAAATGACTTCCAAATCGTCTAAATAATTAAACCTTTCGACTCTGTTCATCCTGTCGAACAAAGTTTTGTCATATATAACAAACCTGTTTCGGCTCGATTCTGCCCCCAGGCCAAGATAAGCGTAGTCATCCTGCACAAACATACCGATGCTGTAATTTGTAATATTATTTCCAGAATTAAAAATATCATCCATTGAGACTTTCAAAGGATTGTCATTATCTGGGTTGTAAATTCCATCACTGTTTCTGACTCGCAAATCGTGGATTATCAATTTACCGGACGGTGAAAAAACAATCGAAAAACTGCTTGTATCCGTAATGTATACCGTATCATCAAGGTAGTCCAACTTGACTGCTTCGTCACTTGTATCTTCTGCATCTCTCCAGTGAGTACCATGATTGATTCTGACCATCAAATCCATCACGCCGATTGAATCGGGCAGCTTGATTGGCTCCAGGCCCTCTACCGCCCGGAAAAAATAAGCCCCTATTTTTGGGTCCTGGATTATGAAGACCATATATTGGCAGCCCTTGTTATCTTGCTCGTATTTATTCTGGAACCTAATGCCGGCGTAGCGCTGTTCCTTCGCTGCTATAGCACGGGCCGAAGCCAGCCCCGCGCTTATCATTGCCTTTGCGCCGCCTTGAAACTCGAATGTGTTAAGGAATGCACGGATGGCCGGCAACCCAAAAGTAGCAAGCAACGCTACGGTCGCGATGACAACCGTCATCTCTGTCAGCGTATGAGCAGGTCGTTTGGATTTTTTTCTCATTTTTTATTTTCGCCACCAAGACACAAAGGCGCCAAAGCTTAACCATACTTATTTTTTTACCGCAGAGGCCGCTGATATCACCGGGTTATATTTGTAATTCTTTATGTTCTCCGCGGTTAATTTCAATTTCTACTGGTTATATCATCGGTGGTACCGAAAATTCTGTCCGGCCCTGCCGAGGTTATTACAGGAAAAGTCCATTTGTCCTCGGGAGGACTATAATCATAGTAGTATCTGTACTGCAGAGCGGTTCCCCACGGGTCGAGGATTCTCAGCAACGAATACTCTTTGCCGTTGAAAATAATATTTATACTTTGCTTGAGTGACTCGTCAATCTTGTCCAAGGTCTTTCGGCTTGTGGGAACTCTTCTTAGAAAGAAATACCATACATCGCTTTTTAAATACGTACCGGTCGGTGTGGCGGTCGCACCTAATGCGTTCATCAAATCGTCATCTGATATACCCTCACAGTCCAGGGGGAATTTCAAATTGGAGTAATTCGGGTGTGGGTAGTTATATCCGTAATCGCGAAATTGTCCAAGGGCGGCGGTGATGATTGCAATGGTACTTTCGGCAAGCTGTTCTTCGGCTCGGGTTTGGATACGGCCGGCCGCACTGATTACCATTGTGACCAGAAGTGCAACTATCGCCACGACAATCAGCATCTCGACAAGTGTTACGCCGGTTTTCTGTTTGCAGGTTTTCATAGTTTTAGCTTACTCAATGGGGAGTGGATAGCGACTTAGTTTCCAAAGTTGCAAATGTCGTCGTTTGTCCCATACTCACCATCCGCCCCCGCTGAAATCAATATGTATGAATCGGGCCTGTAAGGCCAGGGTATCGTCATTTTTGGGTCTATGATTTTATAGTCTATAGAATAGAAACGCTGGCCGGCGCTTTTCCCAAGTTCATGGGGATCGTTCACAGGATCGGGCTTGGGCAACTTGCCCAGAATAATGAGAGGCATATTGTCAAGATGATTGTAAATTTGGTCTTCAAACGGTGGCAAGCCGTTCATTTTTTTGTTTGAGGTGTTTGCCCTGTAGTAAAGAATTGGGGTGCCTGCACTAACGGTGTTTCCCGGCCCCAGAGTTATCTTCTTTACGCCAAACACATCGCAAAGCACAAATGGAAATGGCTCTAACGGCGCAGTTACAGTAAATAAATCACCCAGTCTGAACGCACTGGTAGTTGCAAGTTGCAGATAAAGGTCTCTTCTCTCGTACAAACTATCATCACCGCGAATCCTCGCTGGGTCGTATGCAAGCTCTCCGCCATTTATATCCAGTCCATCTGCCCTCCAGGCTGACTGGGGATGAAATCCCATCAAGTCCCAGCCCAAAAGGGCTTCAGCAAGCTTTTGTGCGCCGCAGTAGAAAGCGCCCGTTTCGTCTCGTTGACTGGATGGCGGGTAGTAACCCTGGTCGTTTCTAAAGGCGGTCAGAGCCACGTCAATAGTGGCAAACTGGGCCTTTTGCTTTGTTTCCCTTGCCATATTGCGCACCGCCGCCAGAGCCGGCAGCAGAAGACCAACCAGCATCGCGATTATCGCCAGGACCGTCAATAACTCCACAAGCGTAAAGCCTTGCTTTGTACTCTTTACTGCCATCTGCTTTATTCCTTTTACAGGTCGCAATTGCTCAAACTCCACCTCAGCAATCCCATTTTTTTAATCCAGTCCGTACACCCAACTTCTCAGCAGCCACTGCTCAACCAGTTTGGACAAATCGTCATAGTCAACGACTTTGGAGCGATTGATATCGCCTCTAATGCAGTTTCCTTCGGCCATCCAGTCTCTGGCCAGGATTGCAAAGTCGCGCAAATTCACAATGCCGTCATCATTAAGGTCCGAAGCCAGCAACTCTAAAATTAAGAAACTGGGGTCTTGGAAGTTTTTCCAGTCCCTATAATCCGGCCACCTGTCAGCAAGAATCGAGTAGTCACGGAAATTAACGATTGCGCCATCATCTTGAAATAAATCGTATTTGTAATCCGGCTCTTCGGCCAACCATTGTTCGACCAACATTGCAAGGTCAAACATATTCACATAACAGTCGTGGTTGAGGTCTTGCGGCAAATAGCCGAAACCGCCGCAGTGAGTATCGAATTTTACGAAATCCCACTTTGCACGATAATCGATGTATGGAAGATATTCTTCCACATTGGCCCTTATACCCAGTGACAATTTGTGCAAATTTGTATCCTTATACTTAGGGTCAACAGTATAGATTTGGTCAAAGTATTCGCCCCTTACATCTGACCCCACACTGTTTGACTCCCAGACCACATCTTCGTCAATCAGCAAAACCGCACTGCGTTTGCTCGGGTCCCACGGGTCGCCATATGTAGTGTCCAGTTTTACGTCAAAGATAATTTCATTAACATCTGTCAGGTACACCTGCTGGGAGAGCGTTGCCATATCGTTAGCATAAAATGTTACCCACGTATACGAACAAAGGGCTAAGTAGTAGCCGCCCTGGGTTGCCCAGTCTTTGTCATCCGACACGTATCCCCAGAACTTGCCCGTCGGCAAACTGACATCACACCAGTATTGAGGTGCTGTTTCCGTAAAATCAAACAATACGCCATCATTTTCAAAACTGCCGTTCTTAACCAGGCTGACGCCGGCTTGTGCACAATGCGCCCACAGCAGCACAGACACTATCGCTGCAATAAATATCGTTTTTTTCATCGCCATTCTCTCCGTCTCCTAAATGCGAATTAGCGCGCAGCTAATCTCCAAAATTAAATACATCGTCAGGTGTGCCATATTCACCATCAAACCCCGCCGAAATCAGGATATAAGAATCCGACCTGTGGGGCCTGCCTAACTTTATCGTAATCCTCTCATCCTTTGTGATTTCATAGAATCTTCTGCCTTCGGTGGGCTCACCGGGTACCCTGTGAAGCGGGTGCGTGATGGTTGGGTCCCAGGGGGCGCCAAGCTCGACCAGCTCATCATTGTCCTCGTAATCGTAAATATTCTGGGGGTGTGCAGGGATGTTGGGGTTATGTACCATCCCTGATGTGTTTGCCTTGTAGTAAAGTATGGGCATGCCAACTCTTTTCCCGGTGCTGCGGTTCTTTACGCGGTTATATACGTCGCACAAGACAAAGCTCTGCTCATTAAAAGGCCCGGTATTTCCAGTACCATACAAGTCCATCAGCTTATGGGCGCTGGCATTTTCAAGTTGCAGATAAGGCCCTTTCCTGCTTTTCAAGTTATCGGCATAACGTGGATCAGCTGGCGGTAAACCGTATAGTTGGGTAGCGGGAGTACCGTTTATTGTACCATCACTTCTGAAATGTGAATCCGGATGAAAGCCCAACAAATCCTGGCCCATCATAGCTTCGCAAAGCTTCATCGCTCCGCAGTAGCCATCCGGCGTGGTCTCGTATTCAGAGTCCGGGTAACCATCCCACTCGTTATTGAAAAGTTCCATTGCAACATCAATGCTGTAGAACTGTTTTCTTTGTTTTACCGTCCTGGCGTATTTCTTGACCATATTCAGGGACGGCACAAGCAGGCCGATGAGAATTATAATAATGCTCATAACGGTCAGCAGCTCTACAATGGTAAATGCCGCTTTTTTACTGAATTGTTTGACAACTGCCTTCAATTTATCCTCCTTATCACTCAATTAAACCTTTGATTTATTAGCTTAGTTTTTATGCACCGCCGCCGGCACTTAAGTTCGCGATAACTCCTATTATTGGCAAAAATATCGACAAGACAATGGTCGCAACGACGCAGCCAAGTACAATAATCATAATCGGCTCAAGCAGCGACATCAGCGAAGCAACCAGTACGTCAACCTGCTCATCATAGTTGTCGGCCACTTTCAGAAGCATCTTGTCCAGGTCACCTGTTTCCTCGCCTACAGAGACCATATTGGAGACAATCAGGTCAACGGTTTTCGACTGACGCAACGGGCTGGCAAAGGTATCGCCTTGCCTGATGGAATTGTGAACGTTGCCGAGCATACTGGCAAAGACCTCGTTTCCTGCTGTCTCACGCGTAACGTTTATGGCATCCAGGATTGGCACTCCTGCACCAATCAATGTTCCCAGTGTTCTTGTCCACCGCGTAACAGCTACTTTACTACTAAGGTTGCCCATCACCGGTAGTTTCAATTTGATGCTATCCACAACCAACCTGCCGATGTGAAACTGTTTTATAAATTTGAGCAGAACAAAAAATCCAAACGGCACTCCTATCAGAATAACCCAGCCATAGTTGTATGCAATCCAGTTACTTATTCCGAGCACCGCCTGGGTTATCTTTGGCAGTTCTGCGCCCTCGGCCATATCAGTCAGAACATCTTGAAATTGTGGTATCACAAATTTCATCAACAATAAGACAATGGCGAACGCAACAATCAAAACGGCAACGGGGTAAACCATTGCGCTTTTAACTCTGGATTTAAGTCTCTGGGCTTTCTCCATAAAGTCAGCCACACGTGACAAAATCAAGTCAAGCACCCCGCCGGTCTCACCAGCTGCCACCATATTGACAAGCAGCCTATCAAAACTCTTCGGGTATCGGGCCAGTGCCTCCGAGAGCGTTGAACCACCCTCGATATCATCGCCCACATAGCCAATAACCCTCTTAAATGTTCCTGGCTTTTGCTGCTCCTGCAAGATACGCAGCGAACGCAATATAGGCAGACCGGCATCCTGCAGCGTTGAAAGCTGTCTTGCAAACTGGGTTATGAGTTTGATTTTGACCCTGCCGCCGGCACCGCGCCTGCGTTTTGGTGCTGCAACAGCTTGTGCCGACGCTTTTTTCCCGGCTCCACGTTCACGAACCTTCGTGGGAAAATAACCCATATTTCGTATCTTGCTTATCGCTTCTTTCTCGCTCAGGGCCTCAATTTCGTCTTTTATTTCCACACCCTGTGCATCCAGAGCTACATATTGAAAATTAGGCATTTTGAATACCTCCTTCTTTGAATTGACGATTGGCTATTGAACATTCCATAGTAGTCAATCCTTCTTACGCTTCCACAATTGTTTCTTTTGCTATCTCGTCTATGGTGGTAATGCCGTCATAGATTGCAGCCAAACCATTATCACGCAGCAGCTTCATACCTGCCTTTTGGGCGGCCACACGCAAGACATTTGTCGAAGCACGATTCATAACCAAGTCACGCATTTCATCATTGAATGTCATAATCTCAAAAATAGCTATTCGCCCTTTATAACCGGTATTGTTACATCTGTTACAACCTCGGCCGTAATAGATATCTTTGCCTTTGACATCCTCCGGCATAAGCCCCAATTCCATTAGCTGAGCTTCAGTCGGCTCGAACGGTGTTTTGCAATTTTCACATATCCTTCTGACCAATCGCTGCGCAACAATACCTTCGAGCGTAGCGGTAAGAAGGAACGGCTCAATCCCCAAATCCAAAAGTCGTGCTATCGAACTCGGAGCATCGTTGGTGTGCAATGTCGTGAACACCACATGGCCCGTCAGCGACGCCTGGGCTGCAATCTCCGCTGTTTCAAGGTCACGAATTTCGCCAACCAGTATAATATCAGGGTCCTGACGAAGTATATGCCTCAGGCACCTTGCGAACGTCAGTCCAATATCCGGTTTCATTTGAACCTGAATAAGCCCGTCAATGTCATACTCTACCGGATCTTCAGTGGTGATTAGTTTCGTCTCAATGCTATTAAGCTCGTGTAAGGCGGCGTAAAGAGTAGTAGTTTTGCCGCATCCGGTAGGGCCCGTAACAATTATAATACCATTGGGTTTGCGAATAAGCTGATGGACTAATTCCTGGTCCTTTTGCCTCAAACCCAGTTTTCCCAAATCAAAACTGAGCTGAGTTCTGTCCAGAACACGCAGTACGACACTTTCTCCGAACATTGTAGGCAGAACACTGACGCGCAAATCAATCGGATTGCCCTGGACGGTTAGTGATATCCGACCATCTTGGGGTAGCCGCCGCTCAGCGATATCCAGGTCTGCCATAACTTTTATACGCGAGCTCAGTGCCGCAGCAATGTGCTTCGGCGGCGGAACCATCTCGTAAAGCACGCCGTCAATACGGTAACGCATCTTGTATTCATTTTCAAAAGGCTCAAAATGGATGTCCGAGGCCTTATCACGAATCGCTTGCAGCAGAACCAGGTTCAATAGTTTTTTGACAGGATTTGACTCGGACAGTTCTTTCAATTCATCAAGGTCAATACTTTGGTTCCTGCCTTCAAATTCTGCAAGTAAACTGTCCTCTTGTATTTCATCTATCAGCTCGCTTATGCCTTCTTTGTCCTCTTGTCCCTCATAATACTTAGTCAAAGCGCTTTGCAACGCCTCAGGGTCGGTTATCTTGGCGGTAACTCTAAAATCCATCAGTGTGCTCAAGTCGTCTATTGCCCTGAAATTGTCGGAATTATCAAGGGCGACGCTCAACTCGTTTTGCTCTTTATTATATTCGACCGGTACGATGCGATAGGTCTTCGCCATTTGTGCCGGCACCTTCGCGATTACATCAGGAGGGATGTCGATATCGTCCAGTCTCACGTATTCCATTCCACGCTGAGCTGCAAGAGCAATTTGCAGTTGTCTTTCATCTACCAGGCCAAGCTCAAGGAATATCTGGCCTATTTGTATTGTGCCGTGTCGTTGTTTCTGGATTTTTAGGCATTCATGAACCTTCTCTCTGGTTAAGACACCCATTTTTATGAGTACCCTGCCGAGGGTTCTGCCCCTTAATTGTTCTATAGGGGGGAGCGTTTTTGCCATTTTGACCTTTTCCATCTTGGTGTTACCTTATAATCAACTCTGTTTCAAACCTAACTCATTATACAACATTAAGACCTTTTTGGCAAATAAATTATAAATTGGACATTTAGTTATTAAGACTATAATAGGTGGCAACTTTAACCCTTTGATTGCGGAGAGGAATATTCGCATCAGAGCGTCAAATTATCCCAAATTAACGATTTTTCTCCCAAGTGCCGGTAGGGTCTTGTGCGGACAATACAGTGGTGTTCGCGGCAGCCCGTTAGGACTCGGCCAATCTCTCCTGACGATAACGATTGAGTTACTTTCTGACGCTCTTTATACGATGTTCCGTGGACAGCTCAAAATCCCGACTCCGAACCTTGACGAGAAACGAACGCTTGATATGATAAGGTTTCTTGAGCGAAAGAAGAAAAGGTGGCCTGCCCGGCATCTGCCAATAGTTGACTAATCGGTCTTCCATATCGACCAAATATGCCCTCGACTGCTCCCAGAATGGAATAAAAAAGGTATAACCCTTGTAGCTCTTCTCCGGGTTATGGAACGTTACCGTGAGTGAAGCCTTCTGCGTGCAGTGCCTCCCATTTATCGTCCTCCAAATTCAGAAGACAGACGACAGAGGACAGAAGACAGAAGAATGAGGACAGAAAAATCCGACTTCTGATTTCCTACTTCTGGCTTCCGACTTCTGACTTCCGATTTCTGACTTCTGATCACATATAACCTAGCTTACGCAGTCTATCCATCTGCGCTTCCTTATCCTGTCTTCTGCCGGCCCTCTCAACCGTGTTCTCAAGGTCCTGCTCCCAGGCAGGGACGCCTTTGGCGGCGATGTTGCTTGTGGTCTTCGCGCCAAGCGAACGGTAACCCTGCTTGTAAAGCGGACAATACGGAATCTTGAAGTGCAGGGTCGTATCCCAGATGTCCCT
>Ga0114919_10002934_pt1 | contig 13781 bp, 14 predicted proteins | sample BlataG_FD_88682 | JGI IMG/M metagenome (GOLD analysis project Ga0114919, IMG submission 88682) | Deep subsurface microbial communities from Black Sea to uncover new lineages of life (NeLLi) - Black_00105 metaG | ecosystem: Environmental > Aquatic > Marine > Oceanic > Sediment | place: Atlantic... | reverse complement strand
TGGTAAGGAGGTTGCTCAATCACAGACCTCTGTTCGTTTCTGACCGTGGCCATATCTACGACCAGATGGTCGATAGAGGAATACCTTTGAAGAAGACCGTTGCAATTTCCTATATACTCGCAGGTGCTTATGCAGCCATAGGACTGGTTATGAGCCAGATAAGAACAAGGTATGCAGCCGTCGTTTACGTGGTCGTATTTGTAATTTCAGGCGTCGTGGTTTGGAAAAAAGGCTACTTAAGAATGAAAGGCCTGCGAGGGGCAATTCGCAAGCAGGATTGACAAAAAATTTGAAATCGTTGACACGGCACATGTTTAGACAGGAGATGCCAAGACACCCAATGTTTGGCTGGAAACGGGACGTAGTTATTCTCATTGTTTTGACGCTAATATTGGGACTAATCTATATCAAGACCGTCCCTAGGTTTTATAACGACGAGGCATGGGAAGCATCTCTCGGGTACAGTCTTGCCTATGAAGGCAGGCTGCGTCACGCCATTATCGAAGGCTGGGGTGGTATGCATATCCACTTTGTACAGAACCAAGTGGTGCTGCCGTGGGTTTGTGCGGCGATTTATCGACTGGCAGGCTTTAGCATTACTACAAGTCGAATCGGCTCGGTTATTATGAGTGTAATTGCAGTAGTAAGCATCTATGGTGTTACGAGGCGGTGGTTTGGACATAGACAGGCTATCTTGATTGGATTGGCGGTCATTTTGCACCCATGGTTTTGTGAAATAAGTCGCAGGGTGCGACCAGAAATTTACTACACAGCCTTAGGCCTGGCTGCCTTATGCTGTCTTGTTGGCTCATTAGATTCTGGAAGCAGCAGAACCGCATTCTTGGCGGGATTGCTAGCAGGATTAGCTGGTCTTGCCCATCCTACAGGCTTAATTTTGAGCTTTTCAATTTTCGGCGCCGTCGCTATCTGGCTATGGGACCGGATAACCAGACGTACCATTTTGTGGGCTGTCGGTGCCTTCGTAGTATCCATACTACCATATGTGCTCTATGTGCTTTGGTGTATCCAAGATCCCCGCGTCAGTTTCGTTGAACAAGTCCTCGGTGGGCCAGTGGAAAGGTCAATCCTGACAGGTGAATTTGTTCGCTGGAAGCATTTCCTTCAGTGGCCGAAAGGAGCGCCGCTGGCTGTAATCATGATCGCTTCTTGGGGCTTCGCTTGGTATCGTTCAATGCCCGCTGACAAGATTATTGCCACCGTTATCGCCATATTTGCGATTAGCCTGCCCTTTACAACTGTCAACAGTACATCACGATACCTCGTAGCCATAAGTCCCCTGTTCTGCGCGCTCCTCGTCCGCTTGGCTTGGCGGATCATGGCTACTAGCGCGGGCCTACCTCGGCTCTGGGTGCATTGTCGCTTCATCACCGGAATCTGCATCGCGGCCATCTACGTAGCAATGAGCTGTGCCGCTATATCTATAATGTTTTATCGGCTTCATAAGGCTAATCTATATGATGTCTTGGACCGCATAGCATCTGTCGTGAATAGCCAAGCTCGCGTTTACGGAGAAATGATTTTTTGGATGGAGCGTGACCGTTTTCGCTATGGACCTTTTCCAATTAAAATTCGCGAGGGAACCTGGAAACAGGATATTGAAATGGTCGCGAAACATCGTTTCGATTACGCCGTGAGAACGGCTTGGCTATGGAGCAGCAGCCATGGTGTTGCCTCGCCACCCGCCGATATGCCACCTTTTCGCCCGTCATATACATTGGACCAGGTATGCAAGCGATTCGGCACTAAAATAGATGAATTCCGTGACCCTTATTTTGGCCCGGTTGAGGTCTACAAGCTTAATTGGGATAGTAACTCCAATTCCGGAAACAAAAAATAGGCACAGGCACTCGGATTTGATCAGCTTGGCTGGATTGCCCGAACTTGTTTTTGGTATGCATCTTGGATTCTACTCAGTCTTCTTCTTTCCAACTCTCCACAGACCACCATCCTTTACAAAATCATAATCATAGAGAAGAAATTCCGGGCAATAGCCTTTTGTTGGTGAGCCAACATATACCGACGAATCTCGCATTAACTGTCCAATGGTATTCTTATTAAAAGCTGGAGCATTTTCACTGGAATCATAATCTGATACGATTTTAACATCATTCCGTTTGCCTTTGACTTCCTGTATATATAAAAGTGCATGCACGTCAGTATTATACGCATAGATTATTGCATTCTTTTCAACAGAGCCCAGAGCTTCATCCGCAAACTTTTCCGCCCCCCGATAACCTGTTTTCCAGGGTTGAAGGAAATAGGTATATTCGTCTCTGTAGGGCCGTTGTCTTCTTTGCCCAAGGGGTTTGTACGCTTTCCTCGCCACATCTGGAGTAATACAGTAGACCGGTACTGGAAGTAGCGCAAATGCTATTATCGCATATAATAGCATTTTTCGATTACATCTCTTTATAATAATGTCTGCTCCCAAACCAATAAGAAAAGCGGTCAGGCAGTAAAACGGCAGCAGGAATACGTACCTGTCTGGAACGCTATATCGAAAGGCAAATACAAGATGTAAGACTGCCAGCGCAAGTGTTATGTTGACGAAACTTCGATTCGTTTTTGCTTGTTTCAATGCCAACAGTCCTGCAAAAAAAAGCAGCAGATTCGGAGTAGGGAAATTAAGAAGAATAAATATTATATTCTCCAGCACTATTCTTATTGAGATAGAGGTGTTAAAAACCGCATCCTGCCAGAGAGTTCCAAACATTGCAGATGCCAACGTTCCCCAGATATCACCGGACAGTATAGTATTCTTTATTATCAGATATTCATATGGCATAGCGCCAATTATCCACAACAAAACGATGGTGATAAAGCACCTTAATGAGATTTGCTTTTTCGCAAGTAGGATAACAACAAATACTGTATAACAAGCCAGTCCAAACACACCCCACATATGATTGGCTATTGTCAGGCCATTGAGTAGTCCCAACAGATATAGGAATTTTATTTTTCTGGTTTTCGTATAAAGCAGCAGTACTATAAGTTCGGTAAGCAATTGTGCGGTGAATAAAGTGTACACTTCTGCGACTACGGCATGCTGCCAGAAGGTCCAGCAAACGGATAATGTAACAGCGCCAATTATTGCCGGCAGGTTTTTGTCGAGCCATAGTCGCAGAAGCAGGAACGTATTTGCAATTGTTATTGCAGCAAATACTGCCGATAAAAGGTTGATTTTGTAGGCCAGGTCACCAACGGGTATGAGCTTAGCGATCAAGCCTATCATAATATAAAGTGGATGTGCGAGCGCAAGACCAAGTTTTCCCTCAAGGTCGTGGTGATATATTCTGTAAACAAATAAGCCGCTATCCTGCCAGAGTATGGTTGGTGCACAGGTGAAAACATAGACAAGACCGGCTCCGGTCAGTACGACAAGATACCAGAGCACTATGTTGTAGGTACCTCCGGTTTTATTTTGGTTCGACATTTTGCTGCATTCCAAAAAACAGCCTTTTTAAACTTGACTAATCCACAGTTTTATCTATATTAACGCTTATTATTTGAAAAGAAAGTAATTTCGCTCGAAAGATTACATGTCAGATAACCAAGATAATCATCATGATACGTCAGCTTCTGAGGTTCCGGAAGATGTTTCTTCTGCCGGTCAGAAGCAGCGGCTTCCACTGTTCGTGCTTTTTCTTGCATTTGTTGGTATTGTCACACTTGTGTTTTTAACTCAAAATAAAGAAACTATTGACTGGGTGGAAGATTACGAGGAGGGGCTAAAACAGGCAAGGCAGCAAAACAAACCTGTTTTGCTTGCTTTTTACAAGTTGGATACGCGCTTCTGCTCCTTGATGACGCAAAATACCTATAATGACCCTGATGTTGTAGAATACGTGGAGGAGAACTTCGTCCCGATTTTGATTGATGTTGATAAACAGCCTGAAATTGCCAAAGAATTCAATATTAGCTATTATCCCACCCATTACGTTAAGTACCCTGACAGCGACAAGCTTGTTGGGCCGCAAATGGGTTATGATGTCCCCCGGAAATTTATCAACATACTTGAGAGTTTTCTTGAGAAATTGCGGACAGATGACCAATAACATCTCGGAATCTCACCGGTTCCTCGAATGGAATGCTGGACTCACGGCGTACGAGCAGGAATCAAAAAATCGTTGCCTTTGTCTAACATCACCTTTGCTCGTGTCTTTTGTTTATTTAATTTCTTGTGAGAGTTCAAGTTAAATAGTCACAGTCAGGTACTGGCTGTCGGCGGCAAAGCACATCACACCTTCGTAAGTGGCAGGGACAAGTAGGCAATCGCCGGCTGCGAATTTAACGCCCGTCCCCTCCGGCCCAAGGATTGTTCCAAAACCTGTTAAAATAACTAATGTCTTCATCTTCCCCGGCGAAACAAGCACCTCGCAGCCTTCGGCCTGGTGTCCTTTATCCACCTTGAAATATTCGCAGTCAACCAACCGGCCCAGAGTTGTTACTGAAAGGTTGTCCCCGGACGAATCGAAGTGGATGCTTTCCAGCGCCTCTTCGATATGCAACGGCCTGGGTTTGCCGGTATCATCAACTCTGTTCCAGTCAAAAACCCGATACGTTGTGTCTGACGGAGTTTGAATCTCAGCTATCAAAAGCCCCGGCCCGATAGTATGCACCGTACCTGCTGGAAGAAAATGGCATTCACCTGCTCGAACCGGCACCTCCGCCAGCAGTTCCCCAACAGCTCCCTGCTCTATCGCCTCCGCAAACACCTCTTTCGTCACACCTTCTTTCAGACCTTTATAAATTACCGCATCATCCGAAGCTGATACGATATACCAGCACTCGGTTTTTGGGTCCCCTTTGCCCATTCGTCGGCAGGTCTGCTCATCGGGATGAACCTGCACACTCAGTATGTCTTCGGCATCCAGGAATTTAATCAGCAGCGGAAAAGGCCCGGAAAAATTCTTATCCCCTGTTATTTCCTCAGGATACTTTTCAATCGCCGCCCCAAGTGTTTGTCCCCCCAATTCACCGTTTGCAATCACGGATTTGTCATCCGGCAGATCCGCCAACTCCCAGCTTTCACCGATCTTTTCGCCCTCAGGTATGTCCTTTCCGAAGAACTCCCGCAGCTTCTGACCGCCCCAAATTCGCTTCTTATATATCGGCCTTAGCTTCAACGGGTATACTTCCATACAGGCATTGTAGTGGCGGGGGGGGTATTTGTCCATAATCTGACTTGCACAAAACCCATGCCGCCGACAGTAGACCGTCTTTACAGTTTCTAACGGCGCCGAAGCCTGATGCCCAACTAATAAACTTGTCGCCTACATGTTCGGATTGCATTCAGGACAGAGGCCTTCAAGCTGCACCCGCTGCCGGTCAATCACAAAACCTTTGTACGGGCTCTTTGCCATTGGCAGCGATATCTCTGTAAGGCAGTGCGTAATGCCGCAGTCTGAACATGTAAAATGCGGGTGACATTGGCTTTCGCTGCAATTGTCCGCCAGTTCAAAGTGCCACGTTCTGGCCTGCAAGAATGCCCTGTGCACCAGCCCGGCTCCGACAAAACGTTCGAGCGCCCGGTATATAGTGACTTTGTTCAAGCCACTTTTACCAAGTTCCGAGGCGATTTGTTGGCGCGTCAGCGGCTTGCTCGCAGCAGATAAGACTTTCAATATTGCCACTCGCCCACCCGTGCAGCGCAGCTTCGCCTGCCGCAGCATATTTTCAGGTTTCACCTTGTTTCCCTTTTTCATCGTCACTTCTCAGATTGAGGCAAATGTTCATGGCTGTGCAGCCGGTGGTGCGGGCACGCCCCAGCCAGCTTCAGATCCGGCTCGACAAACAAAAGTGGAAATACTATGTCACTGACGCAGCACGGCACCCAAATCGCTACAAACAAAGTTACAAATATCCCTACACCAGCTGCAACCGTTAAATCAGATTGCATATTCATCAGAAGATACGATGATGATGCCCACGTGCTGACCAATATATGTCCAGCGTGCGGAAATTTAGTATGTGGAAGGAAAAATGCAATAAGAACACCAAGCAGCGCTGCAGGATTAACTACATACCACTCCTCGATGAAACCCAGATGAAGTTCTGCGTGCGTCGGAACCTCCAGCCCCAGCAGATTCATACCAATATGAGGTATCACAACATCACTAAGCGTGGCAATTCCGATAGAGCCAAAGTATCCGACCAGCAGCACCAAAAGAAAGTGTTTCTTCGCCGCGTGCAGCCTGAACATCGATGCGGTCACCACTGCACTCAAAATTACATGGCCTGGATGAAAAATAGCAAACAGCGTATGGCTGCTGACTCCGCTAACATTCTTAAACACCAGCATAAAAAAGATGCCCAACAGGGCCCCGAACAACGTAAACGGCGTATGCCCCCTCAGCTCAACAAGGATATGTTTTGCCCTTTCTTTCACCGACATCTTCCAGCCCCGTCTGCATCTATTAGCAAAAAGCCAGTATCCTAAGTCTCATTTCGCTATTTTACGCAAACGCAACTAAGTTGCAAATACTTTTTTCGTAATTTTTCTACCTTTCAGACTCGCTCCCAGCCCAAATACCAGTTAGCTCGCTCCGGTTGCGGCTCAAAAACCAATTGCAGATTCTACCCCAGATGGGTAAAGTAGTTCTCCTACGTCCGTACCAGAAATACTTTTAGAGGGCTCGTTTCCGGAACATGCGGCCAGAAGAAATGAAAATTGTAGAAACCCTATCAGACATTGAGAAAATGGACAAAGGCTGTGTGCTGACCATCGGAAATTTTGATGGCGTCCACATTGGCCATCAGCAAGTCCTTACCGCCGCAAAAAATATAGCCGCCAAAAAGCAAACACAGCTTGTAGCAATGACTTTTGAGCCGCACCCCGTCACCGTCCTGCAGCCCCATAAACGCCCACTCGTTTTGACGCCTCTGAGCCTAAAAACGTGCCTTCTCGCTCAATTCGACATAGATTGCCTTTTTGTTTTAGAGAGCACGCCTGAATTGCTTAGTCTCTCACCTCACGATTTCACAGACAAGTTTCTCGTAATACCAATTCAGCCGACCGTCCTCGTTGAAGGCCATGATTTCAACTTCGGCTCCCAGCGCACCGGCAACATCAACAAACTCCAGCTCTTGGCAGACGAGAAAGGGTTTGAAGTCTGCGTAGTCGAAGCCAAAAACATTAAACTCTCAACCGGCCAGACCATAAGAGTCTCGAGCACCATAATTCGTAATCTGCTCGAAAGCGGAAGCGTCGCCGATGCTGCTCTCGCACTAAGCAGACCATATCGGCTCATCGGGAGCGTCATCCCTGGACACGGAAAGGGAAAACAGCTCGGCTTCCCAACCGCAAACTTACAGCCGCTTCAGCAGATTATCCCCGCCGAAGCTGTATATGCCGGCTACGTCCAAATCGGCGACACTCAAAAAGATGTCTGCCCCACAAAAGAAAGACTTCCCGCCGCCTTCAGCATCGGCAGGGCACAAACCCTCGGCGCCGACAAGCCCCTGGTGATAGAAGCCCACATATTAACTGACGGCCTCGGCGATTTGCACGACAAGTGGCTCGCTATGGACTTTATAAAACGACTCCGCGACCAAATAAAATTCGACAGCAAAAACGCCCTCGCCGAACAAATCGAAAAAGACTGCGAAAAAGCAAAAGAAATATTAGCCACAGAGAGCACAGAGAACTCACAGAGATAATCAATGAGCATTCATCGATAATCAATTGATACGGGCAAATACTGGCAGGCCGTCCCGATTTACTTATTGTTTTTGCTCGTCTTTCAATCGAGCTTCTCTGAGTTCCCAGCATTTAGTTACTACCCCTTCATTCTCTAACTTACGAAGTTTATTTAAAACTTCTATAACAATTTGATAAGGATTTAACTCGTGGGACTTGCTACCTTCTTCAAAGAGTAATTTTGCCCTTTTTCCTTCTTCTACCATCTTTTTAATTTCGTCTTTACTTGGCATAGGCTTCGACTTAGCGTGCACAAGTCTATCTCTTTCTCTGTTTAGTTTTACCAGCAGTTCGAAAGCCTGAGAGTCGGTAGGAAAATCCCTCCTTGTGACAAGTTTTGGTATGATTACCCACTTGGAGATGAATCCGACTTTCTCTAAATACCTACGAGTGTACGTATCAGAAAAGTGAATTGCAGCATAATCATAAATAAACGCCTCTAAACAAAGAGCACCAAATACAGTGGCAGTTACCTGATACTCGAATATCTTTCTCCTAAGCATAAAATACCAAATCCAGTGTCGTAATGGGACGTCTCTTAGTTCTACCTCTCTGTCCCCCATTGCTGTATACTGTGAACGGTATTCTTCAAATCTTTGGTAGTTGTCCCTACAGATGTTAAAATACATAGAACTCTTGGTATCAAATCTGTTTCCTATTTCCAACGATTGCACTTTGATATATCCCAAAAGGGTTGTCATTACCTACTACTCATCACCGCACCATTTTAACGATTGCCGACGGTAATTCAACGGCCTATCTTACCACAAAGTGTCCACAATGCCTAAAAAGTGAAGTGTGAATATTATTATAAGGTACACAGCAAAAAATAGTGTTACAATCTGAACATACTGGTTTTCTAACCATTTCTTTGGATGTTTTTGAAACATAGATTTAGAACCATATGACTTCGCAAATAGAACAAGCCAGATAAACATTGCAAAAATCACCCATTTACTGGCGATAATGTTTATGATGTATTCCATAGTACCATTTTAACGATTGCCTGTCTTAATTCAACTGCTGCCTTGGCAAATCAATCAAATCTGCAGGCAAGAATTAGGGTTTAGCGTATAGGGGTAGCGTATAGGCTCGAGATTGCCGCGTCGCTTCGCTCCTCGCAATGACCCCGATAGGGGCTGGATTCCCGCCTGCGCGGGAATGACCCCGCACCAAAATTACAGCAGGGGCCTATCCTTCGATTACACTCAGGACAGGTTTCGTGCGGGGCAGGCATTTGGTGCTGCATCGCCGTTCCGGCGACGGCTAAACGGACGGAAAGTCAATCATTTCTGCATGTAGTTAGCACCAAAAATCGGGATTTTTGAAAAATTTTTTACGGCTTTCTGGGTAAGGAGTTACGGAGATCCTTCGACTGCGCTCAGGACAAGTTTTCAGCGCAAAAGCGCAAGTCCAGCCAATTATGGAGGGGCATGCCGGCCAACGGAGTGGCCGGGAAACTCTAAATCCTAAGCCCTAAACCCTAAACAATGTCAAAATTCAAATTTCAAATGTTCAAAACAGTGCGTTTATGCCTTTGGATTTCGGTAATTCGAATTTGTTTAGAATTTCGTGCTTAGTGCTTCGTGCTTAGAACCGCGTGCTTCGTGCTTAACAATCACTGGAGGGGAAAATCAGGGTTTCTCTCGACATCCCAAACTGGCTAATATGGCCATTTGTACTCGTTGTGCTTTTATATCGCCGGGTCCGCTACGGCTACGCCTTCCGGCGAATACCCTTGACGCGGGGCAAATACGCCATCGTCGACCCGGATGATTATGACCGCTTGAGCCGCCACAAATGGCTCGCCCATGCGTCAAGGCGAACCTTCTATGCAAGCCGCGCCGTGCGCACGAAAAACGGCGGTCCTCAAAGGTCCCTTTGGATGCATCGTGAAATCCTCAGCCTCCCAGACGAAGTCCTCGTAGACCACATCAATCGTAACGGCCTCGACAACAGAAAGGCGAATCTACGCCCGGCAACGCCCAGCCAAAACGCCTGGAATAGACCAAAACTCAAAAAACACACCGGCTCAAGGTTCAAAGGCGTTCACTTCTATAAGCGAGATGGAATATGGCAGGCCGCCATAAAGGTTAATGCCCATACGAAATATCTCGGCCGGTTCCACAGTGAGGTTCAAGCTGCCAGGGCTTATGACAGGGCGGCCCGTAAATATCACGGCGAATTTGCGGTGTTGAATTTTCCCACGAACGAGAGTTCGTAGATGTTTATGCTGATTGTGTGTCGTCTTGCTGCAGGTGTGTTTGAGATATTCTCCGCGCTTGCTTGAAGAGTCTGTAATGGGAGAGGGAGCCGTAAAGCGCCATTATAAAACCGTATAAGATTATGCCCTTAGCGAACCAGTTACCCCAATTGCTGCTCTCCGGACATAAAAGCAGGAGGACCCCGCCGGTAAAAATAACGAAGAAGGATGAGGCTAATACACTAAACAAGGCGCGAGATAGTCTGCTTTTGCCGGCAAGAATTAGCAGGCTTCTCGAGAACTCTTCTTCTCCGGCGGTTTTGACCACCCAATATTTACTTATATTTGATGAGGTTACTAATAGAGATGGAACCAGTACCATAACCGCCAGGCCTGTATGGTAATAGGGTATTAGACAGATAAAGACGGTTAGAAACGTAAATCGGAAGCCCAGCTTACTTACGATTGGGTTTGCCTCCAGCTTTAAGGTTGGAGAAACAATGTAAGTGCTGATAATGTCTCCTAATCTTGATACCAGAATCAGAAGACAAAGAATGTGTTTGAGGTTGTTATAAATGAATTGGCTCACATTTAGACCCCGGGCGTATAAACCAGCAGATACACAATAAAGCCGGCGTAGCCGGACAAAAGCACTATGCCAGCGGCTCTGCCGATAACGCGTCTGCCGATTAACGCCAGCGACGCAAATCCGGCACTGACAATAATCATAATCCAGTAATCGACTCCTGCCAGCCGTTGTACTATTCCGAACGGCCGGACCACGCCCGCCGTGCCGACAACGACAAGGGTGTTAAAAACGTTGGAGCCTACTAAGTTGCCGATGGAAATATCATGCTGTCCTTTGACAGCAGCAACTACGCAGGTTGCAAGCTCCGGCAGAGATGTCCCGATGGCGATAATAGTCAAGCCGATAACAGCTTTGCTGAAACCGATTCGGTCGCCGATGAAGACCGCTCCGCGAACGGTTCCTTCCGCTCCTAATGCCAGCCCCGCTAATCCAATGGCAACAAACAAAAGGCTCTTTTTCGCGTTGCGCGTTCTAGTAGCTTCGTCTTCCTGTGTGCTTGTGCTGTTGTGTTCTTCTTTCCGAGCCGTGAAGACCGTCACCAAAATCAATACTGCAAACACAGCCAAAAGCGCGACGCCTTCTGTCCGTGACAAATTTAAATTGTGCAGGACAGGCCATAACAAAAGCGCCACCAACAACATCACAGGTATTTCAAACCACAATGTCCGCTTTTTGATGCTGAGCGGCCGAATAAGAGCAGCCAAACCGCCGACAAGGGCGAGATTGGCGATGTTTGAGCCGTAAACGTTGCCGATAGCCACGTCGCCCTGGCCGCGGAGCGCTGCTGCGATACTGGCGGCGACCTCAGGCACGGAGGTCACCATAGCTACAACGGTCAGACCGATCACGAGAGGGCTGACGCCGAGGTGTTCGGCCAGCTTGACGGCTCCCGATACCAGCAGGTCAGCGGACTTCCACAGTATCAACAACCCCGCGGCCAAAAATATGATAGCCCAGATGGTATTCATTGCAGGAATTATAACCAAGGCGGTTCCCATTTCAAACTATTTGCTGGTTCCAGGCGATTAGATTAGGACTTGCTGTTTGTCGGGCGTGGGCGCCAAAACTGAAGGGGCACGAATAATGTTTTGAACTTTCGATTTTTGCGTTCCGAATTTTTTTCGAATTTTAATACGCCTGTTGGAAGTCCGCTTACGGCGGATATCGATATTCGGGTTTTTGATTTATGGTGGGCTCGGTTAAATTTTGCCAACGACCAGACAGGCGTTGTGGCCACCGAAGCCGAAAGAGTTGCTCAGAGCGATATTGACCTTTGCCTGGCGGGCCTCCAACGGTACGTAATCCATCTTTAAATCACATCGCTCATCCTGATTATCGAGATTTATTGTCGGGGGGATAACCGATTTATTAATGACCTTGACGCATACCATAAGCTCAACCGCACCGCTGGCACCGATTAGATGGCCGAGACTGCTCTTGGTTGAGCTTACCGGTAACTTATAGGCTTGCCGGCCGAAAACGGTCTTTATGGCTGCACTTTCGGCGATGTCGTTGAGCTCGGTGCCTGTTCCGTGGGCGTTAATATAGTCGACTTTTTCTTTTTCTACGCGGGCATCAATCAGGGCCAGTTCCATTGTCTTGACGGCACCTGAACCGCCCGGCACCGGTGCGGTGATGTGGTAGCCGTCATCAGTGGCGCCGTAGCCGAGAAGCTCAGCGTAGATTTTGGCGTCTCGTTTCTTGGCATGTTCATATTCTTCAAGAATTAAGATTCCGGCGCCTTCGCTTAATACAAATCCGTCCCTGTCCTTATCGAATGGTCTTGAGGCTCCTACTGGGTCGTTATTTCGCGTGCTCAGTGACCTTGCGGCACAAAATGCCCCCAATCCTAAGGGGGTGAGGGCAGCTTCTGTGCCGCCGGTTATCATAACGTCACTTCGTCCTGCAAGAATATTAGAGAATGCTTCGCCAACAGCGTGTGACCCGGAAGCGCAGGCGCTGGAGACACAGATATTGGGGCCTTGCAGGGCGTATCGAATGGCGATATTGGCACCGGCGGCGTTGGCCATAAGCCTTGGGACACAAAAGGGTGAGATCTTCTTCGGGCTTTTCTCGCGAAGTCTTATGTGCTGCTCCTCAATCTCTTTGATACCGCCTATGCCTGTGCCGACAATGACGCCAACGCGGAAGACGTCTTCTTTAGCGAAATCAAGGCCGCTGTCATTGACTGCTTGTATCCCGGCGGCAACGGCAAACTGGGTGAAGCGGTCCATTCGCCGGGCTTCGCGGTGGGGAAGGTAGTTAGTGACGTCGAAATTCTTTATCTCGCCGCCGAACTTTACCGAATACTCAGTGGTGTCGAATGATTGTATTGTGGAAACACCACTTTTCGCCTCGCACAGCGCGTTGAAGAGCGGGTCAGCGGACTCGGCCAGGGCGGTGACACAACCCAAGCCTGTTATGACAACTCGCCGTCTGCTCATAGTAAACTTGTCTGCTACTGTTGGCTCTTGGTTTGCATTACCTTGGCAACGTAATCTATTGCGGCGCCGACGGTCTGGATTTTCTCGGCTTCCTCGTCGGGGATGCTCATATCAAATTCGTCTTCGAACTCCATAACGAGCTCGACTGTGTCCAACGAGTCCGCATTCAAATCGTTGATGAAGGAGGTCTCACGCGTTATTTCAGACTTGTCTACACCCATTTGCTCGCTGATTATATCGATGACCTTCTCTTCAATTGCCTGAACATCTATTTCATCAGGACTCACTTGTTTTTCCTCCAAATAAGTACTTATTTCGCAACCTTTACAGACCGTTGCCAAAAAGCAATAACTAACGACAACTCGTTACACTGGTTGTTTTGGCGGGTATATTACATAGTTAAGTGCTTGTCTACAAATATTTTTTTTATTTTTTTTTAGGGCGGCTAACGGAAAAGGATTTATTAAGCAGAGATACCCGCCCCCTGTGCCCCCATGGCTGCGCAGGGACAAGCTGCGCGGGCACAAGTTTTGGGGGATTGGCGTGGATTTCGCTGATTACGCAGATTTAGTGAAAAATCCTAAATTCTAAGCTCGAAGCACTAAAAAAATTCAAATGACCTAAGCATGAAATTCAAAACGAACAGAGGGGTTTTTAGCCGCAGAGGGCACAGAGAGCGCAGAGAGCACAGAGAAAAAATGAAAAATAGACGCAAAAAGGCACAAAATAGTTAGACACAGATTGACACAGATTTTATCTTTGCCACGAAGGCACGAAGAAGTTTTGAATTTTGAGTCTTTAGTTTTGAGTTGGGGGAATTGGCCT